>Ga0065711_1007558_pt1 | contig 16763 bp, 14 predicted proteins | sample Hoacrofraction12_FD_59098 | JGI IMG/M metagenome (GOLD analysis project Ga0065711, IMG submission 59098) | Hoatzin crop microbial communities from Cojedes, Venezuela - Epithelial fraction 12 v2 (version 2) | ecosystem: Host-associated > Birds > Digestive system > Esophagus > Crop | place... | reverse complement strand
AGGGCTACGAGGATGATGAGGGGACTGGAGCATCTCTCCTACAAGGAGAGGCTGAGGGAGCTGGGCTTGTTCAGCCTGGAGAAGAGAAGGCTGAGAGGGGACCTTAGAAAAGCTTATAAATATCTGCAGGGTGGGGGTCAGGAGGACGGGGCCAGACTCTTTCCAGTGGTGCCCAGCGACAGCACAAGGGACAACGGGCACAAACTGGAGCAGAGGAAGCTCCAGCTGAAGATGAGGAAGAACTTCTTCCCTCTGAGGGTGCCGGAGCCCTGGCCCAGGCTGCCCAGGGAGGCTGTGGAGTCTCCTTCTCTGGAGATCTTCCAGCCCTGCCTGGCCGCGGTGCTGTGCAGCCTGCTGTGGGTGACCCTGCTTGGGCAGGGGGTTGGGCTGGGTGACCACAGAGGTCCCTGCCAACCCCTGCCATGCTGGGATTCTGTGATCTCCCTGTGTGCTGGGGGTATTCCCAGCTGACACATGTCCCTGTGTGCTAAGGGCATCATCTCCCAGTCCGCCGCTGTTGACCGTGCGGGTTGCTGGAGTGGAACTGCGGGAAGGCAGCGTGGTGCTCATCCATTGGCTGCCAGTGTCCTCCATGGGAAGGTGCCCGTGCCAGAGCCTTGTCCTCTGCAGTTGGAGCGTTTGGTTCTGCAGAGACGTGTGAGTGCGCAGAGCTCGGTTTGCGGGTGGTCGGGGGATCGCCCAGGAGGAAGCGGAGGTTGTGGGGGTGCTCATGTACCACCTCACCGCTGCGCTGGGCTTTACAGGCAGCCATCGCATCCCTGAAGGGAATGCATTTCAACAGGAAAGGAGGTCTGCCAAGCCTCGCAAACCCTGCAGACACCTCTGCTCGCCCTGTCGAGGGAGAGATAAGAAACAGCGTAAGCGGCTTTAGACGCAGCGGGGCCCGGCAGTGGCTGCGGTCTGGCGCGGGGAGCACGGAGCAGCCCGCGGGCTCCTGCCAGGGAATGCTCTGTGCCTGCAGGCGAGCGGGGTGAAGTGCTTCACCTTGTTGTCTGCAAAGATTTAACCAGGCGATAGAAAGACCCCGAGAATTTCAAACCCTGCTGCCAGCATTGAAAATCACGCAGCGGCAAAAGCTTTAGGTGTCCGTGTAGTCACAGAGCTGAATTACCCCGTGCTTCTTTGGAAGCGTGAGATCCTCGTGCCAGTTCATGCAGGACAGCAGGAGAGGTGATGGTTCACTTGGTTTCACACAGAGAAGGGTACGGGGCAAAGCGCACAGCCCTGCACTTTGGTGTGCTCCAGCCGAGGGGACCGTCCCACGCTGCTGTGTGGAGCTGGCTCCAGCCGCGGCACTGGGGACAGGGGACTTTGGTATCTGCTGGCTGTCACCGCCCAGGCCCCCCATGTGCTGCTGGGGCTGACTGCAGCACCTCGGGCTTGCAGCTGCTGTATTCTGTCCAACAAACCGCCCGGTGCGATCATACCTGGGCAAGGGGCATGCATGCAGCATAGAATCATGGAATCATAGAAGGGGTTGGGTTGGAAGGGACCTGAAACCTCATCTGGTTCCAACCCCCCTGCCATGAGCAGGGGCATCTTCCACCAGCCCAAGGTGCTCAGAGCTCCATCCAGCCTGGCCTTGAAGTGCACTTCCCTGTAGTCCCTGCAGACGGTCCGTCCGGCTCCCTCAGCCCGTAGGTGTTGGCAGACGTTGCCTGTAGAGCGTTTGACCAGTCTGACCAGTACGCCGTCCCAAATCTGAGTGCTCGACCTGTGGCTTTGCTGTTGGGGCTTTTCCCCCCTTCTGCCCTACACAGAGATCACTCTGCAGCAGCTTTGCTGCTTTGCTTTCGTTTCTGTCTCTCTTTTTTCGAGTGGGGGTGGGGGGATTGCACTTTTTTTTGTGTGTTTGCTAGTGATTTCCTGTCAGATACTTGCTCTGGAAAATATTGTGCTTAAGCTTAGCCACACGGCTCTTTGCTGAAATGGAAATTGCACCTGCTGAAAATCTCATGCAACACAATCTTTTAGACTGAGAAATGGTGTTATATATAATGTTGTGATTTTCATTGTATGGATTTATTTTATTTTATCAATAAATACAAGCACAATGTTGTTTGGTAGAAAGCATATTGAAAGTACCCACCTTGTTCAGTGCAGAAAATAACAAGAAAAAAGAGCTGGAAGGTGTGCAGCAAGTGATTCAAGAAAGGCAAATAATTGAAGCAGTAGCATTTGCAGCAGGCTGGGGGAAGGCGGTGTGGTCTGAGGAAGGCCGGGAATCGGAGTTTGTGCCAAAGGATGGAGATAAAACATCCAATGTCTGGGAGGTGGCACGTGGACAAAGCAGATTTCTGCCCTCGTTACAGCTTGCATTTACTCAGCCAGTTTCTTTGCCCGTTATCTAAAAATTCAGAAAACACATGGTTGCTTGTAATTTATAGGTGTAGTTTGGTAATGCAGCATGCTGATTCCTAGCGGGTGTGGGGTGGGGCTGTCCTTACCAGGTTTCACCGTTATCTGACATTTTTCGGCTTTGATGCGATGGTCACAGCCACTGCTTCACCCCTGGGAGTTGCTGCTGCTGGCTGGGTTCTGGGGCTTGTGTTTCGGCATGGGGTTTTTTGGGTGCTTTCCTAGTACTACTAGTATATATTCAAAAATGCTGACGTAACCTTTGAGGACAAGGAGACAGTTCTGGGGACTGGAATCACGCCAGGTCTTTGTGGAGAAAGATCCTAGAAAGCCACTAAGTACAGAGAGGAGTCCCTACAGAGAAGGGGTCACTGACAGTTCAGCTCTGAGCAGCTCCTAAGGATCAAAACCATCGCTAGCTGAGGGGTCGGTGGGTTTGGGGGGTTGAGGACAGGGTCGGTGTCCATCCCCACCCGCTGCTCAGCTCCTGCCCGGGAGCTGCTCAGCTCGTTAACCCGCATGTTTGGAGAGGGACTGTAGGGATGAACCGCAGCTTTTATGCTCCTGGTGTAATTGTTTTTGACAACAAAACTATTTTAAATTCTCTGCGGATGTGTGGGTATCTTATCAGCAACGAAGTGGCCTCAAAGAGCTGTTGAACCAATTATAGGAGTCGGAGCTCCGCGGCAGAGTCGATACAAAGCACACTCGAAAGGAGCACAGATTGCTCTGTGAGGTCAGGCAAAGCGCGGCTAAATCAATAAGCCAAATTGAGTCAAAATTTTAGAGTACGAGCGTGAAAGGGTGGGAAGGGGTGCGGGTGGGGCGGGCACGCATCCCGTGGCCGCGCCTCACGCAGCCCCGCGCCGGAGGCTGACTGGTCCCTGCAGTGGTGGTTCATCCGCGGTGATCCTCCGTGTCTGGTTTTAAACTCATTTCCAGGGGCTGCAGGGGGAAATTGCCGGGGTGGATCGGGGCCAACAGCTTGGGGCCAAGTCCCTGCGTGCGGCACGGGGAGCTCTGCCGAGCTTCACCTCGCGTGGTGCCTCGGGACGCTGCGGCGATGCCCTGGTTGCTGCTTCCACGGGAAGGCTGTTCCCTGGCAGCACGTCCCTGCTCGCGCCGCGTTTCGGGAGATGCATCGGAAATTGGTTTCACAAAGTCACTTTTCTTCTTTAACTTTTCTTTTTCTGGATGTTGTTGTATGCAGCGCGACAGAGCGTGTGGTAGGCTGTAACGCAGCTTGGAAACGTCACTTCATAGGTGGCAGTAATAGTTTGCTTTTTTATTATTAGTCTCTCTCCTAATGTAAATATTTTTAAAACTTACACCATTGCGGATTTCCAAAAGCAATGCTTCATTGGTGAAAGCCAAGTGAAGGGGGGAAAAAAGCATCTGTGGCTAAATCAATGTGATATGTAGAGTTCTGAAAACACTGGCTTGCTTCTTCTGCATGTAAAAGTCAATTTATTGTTAGGAAAAATAATACTTTTCACCACTTCTTATTATCTTTTTTTTAGCCTTTGTCATGTAGCATAGTTGTGTTTGTGATTAAGTGAATGTGAAAAGACAGCTGAGGCAGGCAGCTAGAAGCCCGCCTCGCAGACCCCTGCCTGGCATCCTCGGGCAGCGCGTTCAGCGGCCGCGGGCAGAAACTCCCCTGCGCCGGCCTCGGGCGGAGCGACATGCAGCGGCGCCGTCCGTCGGTCCGTGGGGCTGGCCATCCGTCCGTCGGTCCGTGGGGCTGGCCATCCGTCCGTCGGTCCGTGGGGCTGGCCATCTGTCCGTCGGTCCGTGGGGCTGGCCATCTGTCCGTCGGTCCGTGGGGCTGGCCATCTGTCCATCGGTCCGTGGGGCTGTCTGTCCATCGGTCCGTGGGGCTGGCCGTGCATCTGTCCGTGGGGCTGGCCATCCGTCCGTCCGTGGGGCTGGCTGTCCTGCAGCGCGGCCCCGGGGTCTCTGCTCACCAGCTCTTGGTGGCAAGCGGCGCAGCCCCATCACAGCCTGGCCACAAAGCCAGAAGAAGCAGTAGCCATCCCAGAGAGGCTTCGTCCCTCTCCTTCTCCTTGTCTGCAGGAGAATTTCCTAAGAAGGTAGCTGAGATAGAAAGCACGTCCCAAATTTAATGTACATTTCTGGAAATCATCTATTTTTATAAAGAAGTTGCAGGGGAAGGATGCGAGAGGAGACTCTGGAAACGCTGGGTCTGGGTGTGTTGTTGGTGCCCTGTGGAGATGACAGGGCAGGAGGAATTGCCTGGGGGTGTGTGTTAGATAGCCTTGGGTAGGATGGGGTTTTCTTGCCACTATGTTCTGCCTTCCTTCTAACAGTGTTCAGCTCTGATGATGAAGGTCTATGAGATCACAAGCTATTTTCTTCTCCTGTGGTTATTTAATATTACTGTGTGTGATATATATATATAGAGGCACACACACTGCTGCTTAAATTAAATTTCCTGAATCCCTAGAATGTAATAGTGAAAAATTAGATCCCTTCAATGGCAAACCTGGCCATCGATCTGCTTCATGTGGCAGGCATGCCAGAACCCACGGGGGCGTTCCGCCCGCCCGAGACCGAACGCTGCTTTGCGTGACGGTACGGGCGCGTTCGGCATTGCCCTCGGGCTGACGGCACCCCTTCGCAGCACGGACAGGCGCGTGGCTTCCTGCGAGGGTGCTCGTCAGATTTGGAAGGAGGAATGCAATTTGGAAACTTGCCAGAGCTACAACCGTTAGATTAAAAGAAATCGTTGTCTCCGCAAGTTTGAAGTCTGTATCTGCGCTCTGTAACTATGTACGGATGTAGCTGTGTATGTTGAATATTCCCCTAAGATCTTATTTTCTCAAATTATGTCATTGAACTGATATAGAGGGATATGTCATCGTTATATTTTTGTGTTTCACAGAGATGTTATTGCCTTGTAGCTGTGATTACTTTTATTTAGTAATTGCTAAGATTAAAATAATACATTTCTGGATATGCCTACAAGCCAGTAATAACTGTCAACATGCTCCCGGATATATTCTTCAAATGGGATTCTTTTTCTTGAAGTATTTTCAGGACTTTTTTCAAGTTAAAAAAGTTATAATCATGTCTTTGAGTGAGTAATGGTGGTTTCTCAGCCAGTGTGGTCTTCCTGCTTGGGAGCTTTGTCCTGGAATGAAGAGCAGGGGGGAAATGTTGACCCTGCAGTCGTTGTTTCCGTCGCCTTATTTCTCCACCCAGATTGCACGAACCTTTGGTTATGGGTTTTTTTTTAATTGTAATACAACCACTATGAAATCTGAAGTCTTTAATCCCATCTACTCCTCCACCTTCCTTCCCATTTCTGTCTTTTTTAGTGCCCATTTTATTCAAATCAATAAGCAGGGCAAGTCAGGTATGTTTGGCAGCCACATTTTTAGCTATTGTGTTGAATGTTACATAAATACTATAATTTGAAGGCACACGCAAAATGGATTCTTATTCAGATTAAATAATGTCACATTAACACAGTAACAGTTCAGTATATGTTCTGTTTTTTGGTGAAACTAAGTTACCCTTCAATTCTGTGTAACACAAATACTGATTATCCAGGTAGGACACACATTTATTTTCTCCCCTGGGAAGGCTGGAGATGACAGTTGCTATAGCAACTCTACATATGTGGATTTTGGAGTTATGAGGATTTTAATGCAACATTTGTTGGAGCTTTATACTGTTGGATGGTGGAGAAAATCAGGGATCTGGGGCTCATGCAAGAACAGCTGTGAACTGTAGCTTGCATTTAGAGAAGCATTCTAGTAGTAGTACCTACACAAAACTCATTGGCCGCAAATATTAATTTGTCTCATTGATATGCTTTCAGTTCACCCATCACTTCGTTATCTTAGGGATCTTCATGTTCAGATGCTGAAGTTCTTGATTTTATCCAGCCTCGAGGTTGTATCCCTGAGAAAGCTACGGAGTGTAATGATCTGTCCCGAGACAAGCCTGAAGGGAAGGGCAGCTTCGCTGAATTTCGGTGAAGGCCCTCCAGGCTGGAGCTGTAAGGTCTGGAGATCCAAGAAAAGAATACAATAGTGTCTACTTTTGTGGAGTGTTGGGCTATTGACAGTGAGTACGTGGTGTTTCATTTTAATTGAAAGAAAATTAAATGTTCTGTGAAATCTAGACATTAAATAAACAGTGGCGCTTTTTTTTTGGTGACAACCTTTATTACAGAAATGATCCTGGTGGCCTGTATTTTTGTCAGGATATATAAGAGCACCACTGTAAAAGTATATTAAAAACCTTGCAAATACCATAAGTGTTTATAGAGTTTCCAAGTTAATTTCTGTAGAACTAATCAAAAATCTTCAACATACAACTTCACAGTAAAGTCCTTGATAAGATTTGTTTCATTACCTTCTGCATTCATTTTGTCTTTGAAGTAGAAAGGGATGCTGCTGGTAGTCAAAATATAGCCCAAATGGCTCATAAGGTGTCACTGCTACTAATGACTTAACCCTGAAAGGAGAAGTCGGGGTTCACCTACGCGTCATTGAAGCAGTAAGAGCTGCAGGAATATGGAGTCGTCGATGTGTGGCCGCACACTTGTTTCCCTGTTCCTGGTGCTTTGGTGGGAGGTTGCTTCCCCCAACAAACGGACGCTCGTAGACCGGCCGCTTACTGCATCTGGCTGGCGTGTGGCCTTCAGCAGCTGCTGCCAACATCTCCACCAGGAGACTGCAGCTCAGAAGTACAACATCACTGACCGGAGCGCTTCACGGTGTCTGCTAGTCGCTTCGGGGAGTAGATGGCTGCATCAGGAATACCTGCCCCATTGCCATCTGCTTAGTAGGCTGCCTTAAAAAAATGTAAAAAAAAGACAAAAATGAAGCAAAATGATCATGTTCTAAACTCGGGCACCTGGGATTTCTGGATGTACCATACACTAACCCTTCAGTACAGTGGAGAGAGGTATGGTTACCTGTCACTTCTGCTTGACGTGGTGGGAAATGGCTACGGGCTCCCAAAGAGAAGGCCAAACTGTGGCTTAGGTAGAAGCAGTGGTTAGACTGGTTGATGGAAAAGGATGGGACATTGATCCTGCCGGTGCCCTGCTGTCCCCTCTGCGGTCGAGGCCGGGGCTGACGGAGTGCGGGCTGGTGGTCCAGCGGCTGCCGTGCCACGGCGCTGTGCCCGCTCCAGGGGAGGGCGAGCGGGACTCTCGTTAGCAGGACGTGGGTCGGGCGAAGGCTGTTCAACGCCGAGGTTCGTGGGGAGATGCGTGATGGAAGATAGCTTTGCTTCTGGGTGGTGGCTGTGTTTTTAGGAAAATGAAGCTGGTTTACTTTGCGGCTATGCAGGATGTGCCTGAGGCGACATCTCTAGAAAAGACAGGACGTCTTTTAATTCCATTGCCTCATCTCGGGCGTTGGCTGGACCTTCCTGCTTGCCACGGGAGAGCTGTGCTGCAGCGCTCGGCCCGGGAGGCAATCGCTCTTTCTGCTTAGACCACGCAGCAATGCCACGAGGCACGGCACGAGTGAAGCGGGGCTGCTGGGGTCCTTGCAGAAAGCAACACAAAAAACCCAGCAGTTGTGTAAGAAACGGAACCGGACTCTGGGACATCCAACTGCTATCTCGTTTACACCGATGGAGCTGCGTTTCTATACACCAGGTTTGACACTCGGTATTCCAGAAGCACTTTGAGTCACTTATGTGAAGTATTAAATATTTCCTGAAGTTTTGCTTCTCTCTGAAGTGAGACTAAAATAGTATATTAATACATGTTGCCATGAAATTTCTTGTAATTGCATTTCTGCACTAGGTACAAAACAATGAGTGGCAAGAAAATATCTCTGTATATTTAAATGTGTTTTAAAAGCTTTAATTTTCACTTATTTCTGGAACTATATAATGATTCTGGGTTTTTACCCACCACTAATTTGTATAATGTTCAGCCAGGCAAAGGTTGGAGTGTTTCAGAAATGAATACAATAATAATAGTAATAACAGTTCCTTGCATGCGGAAGAAACCTAAAGCGTTTTATGGACGGATTTAAAAACGACACGTTGGAAGCGTTGTGTCAGCTGGCGTGTGGCAATTCTAGCAGTGCTCAGAAATACAGTTTAAGGGAAGCAGGTGTGTGTAATTCTGTGTATGTTCTCAGGCTGTACTCATCATCTGCTGGGTGCCCTCCAGGACTGCATTAACCACATTAATAGCGGCATCATCAAGTGGGAATGATTGGGCAATTGGAACTGGGCAGAAAATCATCACCCAGGATTTGGCCAGGATGTGGGAGTTGACTCCTGTGCTCTTCAAAGAGGTGTCTTTAATGACTGGAAGAATGAACAAATTTTGGTGATGTTACCCACAATGCTGCATCAGATTCCCAAGGCAAGACTCTCGCAGAAGAGGGATTTCTGCCTGTGCTTGGTCCTGCCTGGGAGGTCTCCCACCCAAGCCTTGGAGTGTGCTCAGCACCTGCTAAGCTCAGCCAAGCCAGTAGCAGGCTGTAGGACCGCTAAAATTGGAGGCCTATGGAGTCTGTGTTGTCAAGGCAGGTATTTAAAGCTAGGTAACAGGAAAAAGCGCATACTCTGGGTGAAATAAGAGATGATTAGAGTCATTAGATCCTCCTCGGAAGACCATAAATTAATGGTGATTATGATTCTTGAAACAACAGAAGCATAAGGTACACCTAACATCGATCTGTTGTATCGCATTTGCTGCATTGTAATGCTCCTTTAATGTTAATATGTACTTTTGTAGTAAAATCTAATTGAAAACACGGAGCAGGCAGTGCCCAAGGCCACAATCATGTTCCACATAATTACCTCAGGAGGAGGGTGTGCATTTCCAATGAAGGGATGCCACCAACCGTTAGCCAGGTATAAGCGGCGCAGTCGTTGTGTTCCTGCTTACACAGTAATAGCCTTACAGGAATGTATAGGTGAAAGCTAAAAGATAATTAACAATCAATTCATTTTGTGAGATTTTCAATTATTGAAACAGGTATCATCATAATGGAGTAATAATACTACATTTAAATTTGCGTGTGGCTGTCTCGTAACAGAGATGTATTCATTTAAGCAGAAATTACTTGAAGTTAGCAACCCCGCGGTAGTTCTGCAGTCACCGAGGGACTCTTTGAAGCCTGCGAGCATGCTGCTTTGATGTCTGGTGTAGAAAGCGAGGGATCTCTTTGCTGTGATAATTCCAGCCTTTTCCATTCCCTTCTGTCTTGAGGAGAGAGAAGAAAAACCGGATTTGGAAGATGGGAAAATAAACGGAACCCAGAGAGGAGTGTGAATTATAGAGGGGAAAACACCCCCACCCAGATCTGGGGAGGGTCACCAGTTCTGTGACCCGGGGCACCGTGGGACAGGGCTGCCAAATGCCCTGCGTTCTGCAGTCTCCCTCTCCGGACCACTTAAGCAGACGAAGATGGAGAATTGGGAACACCCATCCCTTGACAAGAAACCGCAGGTGGCTGAGGACCTGCCACGGCAGGGCATGCCGCTGCGGGCACCACCTTGGGCATGCTCTGCGGCAAACCCGGGAATTAATGATTTTTCATTGGCATTTGGGGAGAACCGTTCTGCCACGCCGCTGGTGCAGCCTGGAGCAGCCAAAGCGGGGAGTCAGCCCCCCCCCCAGCCTTCTGTATTTCCAGTTCGCCCAGTTAACCAAGAGCCACAAGGTATGGAACGTCTCAGATTGCCTGGGACAGCAGACTTGAGAATGCTTTTTGTGCCCATTCCCATTGCCTGTTCTGACCCCCAGCTCCCCGGGCACCCCGCCTCTGCACAGCCTTGTTTGCTGCACAACTGCCGCAGCCCCGCGAGCGCCGAGCCCGTTTCGAAACGCCGCCGAGGGGAAGCGTGGAAGAAGGGTGTCTTTCTGCTCTGCGATTTCTAGGGCATATTTAACTGCCTCTGGCTGAGAAGCATCGTAATTTTTAAAAGGAGAAACGTGTAGGTGTTCAATGCAGAGTGTTGACATGTACTTTTTTGGTCCCTTATTTTTTTTAGGAAATGTAGAACTGCCAGGAGAGTTTTACATATGAAAAGCAAGCTCTGCATAGGCCCCTGTTGCCTTACGCAACAGTTTTTATCCGCAGCATAAACTGACAACACCTCACCGTGAAATAATTGCGGCTCCATTGAGTCCAGAGGAGTAATTACTTTGTTGATGAAACTTTTCTCTTTGCTTGCGTTTTGATATCTTTGCAATGTCAAACTCGCTTGAGCTGACAGCATAATTTCCCCGGCAGAGCTGCTGCATTGACCATGCAGCTGCCACGGGGCGTTAGGGGGGGATTTTTCCGAGCTTGCTGTGTTCCTGTGGTAGCAACGGCAAGAACTCAGCCTTGCAAGCCCTGTTTCGTGAGTAGCGCTTCTGGAGAGTGCCAGCAGGCACACGTTCCTCAAGGTAGCCACGTATACGAGCCAGGGGTAGCTGTAGAATTATAAAATAGCTCTTCAAAGTTAGTTTACGAGGAAGTCATCATAACATTATCTCATTTGCTCAGAACAGGGGAGGGTAAGTTTATTTGAACGTCTTTGCAGATAGTTCCAATTTGAGATAATCTATTTTAATGGTTACTTTGAATTTCTTCTGTATGTGAGGCTTGAGGCAAGTACATGACTGATATGATGTGGTTTCCCAGAGGTACTGACACATCCCTGCAACCCCGATGCTCTTCTAGCGTGCATTTCTTGGGAGAGCCCTATTTCAGGGATTCAGGTGGGATGATTTGGGGCTATATTGAAAGGTCATTCCCCGTGCTAAACTCGCTAGGATTTTCCCAATGCGGGTGGCCAGAGGATGGTGTGCTCGGCGAGGTCTGTGCCCTGTACAGTGCAGTTGGAGTTTTGCCGCAGAAAACCTCAGTTCCCATTAATGCTCCTGTGTTTGAACAAGAGTTAATCATCTTTTCAGAAAAATCTTGTAGATCGTGGCTAACATTGTAAGCCAAATGCGAGGAACTGAAGTAGCATTTTGTGAGAGCAGATCATAACCAGTTTCTGAACCCCGCGGGTATTGTAGAAACATAATAATGTTATTTTGAGTAAGAAATAATGGCTGCTGATTCTAAGCTTATCCGGGAACAAAAAGAGAAGCATGAAGGGCTCATTCAATACAATGCAAGTTATGCAGATGTTTCTCAATTTTCTTGCTGAACTTGTATGCCAGAGTCAGGGTTTCATTTGATCAAACCGTTTCAGCAGAAAGAATGGGTCCTTCAGCACTTCTGTCGCTGCGTGAACAGCTCATGAAAGCACCCTGTGGAGGGCACCGGATCGAGTACCCTTGGCAGGCTGACACGGAAGGAGCATCCTTTATTGCCCGCTCTTCGGTCACGCATCCAGAGCTGAATTTTTCTTCTGTTCATTTTAGAATAAACAGAAAGAAAATGGAAGCAGAAAACAAACCCGCTAGGAGAGAGTCAGTCAAGTGATTGCCGTCAATTCGGTCGAGTGAGCTTGCGTCGCAGAGCAGTGATTTACTACGCGTAGGACAATTGTGTTGCCCTGCACCAAACCAGTGGGGAAAGCAGAGAGGATGCGCAGCTTTAGCGCTGGCAATTCAGCTGATGTTTTACCCAAGAGAGTAAGGCAGAACTGACTTTTCTACAAAATCAGTAAAAAATCCAAAGTTGCAAGGATTGGTGAGGATACCTCTCCCCCATCGCACAGCTAAACCTCTGTTGATCATGGAGGTGGTTGCGGCTTGCTCTGAGTAAGATCCTGTAACACAAAAATGTCAGGTCCTCTGTGCATACAAGTGAGCTAAATATAGCTGGATTTGCAGAGGAAGAAAACAGCTATTCTTGAAAGTGCATTTTCAGTCCAGCAAGGCCAATTTAATGCAAAGCAAAAAACAGGTTTCACTATTCATAAGAGATTGAATGCAAAAATATTGACCTGAAGGATTTATTTGTTGTTTTAAATGGTTTAAGCAGGCATGTAATAATAATAAAAGTAGAAACCATCATACTCAGTCAAAGAAATTGCCTTGTATTTTGTCTTTGAGGCTTAAGCTTAGCAGAACATTAAAAGGAAAGAACAATGAATTCATGTAGACTGAAGCAAAAATTGTGTGTCCCAAGTGTGATGTCCCCATCAAAAGTGATCTGAGGCATGTTTATACTTCTGCATTTTCAAATAATGGCTTTTTTAAAACCTCTGTTCGTATTCATCAAAAACAATCCAGCACACCGAGCCAGTGAGGCTCCTTCCTCACACCGACCAGAGCTGGGAGGCTCCTGCAGACCTGGCTGTCATATGTCTGTCGCTCCATGGGGTGTGGGGTATTGGGTGCTGGGGATGGACCCCAGGTCCCAGCCACCAGCAGGACATGTCCCGTGGTCCCCAGCCAGCTCACCCCACAGCAGCTGAGCTGCCCTGACACCATCTAAGCTGGTTGTGGAGGGAGCGAGGAGTCCCTGTTCAACAGTGAGCACGAACCATCCCCCCTCCAGTGCCTGGGGCGGAGATGTCACCAGTTCCTGCTCTGCCCTAACATCCCAGGCAGCTTTAGAAACCCGTGATGTGGTTCGTATGGCAGAAGGCAGCTGAGAACTGTTGTTGGAGGATTGATACCTTATGACAAGTGACAAGCCTCTCAAAGAGAAGGAGGTTAGTCTGCGACGGCCAAAAGGAAGATGCCCACAAGCATGTGCAAGAGGAGCTGCTCTGATGCATGGGCGAGGAGACAAATGGGAGAGGGAAAGGGAACCCGGGGGAAGAGATCAGAGAGAGATTATTTTTTTTCCTGTTTTTCCCTCCTGTTAAAGCAGGGGTCTCACTGGGGGGATGTTCTGCTCGGCACACATGGGCGCAGCTTCGATGGGTGCAGTAACAAAGCCAAGCTGAGCTGTGCTGAAGCCCGCACCGTGACCCTGTGGCAGAGGGTCTGGGGGTGCCGGAGCCAGGTCTGGCCTCTGCCCTATGGCTGGTTCCCAGGTGAGTGCAGTGCCCTGTCGGGTAGGGGAGAAGAAAAACAAGGAAAGCCTTTTCCTTCTGCAGTTTGGTGGTTTGACATCGCTTCCATCTTAAACCTTGTCTTTGCTATCGCTGATGTGCCCATCTCCATGTCCTCTCAGCAGCAGAGGCTGAAGATCCGTGTTTTCCATCCCAAACCGAGCCGTAGGGGTGGGAAGGGGGTAGGCAGCAGCTGGAGATGTGCTGGCCGAGCTGCAGTGGTACCCAACAGTGTTTCACAACACGTGTTCCCTTACCTGGTGGACATCTCCCAGGCAAATCTCTGTTCCTGGGGTCAGCTGAGGTGGGCAGGAGAGCCTTGTTGAGCTCGTTAATCGTCAAGGCTTTATGAAGGGGTTTTCAGGTTTAGCACTTTTCAGTTGATGACAGGCCTTCACCAAGAGATGATCCGATCCATGGTGGCGTTTGGCCTTTAAATGGCTGCAGTATCTGTGGTGACAAAAACCCAGAGGGGCTGAATGAGGTGGCACTCATATTTACAAAGAACATGTCACTCGGCAATAAGCACTTCTCTTGCACTGCTAATTGCCCATTAAATGCCATCCATCCAGCCATTAAGGGCCTCTGGCAGGGCAGGGGAACCTGAGGTTTAACCCTGCCCATGCCCCTGAGTCCAATGGCTTCACTGATTAAGCAATGTTCGTGTTGCATTTATAACCACCACAAAATAATATATGTATTGTAAATTGAATACCTTGAGCGCTCACAAGATCTGCACTGGACTCACGGTTAGAGGACAGATACGTATTTAAAAGAATGCAGAAGGAGTAGGAGGACAAGATCTGTGGTGAACAATATGCTATCATCTTCCTCCTGTTCTGTGTGATTTACATTTTCAACATCAGAGCAACCTGCAGTGTTTAATGGAGATAATTAAATATAATTTGAAGAAAAGATGGCTGTTTTTAGTAGTGGAACAGATCCTGCTAACAAACTTAACTAGCAACAATAATTCACCAGTAAGTTGAAGACTAAAATGCATTTAAAAGCTTAGCACTGGGTTGTGTGAGGTGATGCTAACAAAAAGGAATGAAAATCAATTAGTTTAGCCAGGGTCTTTAAAACATGATTACAGCTGGAGAAAAAGTCTTGTGAAAACTGATACTGGTTAAGATTTATTCTGGTACCTTAATTGGAGGACCAGGGAAGTTTAAGCAGAAAGATTAGGTGGTTTGGTTCTCCAGAATCAATGTAGTTTGAGTGTATTTTATTGACTGGAAGATGAAATCTGCTGGTGACTGAAGAGAAACAAGGCAGGTCAGGGCCCCTGGGTCCCTCTGTCGAAGGCTGCTCCGTGGGCCGGGCGTTGGGCAGAGCCCAGTGCCAGCACCCTCTTTAGCCTGACTGGGACCCGAGCGAGGGCTTGCTGGGGTGACACCAAATGCATCATCTTCTGGGAGCGCCTGCAGAGCGCTGGGGCTGCTTCTGCACCCCGTGCCGTGGCACCGGGCTCGGCCGGGCAATGCGTGACACAACCTTTATGGAAGCAGCCTTCCCCGTGGGAGCAGGGCTGGCTTGNTTCGANTGCAGTCGTACACACAGAAAAATTCCTCCTTTGGATGCTTTTTCTCCCCTGAGGCCTGGGGCTTGCATTCGCTGACAGAAGGTACAGCTTTTCACCAATTCAGCCTTGTGTTTACAAGCTTCCTCGTGGCTTCCTCACGCAGAGATAAGGGAACTGCTAGGTACTCAACGTTTATGGCTTGATACATAAGAAGGGATGGAAGACAGTAAATAAATCTCAGTTACTGAGTAGAAAAGCAGGTACGCTGTGCAACTGTGAAGGCAGCAATAGTGTTTGGGTTTTTATCCTGTCAAAAATATATTTAATGAGGTGTGGATGCGGAATAGGGTCTGAGGGCCATTAACGCTTGCCAGGTCATGGATTAGTTAAACACGTGAGCCGATTTGGCTTAAAACTCGGGTTTTTCGTATTCTGTAATATTCCAGATTGCTTTCTGTGTAAGTACCCCAAGTGAAACTGCTGATAAAGAGCTCTGAATAATTCATAGCGACTTGTAATGTTATCTCTGAAGTATGATGCGTAGGAATTAATTCCCAAGTTAACTTGGAGCTGGTAACGAGGAATCGTGAGCTGTAGCAGGGTGATGCAGGACCCTGTGACCCCGTAGTTGTAGGGTGTGACTCGGTCTGACCTCACTGGACTATGTTGGAAAATGGTTTGGATATTGCTGTAAATTGTCATTGCAGCATCAAACTTGAGACAGAGATGCGGTTTATTCCTACAGTAAAATAAACGCAGTGTTTGATAATTAAGAGGGGAAGGTCTTTCCTCCTGCTCTGGATTAGCGCTGGTATGCATGGATACCTCCTGACAGTACGGGGATCGTGGAATGACTGGGATTTGGCAGGTCCTAAAATGACAGACTTTTTGTAATTAAATCTCATTTAAATGAGCACCTAAATCATCTTGTACTCTGGGATAACCCATTCCCAATTTAGCGTAACAATAAATGCTCATCTGCGTGCCACAGAAACCCAAGGATTGCGTAAGCCACAGAGCAAGATCCCTCCAGTTTATGAATTATGATAGATTGAGCAGTTGCCATGGCAACCGTTTGTTCTAATTGTGATACATTAGTAGCAACAAGAATTGGATGGCTCAAGTCATTTAGTTAATTAAATGCAAACTTGGACAGCTCTGAAGGAATAATAGAGGAAAATTAACACCTACTAGCGCACACCTGTAAAACGTGAACAGCTCGTCTGAAAAAAAAAAAATCACGAAGTGTTTCTGTGTTCGTGCTGCGTCTCTCCCGGCCTGGCGCCTTTGCCGGGGGGGTTGCAGAGGGGTGCTGTGTTTTGGGGTGCTTGCCGGGGCGAGGGGCGCGGGAAGACTCTCGCCTGGCTCGGGGCAGCGCTTGGCAGGTTTGTGGTGGAGTTCTGTGCGTGTTTTGGCGTCGGAGAAAGCCCAGGCTCGTGGTCGGGAAGGAGGACGCTGGGGTTTGCCGGCAGAATTTGAGGGTGAACTGTTCGGGTTCATCGTTCTCGCGGGCACAGCTGGCTTGAGCGGTTGTCACGGACGAAGCCTGCGTGGGGCTTTGACTGCTGCCCACGTCCCGTATCCAAAATCCTGGTGTTTTGGTAGTTTTCTTCTTTGGGGAGGGAGAGGAAGAGGGGGTGTTGGGGGATGATGAGAAGGTTTCAGCACACTGGTGCCACTGTTAACACACTTTTCACTCCGCCCGCTCCACGGCTGCTTTGGAAAGCCAAAGGCAGCGCGGTGAGAGCCGCTGCGTTACGGCCAGGGAAGGCAAGGAGCTTCGGGTTTGCCCGCGTGGTTTTCAGCCCCGGAGCATCTCTGGCGGGGCTGCACGGCGGGACGGGGGCTGGCGTCCTCGGGATCCGCGGGCGCTCTGCTCCTCGTGGAGCGTGGACGCGGG
>Ga0065711_1040687_pt1 | contig 16764 bp, 15 predicted proteins | sample Hoacrofraction12_FD_59098 | JGI IMG/M metagenome (GOLD analysis project Ga0065711, IMG submission 59098) | Hoatzin crop microbial communities from Cojedes, Venezuela - Epithelial fraction 12 v2 (version 2) | ecosystem: Host-associated > Birds > Digestive system > Esophagus > Crop | place... | reverse complement strand
AGTAAAATTAAGGTTTTACATCTGAAAATTAAGGTTTATATGAAAAACGTAGCAGTGTTCACCCACTGAGGAAAAGCATGAAATCAAAAGGAGCTCTGAGGATGGGACACAGCTGCAGCAGGCATGCGAGGAATCCACTCACACAGCAACTCCCTGCAATATACCATAGAGGACAGAACGGAGTGGAGACTCCGTGGCCCTGCTCCGTGATGATAAAGCGGGAAGAAATGGTTCTCTAGAACTGATAAGCAGCTCATCTGGCCCCTGAGCCAAAAGGTTTTTGAAACCTTGCCAAAGTGCTATCCTCTCGTGAACTTTGCTCGTTTTAATATCATTTTAATACCAAAGCACACCTCCATCCCGAAGGCTACCTGCCTCCGAGGTGAGACCACCCCTCTTCGAGTCTGCACTCTCGATTTTTCATAAAAATGTGAAGCGACAAATTTTTACACCAATCATGATAAAAGGTATGTATGACTACAGTCACTCAAACTCCACCTTAAAGGTAGAAAGGATATAAAAATAGCCAGGGAAATAGGGGATTTTTGGAGAAGAAGATAACACCGTGAGCAAGTCAAGGGAAACTCCACCTCAGACCGCCTCCGACAACCGGGACTGGCCGACCGGCTGAGCCTTGCTTCTCCCCGCCTTGGGACGCCTTGGGTGAGACTTAAACTAAGCGCTTTTTTCTCGGGAATAGTTACTCCCTAATGTCTATAGCCAGGCTGCATTATTTATAACCTTTTCACGCGTTCTATATTTGCACGTGCTTTCTTGCAGACAGTCACTGTCACCGGCAATTCAAAAACCTATATACCTGTTGCACAAATAAAACTGCACTGTTTAAGTAGCCAGTTGTCACAGTTTCTCACTGAACGCGACCAAACGCGGCCGTGCCAGTTCATGAGCACGACTGGACTGAAGGTGCAGACCGCTATTAGTGTATCCAGAATCGTGGTAGTTAAATATACATATTAAACGCGACTGGACTGGTAGTGGCAAATTGGATATCACTCAGAATTTAAACCTAGCCGCACCTAGCCTCTCACTCCGGTGAAGACAGTTAGAACGTAAGGAGGTTTATTTTCTGCCAAATTAACGTGACGCCATCACACAACTAGAAACAAATTCAAGATTTCTATTAACCAGAGCAGATGTTTCTAATACACTGTAGGCTTCAGTAATGTGAACTAACTACTTCATTGGCACTTAGCAGCAAAAATCAGATATAAGGATTACGGATATGCTACAGCTTCTTAGAATCAGAGCCCCATGTTAGAGGTTGAATGTAGCAAGCCTTGAGCTATAGATTTAGAGGTCCTAGGTTTAATGACCGTTGTCAACACACATTCTAGGCTGTTCAGATCTAAGATCTTCCCTACAGGACTGAGAATTAACTGATTTGTTTTGGCGATGCATTCATACATTCTTTCGAAAAATTCTTTTCAGGAAACTGAAGTTTGCTTGCCCCGACACATGATAGGGACTTGATTCTGAAGCGCATTCCTGCTTCTTCACACAATGTTCATGATATTTAGGTTCTTTTCACTGTGACGCACAGATTTGAGCTATCTCTTTAGTTTGACTGGGGTATAATCTTTACATACACTAAACTAAGTTTTGTTAGAAGTTGCTGTCCTGAAAACACAGAAATACTTACACAAAAGCTGCAAACTCAAACTTAATAAACCACAAACACTACTGAATCCCCCATCAGTGGTCCACCTATAAAGAATGTATATAAACACTGATGTTCTCCAGAACAGCGCCAAGAATTTTAATCTAATATCTTCCATTAAATAAACTCATCTTCACATAACATACACCAGGTCTGGAATCCGGATGTTCAGAAGATAACATCCATGAATTTGCAGAAAAATGTTTTGTACTCTCCTCTGTCTGCTTAGTTTATCCTTCATTTTAGGGAAGCAGAATAATTGGTTTACCACATATTCTGCCTCCTTTGTTTCCTACAACATATAGTGGATCCAGCAAGAAAGCTCTAAGGTGTAAGGGAAAGAATGCCATGTTACACATTAAGCAGCTGCCTGTTAATTATGACACTGTCTCAGAGCACCAGTAAATCCTGTACAATTAGTAATTTTCACTAGCTCTGGGAAGAGTAGAGCCCCATAGATGATCTGAAATAGTCTCTCACAATTTTCCTTAAAAGAAAGAAATGTTAGAAATATTCTGCACGATTGTTGGGGACATGACAAGGGCATCTCTCTTTCCAGTTACAACCTTCAGAGAAGCATTGTCTTTAAAGAAGGAAGGTAGGTTGTGTGTGGAAATGATGAAGCTCTCTAAAAATGTCATTATGCCAAAAACATCCAACCTGCTATTTAGTAAGCCTACCAAAACACCCAAAAAAACATACTTTTGAATGTCAGCTGAAAATCACAGAAAAATAGGCTTCAAAAGTAATGTCTTGAAGTCGACTAGTCTATCTCCCACACCCTACAGCTTGGTCATGACATCTATAACGTTACTGAGAGATGATCACTGTATATTCAATACGTTCTTAGTCCATGTCTTGAAGAATCATGCTCAAAAAGGAATAAAACCTACTTATTAGGAAAACACCACACTGGGCATAACATCCCACTGCGAACACCACAACATGAAATGGAGTCCTCCATCCATTCTCTGCAGAACAGCCTTACTAAAGCTAAAAGAGAAGGTATCACCAATCTGCACAAGGACATGTTATTTTGTCAACAGAAGGAAATCAGATTCGTTTGATATGAAGCATTCTTGAAAAACCCATGTTTGGGTACTACTAGTATCGGCTAAGCATTTACAAACTGCTTATCTGTCCCATTTTTCTTCTGAAAACTTGACTGGCCTATACCTAATGAAGTTTTCTTGCTGATTTTCTAAGCTTCCCTCCACTTCTCTAGAAGAAACTGCAAAAAGGCCAAAATCACATATATGGAAATTCTCCCAGACTGAAAGCAAACGTCTAGCAACTTTTAAGACTGCATTCATCAGCTTTAAGAATCCTAGTCTAAATTCATTGGATTTCATGATCTGGAAAAAAAACCCCACAAACTTAATCAAGTGCTCTCACCTGTTCTATTTTAGCACAAATTCTTACTCTTCTGTCAGCTATAATACTTGCATTAGCCATCTGATCACAAAAACTTTTCAAATGAAAGAAAAGGTACTAAATGGTTCTTTTTTCCTACTGTCACCAACTTTCCTTACCCAGAAAATACCAGTAAACAAGGAACAAGTGGTTCTAGGGGAGCTCAAACCCAGAGCCAGCTGAGCCTAAATCAAGTGTAATAATCACTGCCTCACAGATGCACCTATGATATATTTCAGAAATGCCATGTGAAACAAAGTGGTTGTAAAAGCAAATTAATTTGAATGTTTTATCCACATATATACACCATGTATGATTTTTTGGCTTATTAAGTATACTATATCAGATAGTTCTTTGAGCAAATCTCCCTTTAATTCAACAGGATCCTTGTGCAATACTGGATTTTGTCACTTTTACTCAGAAGAGCAGTTCTATGGAGGCTGATTTTAGTAGACCACAGTGAGGATGAATTGGTTAATTGTAAAAGATAATGTAAAGGATAGATGTAACTGTGTACATATATATGTATATATTTTATATATATAATGTAAAGGATACATGTATCTGTGTACATATATATGTATATATATTTATATATATAATGTAAAGGATACATGTATCTTTATTATGCATTTTCACAGACCATTTATTTATGTTGCTTTGTTGCATTGGATTAATACACAAATCAAACACGCTAACAATTAGAAACGTTTGCCACAAAACCAATAGAGGTGTTTCATGTAAAGCTGCTGCTCCCAACGCAAAAAAACCCCAACCTGTAGACGGAACTAATGTTCACAACAGCAGCACTGGCAACCCAAGGACCTGATCACAGCTAAAGTCAAAAGAACTGTCATTCTCTCCTCATCTCCAGCAATTTTGTTGATCAATACCAGAAAGTTTCAAGGTGACCAGCTCACATGCTGACATGTACATTTTTGGCAAATGAATCTTGTTCCTCATATTAGCCCATTCCACACTAACTGTTCATACTTGCACATCTTCCCTGAAGGAGTAAACGCAACATACTTGGAAGTAAAGAAGTCCTCCAGGAAGGAAAGAATAGGCTATCACAGACCTTTGGAAAGGCAAAAAAAAGGTAAGACACCTAACCTGCATCAGAACAGTATCTTCTGTTGTTACACTTACTGGATTTTGCGTATGTTTAAGAAATGCTACACTGCTGCAGAGTATCGCTGCAAAGAACTGACTTTCAAAGGCATGCAAAATAAACCATGACTGCATTCCTACTTCTTCCAAACACAAACAAGGATTAGATTCGCAGCAGCACCGCAACTTCACCATCAACACTGATGATTTTAAAAGAGCTCTCCTTTTGACCTGTAGCAACAATATTTTCTCTCCCAGTTGTTCTAATACAGTTTTCATTAAAAATAATTTCACATTTCCTTTAGTGTAGAAGCAACATACTACCAGAAATATCCAGTTAATGCCTTCAGTTTTTCAAAACAGGAGAGTCAAAAAGCACATAATATGGCATGAAATGTATTGTCACATGAATATTTAAGCTAGTTCAAAGAAAACAGCCAAAAGGCAAAGTGCACCTACTTACGAAATGTCAGCCTGCCATTGGTATTTCATGGAAAGTGCCATTGCACTCTCTTTGATCTACCTCATTATAAAATACTCAATTTAACAACCTACTCCCTCTTTAAGTTATACTACTGAACTCTAGATCTAAAGTTAGTCTTCAGCATAAATTAATTCTGCACACATTATTTGCTGTCAGGATACACACAGGATTTCTGCTGATTTATTTAAATACTTCCATACAGCAATTTGCTATGGGAAGAATTCCTTTCACCTAAAGGCATCCATGTGATGTCAGGATTAAGAGGACAAGGTCCTGTTCTGAAAAGTCTTTTGATCCAACAAAGTCACTCCACTTTCCCTTTTACTGATTATGGTTGCACCTTTCCACCAGTTATCTGAAGGATACAGGCAGCTCCATCATTTGACGAGTCAACAAAACTAAGGATTTTGTTTCTTTGGGTACACACAGTTTCATTCAGTACTTGTATGTCCTTTATGTATTAATGATAAATGTACCCATAAACCCTCACATTCATCTGGGAAGCCTCACACAGGAACCACTGCAAAAACAACCTGACAAAGTTCCAGTCTGTAGCGTGGCAGTCGCTGCTGACATGGCAATCTTAAGTTGCCCTCTGTCGCTTAGTTTAAATTTTCACTTCTCACACACCTGAAGAAGGTAGTTTCTCAAGAGACTGTACGTCTCCCAGTGCAGGACAAACCACTAACTACATTGTATTTGTGGTTTATCCTAAGACCTTGTACTAACTCAGCATCCCTTTGCAAAGAGGCCAGACTCAGTGAAAATGTCAGTTGATGCCAGATTTTCTTACAGATGAGAAACCTACCTACACACACCATACAGAAGAGGAAGATAAAGTGATCCTTGGGAAAGAGCTGTGAAAACAGCAGCAGATTGAGAGTCCCTGGCTTCACCCGGATTCTTTTACTTGCCAGCAAAACATGATTATCCAACATCACCACTTAAAAATGTCCTGATTTTGTTTACCAGAGCATAGCAAGTGAGAATTCATGTTTTGGCTCATGTAGATTTACTCACCTTGCTGACCAGACACATTAAATAGACATCACATATCAAATGAAACTTAACTTACCAGACAAGATAACCAAGAAAATAACAATAAAAAAGGTTTGGAAAATTAATCACTTTTCAGAAGTGCAATGGAATAAGTTAGGCAATCGGTTAAATATTTTGCTTGGCACCTAAGGACAGCTGTATTTTTTTCTTTTTGGCTCTGTATCTGGGCTGTCACTTCTTCCCACAAAATATTTAAGCTCAAACATATGTTCAGCTACACATACTGAGAAAAATACCTTGGGTAAATGTAAACTGAAACAAAAGGCTGTGTTTCTTTTTCAGAAATAAAAACCCAACATAAATCACTATAGAATCCATTTAAGCATTTAACTCAAATTAATATTTACCCATGAGCAGGATCCAAAGCTATTGCCCTGGGCTGATCAAGGTCTTGCCAGAAGAGGACTTTTCTAGATGTTCCATTGAGATTAGCTACTTCTATTCTATTGGTTTCTGAATCTGTCCAGTAAAGCTTTTTCCCAATCCAATCACATGCCAGGCCATCCGGGGAAACCAGACCAGAAATGATGACGTTCTGTGCCACATTCCCAGTTTGGTTAATGTAAGTTTGCTTGATGGCTTCTTCACTCACATCTGTCCAGAAAACGATGCCTTGCGAATACTGGAAGTCAACCGCAGCAGCATCCTCTAAACCACTGACCACGACAGTGGACTCCAGCTTCATGCCTCCAGCATCCACGAGTCGAACATCCCGCCGGTTGGCAAAAAGCAGAAAGGGAGATGCTACAGGAGAAAAAAAACAAAAACATGTTAGTATTATTGGCTTCTACAGATGTTAAAGCACTGAGTATGAACACAACAGAGTAGGATTTCTCTCTCCAGATCAGTGGCGCAGGCAGTACAGCAGAAGGAATATGGAAATTTCACATGAGAGAAAAATGCACACTACCAAAAAACCTCTTCCTTCCATATGTCAGACAAAGGAGCAAAAGACAGAGGGAAGAGCAGGCCCAATTCTGCATCTGCAGGATATGGATAGTACCTTCAACATAGTTAAGAGTTCAAACTGATGCCCTTCAGTAATACCTTGTGTCAATTCATAAACTCAGGTTTAGAAAAAATGAAGTCTTCATGATTTAAAAGCTTGGTTCACCAAGTTGAAGTAGTAATAACACACAGAATGCAAGTTTGGATGTCTTTCAGTAGCAGGCAGGAAGCTAACAGTACTAGACATAGCACCCTGAAATGCTCCTACCAAGTGCTGTCCCAGATGGCAAAGACTGTGACAGAGGTTCAGAACTATTGTCTTCTCCCCTGCACCATGAGAGCAAAATTCAAGGAAGAGTTCGAACAAAGATGATGATGTGGGTTGTGGAAGTTTGTGGGGGCTGCTATTAGCTGGAAGAGGTAGCCAGAGCAAAAGCACAAAGGTTCTTGCTGTGTGAAGCTCTAAGCGGGTGGTGGAAGCTGGAGTCCTAGCACTGAATGACCAGGAAAAGGCTTTGAAGGGAGAGCTAACATAATTGATGCAAAAGGGATGGGAAGCTTAAAAGACACGTCAAAATGACAGCCACAGACATATTCCAACAGTACCTGCATAAGTTCTTGATCTCTTATGTGCAAAGTTCAATTGGGCAAAGACAAGACCTTGGCAGATGACACTGGCATTCACAGACAGAAAGGAAGGAGCTGGGGAGAGGGACTCATGAGAGGCAAGGAAATTAATCTCGTTGAGTTGGATCCGACAGTAAGACATACAGAAGCAGTAGTAAGACTGGCAGAGATTTTAGCACAGACAAGATGACTTTTCCGTAATACCCGATCTCACTTGCCATTATACTCAAAGACAAGAGAGAAATCTGCGCTTGCAATTCAGGTTGTCCCTCCACACTCTGAGAGGAAGAGAAAGGTGTGAAGTTCAGAGTCCTATAACTCCTCCCTCCACTCCCTACGCAGAATATTAAAAAACTCTAGTGGAGGTAGATTGTAAAGATCTTCTGAAGGACCTGCTATGAGTGGAGAAGGCATGATTCAGACAAAGACATAATTCGGCCCAACTGCTTCCTCCAGAAGAGGACATTAAGTAGACATACTGCAGAACATTCCTTCCCAGCCATACCAGCCAGACTGATGGCCAAATTAACCATTTCATTTCTCTCCCAAAAGTGCAGGCTTGCTTCTTCAACCAGCAGTAAACAAGAAAAACAGTTCTAAAATTACATTACTTCAGTTGGAAGGAACCCTTAAGGGTCATCTAGTCCACCCCCCTGCAATGAGCAGGGACATCTTCAACGAGATCAGATTGTTCAGAGCCCCATCCAACCTGGCCTTGAATGTTTCCAGGGATAAGGCATCTTACACCTCTCTAGGCAATCTCTTCCAGTGCTTCACCACCCTCATCAAAAAACATTTCTTCCTTATATCCACTCTAAGTCTACCCTCTTTAAGTTTAAAACCATTATCCCTTGTCCTATTGCAACAGGCCCTGCTGAAAAGTCTGTCCCCATCCCTCTTATAAGCCCCCTTTAAATACTGAAAGGCCTCCATAAGGTCTCACTGGAGTCTTCTCCAGGCTGAACAGCCCCAACTCTCTCAGCCTTTCCTCAGAGAAGAGCTGTTCCATCCCTCTGATCATTTTTGTGGCCTCCTCTGGACCCATTCCAACAGGTCCGTCTCTTTCCTGCGCTGAGGGCTCCAGAGCTCAACACAGGACTCCAGGTGGGGTCTCACCAGAGCAGCGTAGAAGAGCAGAATCCCCTCGCTCAACCTGCTGGCCGTGCTGCTTTTGATGCAGCCCAGGATACGGTTGGCCTTCTGGGCTATGAGCGCACATTGTTGGCTCACGTCCAGCTTTTGATATATCAGTACCCCCAAGCCCTTCTTGGTAGGACTGCTCTCAAATAATGTTGTCCCTCCCAAATAAAAAGTTTATATAATAATAATAAATATATATATCAATAATGTCCAAAAATATCATAAATATAAAAATAAAATAAATACAATAAAAATATTGTTCCAAAAATGTGTTTTGAGGAATACAAATAGACAGATTTTCATCTAGACATTTCCATGCTGAAGCCATTATTAATGCTACTACAGAGGAAAAAGAAGTTTTTCCTCATGTTCAGATGGAACTTCCTGTGCTTCAGTTTGTGCCCGTTGCTGCTTGTCCTGTTCCTGGGCACTACTGAAAAGAGTCCGGCCCCATATTCTCGACACCTGCCCTTAAGACTTTACAGACATTTATAACATCATCTGTCAGTCTTCTCTTCAGGCTAAACAAGCCCAGCTCCCTCAGCCTTTCCTCACAGGAGACATGCTCCAGTCCCCTCATCATCTTTGTAGCCTTCTGCTGGACTCTCTCCAGTAGTTCTTCATCTTTGTTGAACTGGGGAGCCCAGAACTGGACACAGTACTCCACTTGTGGCCTCACTAGGGCAGAGTAAAGGGGAAGGAGGATCTCCTTTGACCTGCTGGCCACACTCTTTTTAATGCAACCCAGGATACCACTGGACTTCTTGGCAATGAAAATTTCAGCTTCTCATGCTCTACCAACTGAAGCTGGGAGGGACTATTGTCAGGACATCTGACCCAAACTGGCCAAAGGGATATTCCATACCATTTGATGTCATGCTCAGTATATAAACCGGGGAAGCTGGCCAGCCAGGGGCGGGATTACTGCTCAGGTACGGGCTGGTTGGTGGGTGGTGAGCAACTGCACTGTGCATCACTCATTTTTTATATTTTATTATTATTATTGTTGTTATTACTACTATTATTTTCTCTTCCTTTGCTTTCCTATTAAACTGTCTTTATCTCAACCCACGAATTTTACTGTTTTTTTCCGACTCTTCTCCCCATCCCACCAGGGGCAGGGGGGAGGGGGTGTGAGTGAGCGGCTGTGTGGTGCTTAGTTAGGGGTTAAATCATGACTGATGGCTTTATTTTTCTTTTTGGAGGAAGTCTATGCTGATGAAAGTAATAAGAAAAATTTAAATCAGTTGGTGGGTTTTAGTAAGGATGTTGGACAGCAAAGACACAATTGTTATCATGAATGTTTCACTGAAAATGTATTATCTTGTTTTCTACAATATTTAACTCAAAGTTTATACAGCTGGAGGCGAATTATTGTTAAGAAATGGAAGTCTCAGTATCACTCCTATCTCATTTCCTAACTTGCTGAGTCATCCTGTCACCTTTAAAAACACTAGGAATATAATCATAGAATCATTAAGGTTGGAAAAGACCTCTAAGATCAACAAGTCCAACTACCCACCCAACAACACCATGCCTACTAAACCATATCCCGAAGTGCCACATCTACACATTTTTTAAACACCTCCAGGGATGGGGACTCCACCACTTCCCTGGGCAGACTGTTCCAATGTCTGACCACTCTTTCAGTAAAGAAATTTTTCATAATGTCTAATCTAAACCTCCCCTGATGCAACTTGAGGCCATTGCCTCTTGTCCTATCACTAGTTACTTGGGACAAGAGACCAACACCTGCCTCACTACAACCTCCTTTCAAGTAGCTGTGGAGAGCAATAAGGTCCCCCTCCAGCCTCCTCTTCTCCAGATTAAAGAGCCCCAGTTCCCTCAGCCGCTCCTTGTAAGACTTGTTCTCCAGACCCTTCACCAGCCTCGTTGCCCTCCTCTGGACACGCTCCAGCAATTCAATGTCTTTCTTGTAGTGAGGGGCCCAAAACTGAACACAGTACTCCAGGTGCGGCCTCACCAGTGCCGGGTACAGGGGCACGATCACTTCCCTACTGCTGCTGGCCACACTATGCCTGATACAAGCCAGGATGCTGTTGGCCTTCTTGACCACCTGGGCACACTGCTGGCTCATGTTCAGCCCACTGTCAACCAACACCCAAAAATCCTTTTCCGTCAGGCAGCTTTCCAGCCACTCCTCCCCAAGCCTGCAGTGTTGCATGGGGTTGTTGTGACCCAAGCGCAGGACCTGGCATTTGGGCTTGCTGAAACTCATACAGTTGGCCTGGGCCCATTGATACAGTCTGTCCAGATCCCTCTGCAGAGCCTTCCTACCCTTGAGCAGATCGACACTCCTGCCCAGCTTAGTGTCATCTGCAAATTTATTGAGGGAGCACTCAATCCCCTCATCCAGATCATTGATAAAGATGTTAAACAAGACCATGGTAAATAGTACCATGAAAGCCGAAAAGGTTAGTTATTGAAAACAGAAGAAAAAAATGTCTAGAATGCAAAGTGCTTGTTTTCTTCTCTGCAACTCATTGGTTCCCCATAACCATGTCTATCTTAAGTGGCACTGTACCAAACCATTTGAACATTTCGAAAGTTTGATGTTAGTGGACTATGCTTAAGTTACAAGTTCTTTGTGGCAGAGAACTTCTCAAGTTACGCATGTTGCCTCACAAAACCAGCCCCATACCCAGCCAAAGATCAAAGTCATAAAATCTCTACGCACAAATTTAAGGCTGAGGGAGGAAGCTGGGCTTGTTTAGCCTGAAGAAGAGCAGACTGACAGAAGATCTTATAAATGCCTATGAATATCTTAATGGTGGGTGTCAAGAGGATGGGGCCAGACTCTTTTCAGTGGCACCCAGCAACAGGACAAGGGGCAATGGGCACAAACTGAGGCATAGGAAGTTCCAGCTGAACATGAAGAAAAACTTCTTCACTCTGAGGGTGACAGAGCCCTGGAACTGGTTGCCCAGAGAGGCTGTGGATTCTCCTTCTCTGGGGATATTCAAAACCTGCCTGGATGAGGTCCTGTGCAACCTGCTCTAGGTGACTCTGCTGTGGCATGGGGGTTGGACTAGATGATCCTCAGAGGTCTCAGAGGTCTCTACCATTCTGTGATTCTGTGTGAAATTAAAAAAAAAAAAATAGTCCCAAAAATGTGTTTTGAGGAATACGAATAGACGGATTTTCATCTAGACATTTCCATGCTGATGCCATTATTAATGCTACTTAAAATGAAAAAGGAACCTAAAATATCAAGTCCAACCAACAGCAGAGGAACTCAACAGCTTCTTAACTAAAGATCAGACATGAACAATGTCTAATCCAATCAGTATCAATATTATCCCAGCTCCCCATGCCTTTCAAGAGATTTCTTCCTCACCGACGCACACAGTAGGGCAACAGCATACAGAAAACACATTAAACACTGTGTTCTCTGTCAGTTCTGTGCTTCAGAGTCATCCTGATTGAAGTGCAGCCACATTGTGTTGGCTATGAAGACCCAGCGGGGAAATCACGCTGCCTTGCAGGCAATTGTGTTAAAATTTTACTGTGTCTATACACTGATGTAAACTGATTGATTACTGAAAACGGGTAGAGTTTATCCCTTTAAAGAACAAATGAGCATTCAATTTCCTTTGGAAAAAAATACAAGAGATAAGGCAGAACTCTGATTTTGAAAACCATATTCACTTCCCTGCTCCTCCCCACTAGCCTATTTTATTTGATCCAAAATTTATAAAATATGGTTGAAGAGCCCTTTTCAGAGCATTACTAGTATGACAAAAAAACCCCTCAAAACCAGTGATCAAAACAAGTAATTGGTTCTCAAGACTGATTCTTGCCTGGAATGCTGCTGAAGAAACAGCTCTCTCAACTTTAAAAATACTGCAAAAGTCAGAAGGGCAATTAAATGCTCTGTTTCCGTGGCCTTGCATTTATCATATCAGGTCAGAATGTGATGACTCACTAGCATGCAAAGCTAGCTCTGGTAACTCTGCAGCTTCAACTAAATACAACCTCCATGATGTCTCAAGAAAAGTTCACAGAACTTTTCAAATTTCCAACTTTTCCAGTTAGTAAGCAGCAAATTTGAAAGAGGCAAGCAAGAAAGCAGATGCCTTTCCAGAAGGACAGATGCATAGCATTCAGTTTCACAGAATTACGAAACTTAACAGTTTAGCAATTCAACAGACACATTCATACTCTATGGGATTCTAACAAACAGATTTTTTTAAGGCTTCACAATGAGAAATAAAGAAAGCTCAAAGAGCAATAAAACAAATGGCATTGACTAAAAACTTTATTTCCTATGCCATCAACAAGGCATTCTAGAGATTCATGATCATCCCACCAATACAGGGTGTAACTTTATTTATTTTGAATCCCACGTGTATGTAGAATCAAAGGTTCCTTTCCAAGAACGTGCACACCACTCCACTTTCAAATCATGCTGTCTTCTCAATCCTGAACCAGGCTTGAAACTCCAGAGAACACTCTTATCTGTGGTGCATTTAATTCTTTACCGCACAGCTCCTGACAAGGCAAACTGGAAGACCAGTTAACACCAGTTTCTGAAGAGAGGGATGGGGGAGACCCCCAAAAAACTAGCAACAACACTGATTCCCACTGACCTTCAAATGAGCTTATCTGTTACACAACCAGAGGCAATATCCCTTGCTTGAGAAGTTATTCCATGGTTAGAAAGTCAGGAGACTCTCAAAGGAGTATTTAGTGTTATGCTCTATTTTGATCAGCAATGCTCCCGACAACTGCATATTGCTGGAAAAGGGAAACACCAGATCCTATTTTGAAAAAAGAAAAGAACAAACTGTAATAGGATGAATGTGGAGGACAAACTGTTTGTATCCAGTCTATCAGCACACAACTTAAAGGACAACATTTTAATGTAGTTACAAACCAAAGCCAAAACTGTAGAAAGTTACAGACTTCTTGCAGCAATTCTACAATCTCATTTGGATCATGCAGTACTTGATCAAGTGTACTTCATTCTAGAAAGACATACTACTTCTATTCACAAAACCACCAATTTTCCAGTAATTTTCAGCTAAGTAGAAAACACACCCTTGGCTTGATAATGGAGCTATCTATACAGAGGCTTACTGCACAACAGTGTGAAAACAGAGCTTCTCATCAATCTATTAACTGGAGAAAAGGAAACATTACTGATGAAGCTGGTTACAAATCAAGCATAGGTTCAATTTCCAGCCTTGCTCTTGATCTCCTGAATGCTCTTGGGCAAGTCTTCTGTTCCTTGTCTGTGTTTAATTACTGAATTTTATCTGTTTTACCTGCATTGGGAAAGCTGTGCAGACATCATAGAACACTGGAGGATTTGTACACTTTAATTCATTTGGTTGACCACCATAAACAGTATCAGTTTTAGCACGTCTGCCATAGTTCCGTAACCACCATCTCTACCACATTCATAAGCGATATAAAAAAGCATTTTTTTTAAATGAGGCTTGGACTCCTCTGCACTTCACCATACTTAATCTTTCTCTCTGCCTTCCATCCACCTCTGTTAGAAACATAAGCACTATGCAGTATGGCAAGTCTACTGCCATCTACTCAGCTGTAACTACCTTCCAACAGAAAAGGCTAGTGTGTTGCTTCTGAATTCAGCCATTAACTTTGATCTTTTGTTAGAATTGTACCAATCCCATCTACAGCACTTAAATTTTATGAAGTGCTTCAGGGGCATCTGTTAGCCCCAGCAAAGGGCCATGGGACAAACAACCAAAAATTGCACTACATGATCTTTGCAACTAGTTTCAGTAATAGTTCTGAAAACCAGTTTGATGGGTTTTTTTTTTGATGGCTGAACTCATTTACATATTAAGACTACGATGATTATGAGTTATAATCAACAGAGCATTTGTCATCAGTTGCTGGTTAGCTGCTGCAACAGTTCTAAGACAAGCTGAGCAAAAGAGATTTTAAAAGCTGTATTTATACTGCTGCTTCATGCTTGTTGACATGCCTACATTTTATCTCCTTCCCCTTAAAGCCAAAATAGAAAGACACGAGAACACTGCGGCATGCGCGTGATTCCTACTCCTGAAAGCACCAGAAGTGTAGAACACATACAAATCCTATGTACAGCACAGGAGAAAACCCTTATTTGACAATTCTTAAGCCAGTTAACTAGGCTAAAGGTCATGGAAAGGTTTAACTGCACTTTTAAGAAAAGTAACTGAGGATCTTGGGAGCCCAGTACACAACATACAATGAAGAACTCATTTTAATAAGCATACACCCTATAACAGCCATCCAAAATTACAGTGTGTGCAACAACCTGTATTTCAAATATTATTTCAATTCTTAACAGGACAAATGCATAGGGGACCTCTGTGGTTAAGCCATCTGTACTGCTGGACAGCGAGAATAGCATGTAATTCTTGCAGCAGTCAATGTCCCAAACCGCAAAAACATTCATTTCCAAGGAACAAAAACAACCCTTCCACCTCTGCCGCAGGCAAAGTTGGTAAAAAACAAATATGTCAAAACTTCTGCACCCAAGGCTGTACAGTCTTACGGAAACTCTTAAGACAGAATATGGAATAAGTATGTATCAGCTTTCTACACTTACAAATAGATGCTATGCAGAAACAAGACCACGTAGGTAGGGTACTAGTAGCCGTAAATTAATCAAAGAAACCAGTTCTACAGCACCAAGCGATCCCTCTCGTTCAGCTCTAAATCTTTTGGAGGCTTAGACATTTAATATGTAGCCTAAGGCTCCTTCCAAACACTCAGGGAAGGAAGTTATTCCACATGCTGTCACCGTTTTGCACGTTCTCCCCATTTTTCTTGGCTTAGCTAAAAGGGAGAGAGCAGCTGATGTCGGCAGGAAGCTCACGTGCCAGGACACACAAACACTACTGGAGCCATAAAGACCCAAGAAAGAAGCTAAAAAGGAGAGAGGTTCAGTCATGGAAGAGACAGGAAGGCAATCAAGAGTTTAGGCAAACCTGTCTCCTAAAATCAAGCACAACTGAAAAACTCAGTCTGACACCTTGCTAGGCAAGAAGGGAATACGGCATGTACAAATCCCACAGAAGCATTTCAGACTTTTAATGAAATTCTTCTATAGTTAGCAAGAAAAAAAATCAGAAGTTTCTTTCTTAAATATTCTAAGCTCTGCATTCTGGACCCTGGCCCTTTTTATTGGCAGCTGCTGCTGCTGCAGAGAATCTGAAATCATCAACTTCAAAAGGTGGATTAAATGTTGACCTTCCTGTACCAACTGCACATACTCAATCTGAGCTAAACTTGCCAGATACGGTCCTCCAAAGAATAGAGAGCTATTGCTTTCATCCTTAAAACACATTATTGTAGATAAGGTGAATTCCAAGTGTAATTACTAAATTATAGAACATTCTTGCTGCAACACAGAGGTAGGTGGTAGTAGTTTGTAGAGTGCAGCACTAAAAAAAATCAGGACTCCTCAGTATCACTCCCACATATACCCCCTTAGTGAACTTGAACAGGTGCTTCAGCCCAATGATTTGTAAAAATCATTCCATCCACTACAAACATAGCCTTCCTTCTGCTGCTAATTATCTCAAAGGGCTGTCATGACGCCTACTCATGCTTGAGCAAAGCACTTGAAGATCTTCCAGCAGAAGGCTTCACGATGCTCCCAGCTTTTTATTCCTGACACAGCTTTCTCCTCTCTGTGAATCAGGGAGGGAGCACAGGTCAGTGAGCTGTCAACAAATGGCTAGTCAGTGATGACTGGTTTACAGTGCTACTTTAAGAGGAAAACATACTCCTTCCCCAAATTCAATCCCATTCCTCTAACCCTCCAACTCAAACAATTTGACAGTAATTTCCCTTTCCAAACTGTGAAAGAAAGTGTTCTGGTTATCAAGTAAGGAGGATTTATTTCCATTTTATCTGATTTTAGGTAGAATCAATGTCTGAAATTCAGGGGGAGACAGCAGAGTTATTTTAAAGCACTAAGAATATCCCACATTTATACACACTGTGTGCAGCAGATGTCAGGCAATTTTTGTACATTTTACTCTTTAACTGCCTATATTTTAAATTGTTTACATGGTCACACCAAGCATAAACCAGGGCAAAGGAATCCACGCCACACTAGTATCCCATATTATGAAATATATTTGGTACCAGTTTCATTTATACATGCTAAGTATTATCTTGCATATCACTGCTGAATACTAGAAGACAGCTGGGATCTCAGTGATGTATTTGCCACCAGACTAAAGTAGAAGGGGGCTGTTCATCCAACAATGTATCTACTAGAAGAGATATGGCTATAGCCACAAATATGGGGGGG
>Ga0065711_1006645_pt1 | contig 16766 bp, 5 predicted proteins | sample Hoacrofraction12_FD_59098 | JGI IMG/M metagenome (GOLD analysis project Ga0065711, IMG submission 59098) | Hoatzin crop microbial communities from Cojedes, Venezuela - Epithelial fraction 12 v2 (version 2) | ecosystem: Host-associated > Birds > Digestive system > Esophagus > Crop | place... | reverse complement strand
GGGAGGACAGTTTCATGTGACTGAGAAGGGAAGTGTAATGTTTCATCAAATTCCACTAAAGGAAGAATATGGGCCCAGGAATAGAATTGCTCATATTTCCAGTTATTCAAGGTGCTACACTGATTTTTATAAGTGAAGCAAAAATTAACTTTTGGTTCTTACCCACATACATTCCTAGAACTACCTGAGACTTAGAAAAGACACAAAGAGTAAAGTGCCACGCGGTTACTGAAGGTCTTGATGATTATTTGATTTGGACATGATGGCACAGAAATGATTCTGCACAAAAATGTCAAAATATAGTCCACTAGCTTACTAGAATATTAAAAGACGTGACCAAAACAAGTGAATAAGCAAACAAAATGGACTGTCTTATGCCAAAAACAAAAAGCAAAAGGAACCAGAAGTTGCTCAATAGCTATCAGACAATTAATTATTGGCAGGTATTATACTGGCTTATACACAACATGGCCATTTCCTAAGCAAGTCAAATTTTCTTGTAATTAGACTTGTACAAACTCATAGACAGTAGATTTATCAGAATTCTTTGTCATCATAATGATTTAGAAACCTCTGGCCAACTTACCAATGTCTGTTTTATACCCATCTATACCATAAGCCTGTATACTATGCTGGTCTTAAAACTGCATTGCTTTCTGCAATACATATCAAGACAACATATCACTTTTTACCTTAAGAAGTGTTGAGGGTTTGGCAATAGGTTGGAGACACAAAGTTTTCATACTACCTCAAAGATCCCAAACAAGAAGAGACGACAAAAAGCAGACACCTGAATACTTTTTTCAAAATCCTGATTTTTCACAAAAAACTTATCCTGCCAAATGTCTGACTAGCTCTCCAGACAGACATCTTCAATAGAGACAAAACCCTACATACTCGATCAGCAGTTGCTTCCACCCTCACAAATTCCAACTGAAAGAGGAAAGGTGGAGGAGGAAGTTGGTGGAAAGACTTACTAAGCACAAAAGTGTAATTTTAGAGCAAGAATTTTAACCACAATATGCAGCTTTGCTACTAGTAATGCAGTATTTGCAGTCTTTGTTTCTAGTGATTTGTAATACAAGAAAGGATAGGCCCTGAGGCTCAAGAAATTTGACAGGTACACAGCTCTCCACCTTTCTCGTTTCAGCTTTCAAAGCACAGTAGTTAAGTACTAGCAAGGCCCACAGCATGTTTGTCCTTCAGTTACTAGCAAATCTCTGCTATAGAATAATTGGAGCACGTTAGCTAAAGGAAGAAAACAAAAAGAGAACGCAAGCCATGCCGTCACGTGAAACGTAGCTATTCTTTCACTTGGATTTTTCTTATATTCCTGATGACAAGTGAAAGAGCAGTTAATTTAAAAGCTTCATTAAAACTATGTTGTTTTCCCCAAAGTATATACATATGTTTTGGAACTTTCGCTCTTTAGCAAAGTTCCAGTAACAAAGAAAAGGAAATTAAAAACCAACAAGTTCTACCTGGCAAAGAGCCAGCACGCCAATTACAGCAAGCACTATGGGAATAAAAGTAATAGATTTTAATTGGTGCCCAAGGGGAAAGGTCAGTCTCCTTGGAACAATAGGAGTCTTTGGTGGTAATTGACTGAACGCTCCTGGGAGAGCTTGTAAATGTCAGTAACACATTTGAAATGTTAGCAAAAAGAAAGGTTTGGCATCCTAGAACACATGGAAGAGTTTTGCTGGTAGTGGTATTATAAAAACAGAATGGTGAAACACTTTAACAAAGGACGTGACTTGACGATAACTCTCAGCTCCAAGGTTCAAAATCCCAGACACATTTCAAAAGGTGTTGGAGAAATTTATTTATTTTCAAGAGAAAAAAAAAGGATATTGCAGTGCACACTAGTGTTAGACACACAGGCCTGGGGCAGCAGATCGTTTGTGAACTTGGCCCACTGCTACACTGGATGACTGACTTCAGCTTCTTCTGTCCCTCTTCAATGGCCTAGTGCTACTCTTCTCCCAAGCAGGTTTTGAATAATGATTCCTTCTTTCCCTTCTGCTTTTTTTTGGTGGTGAAAAGATTTATTTTTTTTTAGCAACACAAATGCAGGGTACAAACTGGCATGGATTGGGATGCACTTTGGGATTCCCTGCCAGAAGGAATGGTATAAAAGGAGATCAGGTCTTCCAAATTTACATGAATTAGGAGAAAAGATTATTTTGTGGCGAGGATTTCAACAAAATCCTGTGCTCAATTCCTGTCTTTGCAGCTCATTATTTTCTGACCTTAGCAAAACACACATTTGATCTCATTCATAAGCTATAACTGACGATATTTCTTCTCAAGTACCTATTAACACAAAAACCGTAAATGACCAAGGGTCTCAAGACGTAGGCAGGGAAACTGTTACACTTTCTTCACAAGCTGATACTGTCTGGCTGCCTGTGGTTCTTACGCACTTGTTCTCTACTTTCTGGAAGCTGAACAACATTACACTAGGCAGGGCATATGGATGTGTTTGCATTTCTTCCCTAAGTGCCAAAAACTAAGGACAGATTGCTGTCCTTCAGGTTTGCTATGCTATCATGTTCATTATTTACCATTAGCAATAGTAATAAATGCACCAGAACCCAAAGGAACAGATGCTGTTCAAACACGGAGAAAAACTCTCTGCCTCCAAAGTTCTTAACTTACGAAATAGGACAGAAGAGACCCTGGTTTGATGCAGAAGGATGAGTCAAAATAATACAATATTAAGTTCCCAGTTCTGCATAATGTCCAGAAGCAGCTGCAAACCCATCATCATGCTTATGATTAAGGAACTACTTCTAGTGGATTGCTTTCATCAGAAAGCTACACCCAGAGTAGGCAACATGCTGAAGAGCAGAGTTCACAGAAAGTGCTGAACCTATGAGCAAAGAGAGCCCAGCGTCCACACCATGTGCTCAAGGCTAAATCCTCTAAAACATATTCTGGCTGAAAAAAAACAAACAGCCACCACACCAAAATAATGTTCAAACTTTGTGCAATTTGCTGTGCAAAGGAGCCCTAAAACAGGGAAAGGTGATTTTTTTTATAATCTTGTTTGCTGAAGATACACCTCCTGATTTTGGAGGAAGATTAGTCATCAGAAAATGAGGCAGGTTCTGTTGTTAACTGTGCAGTTTCACTCAGAATATATCCCATTTTTTTTCTACCTGTATCTTTGGCCTATCCATGTGCAAAAAAAATATTGATACAAGCATATAAGCATCTCATCATTCAGCAGGAGAGACAAAAACCCTGAGAAATGCTGCACGCAGGGAATTTGGGATGCAAGGACCAGATGACAGTTTACTCTCCTGTTTCTTTGTGCATATTCTGGAAGATTGTATTCCCAAGGGACTAATGTCTAAAAGCTCTTGCTACATCTAAACTGCTCAGCTATCATAAATTACTTAAACTTCATTCTCTCCTCTCTTTTCCATTACCATTTGTTGTCTACTAAATTCCCTTCTGATTCTCCTTATTTCCTCTGATGGAGGAATTTTGTTTATGGGACTGGAGACTGTGAGGTTCTATGTGTACACAGAGGTACAGAGACCTAAATATATATGTGCAGAAGAGAATTCAGTGTTTTACTGTATTGAAACTGTTAAGGGCAGACTTAACAATGAAAGAATCATCAAACAGGTTAAGAATGTCATTTAAGTTCCATTATTAAGTTCCATTCAGTAGGATTTATCTTCGTAAATCTCTTAAAAATTTAGAAGTGGAAACATTTTAAAACAAAATTATTTTAGTTTCTCACCCCAAAAACACTGTCATCTTACCACTAATCTGTTCAAGACAGAAAATCCTTGGATGAGCTCAGCAGAAAGAAAAAAAAAGTTTTGAATAGGAATAAGTGCTTTCAATCCATGTGAAATTTTTCTCTCTCTAAATAGCAAAATCCATTATTCATAATGTTCTATATGCAATAGAACACTTTGTAAATTTGATTCTTTCTTGTCAAATAACATGTTAATTTAAACATTTCTTATATTTTGAAAATATTCCAAAACCTCCAGTTTAACTGTACTAGCAGTTTAAGGAAAAGCAACAAAGCAACATATTGGCTCCCTAATTTATGGGAACAGTTGGCCATACTCAAAATTTACTGCCAAGTTTGTCTCTCAAATACTTACATGTCCTTCTTAGCAAACACATGCAAAACCACTGTGAAAGTACAAGCGTGCCCTGAATATTCTTCATGGTCTGATTACGTTCCCTTATTAATTAAAAAATGCTTGGGAAACAGCAGTCTAGGACTTGATCCATTGTATCAGAATACATAGCAAGAATTCATCCAATAGTTCTTTATGAACATAATTTGGTCTACTTAGTTAACGTCAGTCTCTCTACATCGCCCTCAGCACTGTCTCCAATTATTGACATTATTGCTGCTAGACCTCCTCAACAGCTTGATTTCTTTTGCTGTCACTTCCCTCTAAAAAAGTCCTACCTTTAAAGAACCATTGACTACAATTCCGTACTTCTGAACATGGTAGAAGAGACTCTTCCACAGGAAAACTGCGTTTGTGGAAATTTGTAAGAAAACTGTGTACATGTGAAAGCCAAGTCATAGTAAAGAGAAGGATAATTCTGCGTGTTCCTACCCCCAGCCTCTCTATGCCATTATTCGCCAAGCTGTAGTAGGCATTATATTTTCCTTGCTCCCCAAGTTATATGCCCTTCCTAAATGTTTTAATTCTTTTTTTTTTTGCCACTAATGAGAAAGATGTGTAGTGATGGAAATAAAAAGACTGAAGAGACAAAAATATGGATTACAGTGCCCTATTTTCAGTAAGTTTTGAACCTTGAATTCTCTTGTTTCCGTTATCTTTGACTCAAGAGTTATTTTTCCTCTTCTGGCTCTGAGAAATCTCTCTCTATCCCTGCAACAAGAAACCTAAACCTTTCACTTATTAGCACCAAAAGGAAAAAGCTCATTTACACTTTTTGCAGTATCTTTTCCATACCAGACACTGAATTATTCCCATTTTCTCCAAGAAGCTTGGCTGCTTGCGCAATGACCTGTTACTCTCAAAATGATATATGACTCGTTGGTCTCTAATTCTCATGCCATCTGCATATAAGTCAAATTCCACATTTTCTTAGCAGTAGACAACTTTCTAATTACATCCATTAATCTTTGCCATCATGCCCCTCTCTCTGTATTTACCAGCATTTACCAATCAGAAGCTTCCTAATCAAGAATATTTTTCTTGTTTGTTTCTTTCACTTGTACTTCTTGTACTCCAAGTACAGCTAGACAGAAGGTATAAGACTGAAGTATCCTGTTATTTAGTCATTCATCTCTTTGTTAATAACATATCTAGGCTACAGAAGGAGTGAGCAATTGCAATCTGCTGGTAAAGACACCCTACAGATGACACTATCTGCTAATCAACATATACCACGTATGACTGTCACAGGACTGTCAGGGGAGGCTAGAGTTCAGGGCTCCTGTGGTCAATATTCATACATTTGGCCTTTTTTACATTATCAGCTCCAATCCCCAAGAAACCATATATCTTATGGTTATGCCACAGTATCATGCTATTTTTCCCTTTAAGGCCAGCTTCTGAAGTCATATAGTAACAAGACAATTTCCACATTTCATGACCAAAGAAGTATGTTCCTAGCACAACACAGCAGTAAAATGATATAAAAGTGAGATTTAGGTATGCATCTTTAATGGCTCAAAATCCAGAAGGTAAATGAAAACAACCCTGCTACGCATATTTTTAGACCAACTTTATGGGACTCTGAACAAGCCGATTTTCAACTGCTTGGGGCTAGCTCTTCATAGGGAAGAAAAAAAAAAATCAATATTATGGCAACTGGCTTTTTTCCCGGTTTAAACAGCCTGTCTTACTTATGGAAATAGATGGAGCTACAAGTTTGACAATAAGACAGGTCTGCTCTGTAGTTAGACACATTCTTGCACTACCATCAATCCCAGCTGCCTGTATTTGGGCTGCAACTAACAACATATCGTTCCTCTGCTCTCTAAACTGTTGGCATATATCCCTCCCTTGCCAAAAGGGATATCATCTGTGCCAGAATAGTTGGTATATTGCTAAGGAATTAAAAAGAGGATAAAAGAATTGAAGGACATTCAACAAGAGATTATCTTGCATAAATTTTAACTGTCCAGTTTGTAGAAAACAGGGGTCAGAGTCAGAATGGAAATAACACTTGAAACCCTCCTCAGCCTAGGTGAATCTTAGCTCTAAAGCTGAATGCTGTGGCTCATACTTCCCTATCATTAGTTTCGACACTCAGTGGGCCCTTGGAGACTTCTGTGAGATATAACAGCATACTGTAGTACTACTTTAAGTGGGAAAATGTCAAAACTGCCACTATTTTTGATAGGCTTACAAGAGCAGCAGTGGAATAAATGGGTTTTGATTTCACTTCATATCCAAGAAGAGATATGGCTGTAGAATAATGGCAAGGGCTTTCTGTGTAATGGCTATTGTGAGAGCTGTCATATACTACAGCCATGAATCAGAAAGTTTGGTAGTGAATGCTGCCAGACACTTCAAAAGTCAAAATATTCACTTTGAAAGATGAGACTCTGCCTTCACTTTGTTAACATGGATCAAATGCTTGTTAATTATTGGTTTCCCATGAATTCAATATTGAAGACTAACAATGCAGCACTTCAGTCACTGCCACTTTGCAGGTATTCATTTGCTCTGGTGAAACTAACAAACTGCAGCTGTGTTAGATCATATCAAAAAGATATGAGGAAAAATCTATCTTTGTAAGCAAATAAAAAAAAAATTGGCTTTATCCTTGTTTTCACTTGGGGTGGGGGGCAGAAACAAGTCTTCAGAAATGGAAATCAAGTCTACACTTGCTTATCTGGTGCACATGTAGAAGTATTAGTCTTGAATCTGAAGATATTTGAAGCAGAAGTGAAAATAGTAATATATGTATTATCATAAGCATATAAGACTTTCCAGTCACAACCAATAGTGGCTTGTAATACCAGCAGACTTACTGCAACATTATTGCTGAACTGCAGAAAATGAAAAAATTTCTTAATTCAAAGGGCAAGACATCCCTCTTCCTGGGGGCAGTTAACTGTTTACATGTGCATAGTGTCATCAGAAGTCCACTGAACCACCTCTGCAGTCCAAGATAGTAATGCTGATACTTGTAGGTTCAGGACTTCAACTCTTCTGACCAGGAAGTGAAATCTTAAACCAAAACTGCTAAATGAAACAGATTTAGACCAATGTATTCAGAGAAAAGATACAAGTGAGGAAGAACCACTGTGTTCTCCCACTGGAAGACCACTGGAGAAAAGGCACACGTAGTGCTATCTTCCCCAAACTGCCTATCAGATCCGCAAAACCAGCAGATGAATCCCACCCTATGCTCTTGACTCCCTCCCTCCAAAATATTCTCTCTGAAGTAAAAGATGAGGCTATGAAGAATCATTATCTGTGGTCATAGCATAGGAGACATATAAAACAAATCTGGGGTCTTTTTCATATACCTTCTATGCTATATGGAGTTTAAGCCAAATAGAAGTTTTCATTTGATTATGTTTTGATCTGCAAAAAGCTTCCTCCCTTTCTAAAGGTAAAAAACCACTGTCATTAAACATCTCCTTGAAATCTCCTGGCATTAGATCATTTAAAAAAACAAAACACCACCATTCACATCTGTGAGACAATGCCTTTTTGGTCTCTTATGACTGTGTCTTTGAAGGCTGCACTCATAGCCTGCAGCTAACAAGGACCTTTCCTTCCAAATGAAAAGAAGAGAGCAACAGAATGACTGATTTTTATCTCTGCAACAGTGGACTGCAATAGCACTTTGGGCTATTGGCATGACGGATCGACCGTAGACCCTAGGTCTCCCACTGTGCCTAATTTGCTAAGCATGCCATCCCTTGACAGCCACAGGATCTAGCTCAGTCTACAGTGAGGTGTGCTTAGAGCTCTGCTGAGCTCTAGCCTCTCCAATATAAACTGATAGTCTTCACACTAAGATTTAGAGAGGCCTGCAAGGAGGACCCCACTGGAAATAACTGTTTTCCCTTGAGTTAAAAAGAAAAAAAAAAAAAAGACCTGACATCACATCAGACTTCTGAAAGTGTCCATGGTGAGACAGGTCAGAAAGGATTTTCAGAAGTGTTCCCAATCTGATTTCAGCAACAGAGGGTGGCAGCTTCTAGAGAAACAGCAATGTCAGGTGGACCTGTTCATCTCTATGGACGTTTTCTCCAACTCTCAGGAGATCAGGCACAAAGGCAGTGTAAAGCACACAGTTCTGGGTCTTACCCTTTATACAACTGGGCAGCTTACATTCCAAAACCAGAACCTCCCTCAAGCAAATGAACTCCTCTAATACCACAGGATATAAAGTAGCACTCAATTATTCCCATTTTGGATCATAAGGGTAAACCTTCTCCCATCTTGACTGACAGAAGCATTTGCTAACTATTCTCACCACCACCACCCAACACTAGAAGAACAGAAGGCCGGACTACCATTCCTTTCATTTAAAACTCATTAATAGAAATTTATTTCAAGTAGTCAGGGATCTAGCCAGCATTGAAACCCATGCAATTATATTTACAATAAATAACCTTTATCTTGGAGCTACACATACAACAGGACAGTGCTTAACACGCTGTGATAAAGGTGCTAATCGCAACCACCAAATATAAAAGAAGAGGAAGGCATCTGTAATCCATTCATCTTCAGAAAGACAGAAAAGAGGACACTGTACATCACAGCAATTAAAATCTGAACAGTTTGAGGAATAAAGGGAAAATTCAAGGCAGGCCTGCAGAAAGGAAGGGGGAGAAAAAACAAAAAAGGCTAACACAAAAATTCAAACCCACAGGAAATATCTGATGCACTAGTCCTATTAATAGCATAAAAGTTTCTGGCAGATACTATCACCCAGCATTTTATTACTTAACTGGAGACACACGGATACAAGGGGTTTGAAAGTACAAAGAACCAATGGGCTACACAAACTGGCTCTTTCCAAAGAACACAGTGTGCTTTGTACAAGGATACAGTGTCTAAATGAGCCAGCAGCACTTTCTGAGTCAAAGAAAACCTCTGGTTAAACCAGTTGTAGAGTCCCCACCACCACTCATTCACTTTTTCTTTGCATAGGTCTACGATTTTTCCTTGCAATGCTTAAAAACAACCTATCTGAAAGGCTTTTATAAAGCAAGGTCATAAAACTTCATGCATGTGAGTTTCTTGGAAAGTGAAGGACAAACTTTTGTGAAAATGGATTTTCAAGATATCAACTGGGATTTCTATTTTAGTTTAATTTTTAACCCGCCAGTGTGTTATTCCCAAACACTATCTCTTCATGGAGAAGAATTGAAATCATTTTATTTCCCCTCACAAAAAGCTCTATGCACCTAACACATAAACCAATGTTGACATACCTAAGCCTAAGGATTTACTGCAGTTTGGGGATTCTCTCCTCTGAGACTTGTTGACAAACACTCTAACAGGCTCTGTGTCTTTCACAAGATCCATGCGTCACAGCTTTTTTCCCCCCCATCTGTGTCAGCAGTCATACAACCAAGTAGTACAGCAATTCAGTGAAAGGAGAGAATACCAAAAAACAGGATTTACACCTCTCTTATTGCCAGGGCTTATACATTGCTATGTTACTCACCATTTCCTGCAATTTCCTTAAGAAAATACTGTAATTCAGCAAAATACCAAGCAATTACAATAGATCACCAGTTTAAATTGTAAATAATGGTTTACTTTGTTCTCATTTTTATTTTCAAAGCACCCCATTGAAACACATTGCCTGCAATGTCTGGTTAAAGGATTTAATTTTGTTCAAGAAAGAGAAAAGAATTGGAAGTCAGAAATTGGCATTCATAGACTGTGAGGAGCTCCTAGATGGAGAAGAGCAAATAAATTCTAACAAACAATTTATTCAACACGTTGCTGTTCTTTTCCTGAATGTGAAAATCATCAGAAATCCATGAAAAAAAAAAAAATCTACTGATTATTTGAATAAATCCAATTACATGCATTCTACAGTTCATTGTTTCAACTGCTCTGCTTTGCACGGAACAGACAAGACTACGTACAGGACACACTTGATTATTTATTAGAAGCAATCAGTCTTGAGACAGCAAAGTTCAACATTTACCTCCTGTTTCAACGGGATCATTTCTAGAAGTTAAGCATGTGCTAAAAGGATTTTTTTTTTTTTGTAAGGAGGCAGTTTCAGTAAGTTAAGTACATGCTGGGCCCACTAATGAATCACTGCTGTAGCAAGGTCTCTTGTCCAACAGCTTCAAGACAAAAAATACACCATTTCTTTTCCACTACTGAAGAACCCTTTTCTCTCAGCTAGGGAATGCCTTGAGGAACAAAGGACATCGAAGGCTACAGTTGCAGTCATAAAAATGACGACTTATAACAAATACTTAAGGAAAGCACATTGTTAGCTCTTGCCCAGTATTAACTGCAGCAGTGCATAAACCGTTCACGAACAGTGTGAGTGTTCTAAAATTCATGGATTTTAGAGTAGCTGAGTCCTACATTAAAAAAAAAAATGTCTGCAGCTACGGACCTGGCCCACATTAGTGAAACAAGATGCAACTTTCAGAACAACCAGAGTTTCTCACAGTGTTATCAAAATTTTGGGATGGGGCAGGCGGGAATCTGCTCTCAGGATCCGTAGGTTTTTACTGAAAATGTTCCTGGTGGCAAAATTTGTAAGTTTCCTTCTGCTTTCCATTCCATAGCAGGTATGATAAAGACCCTGAGCTTTAGTATTTTTGTTTTCATTGCAAAAGTATTTTTAGTGTGGAAGCAGAATATAACTCTAGACTCCCTTCCCCACGCCCTCTTCATCACGGGGAACTAGTCAGGTGCCTAAAGTTAAACATTTATTGGAGGAATGGCCTAATGTTCTACAGAAATTGACAGCGTAAGCAGGGCCTCCAAAAGATCTCTCTGCAAGCCTAATTCTGCTCCTGCTGCAATAAGTTTTGGAAAATTCAGTCTTAGACTTTTACATAGGTCCTTTCATCCCAGGTGTTGCAGCTTTCCTCTGGCACTGTCCCATATTGCTTATAGGCCAACTTTCGTGCAGTTTACTGCCAGAACAGGCAGTTCCACCCTTCTACCTGAAAGCTTTTTCCTTTCATGTGCTTGTTTTTTGAGCTGGAAAGGGATTAGTTTTCAGTCAGATTAGTCCTCGATCCAGCTCACCAGATGGCTAACACAAACAAGGGTGGCAGTGCAAGGGGGGGAGGAGGAAGGTGCAGCCAGTGGTGGTGAAGGATTTTCAGAGCCAGTCTGCACTTAAGTTGGCTTAACATGCTTGCAAAACCCTTAGTTTCTTCTTAGGTTTCTCTGCACCACAATAGCTAAGGGATCATGCAGATTTTGCCCAGCTAAAACTCTTCTTAGTTCTAAAGAACAGTATTATTACTCTTCAACAAACATTAGGCATGATCATACGTACATATATACACTCCACAACACAGTTTCTGTGCCAGGAGACCAGCCTTTCAAACCTCAAACTTGCAGGACATTTGAGTGATCTGATAATTATATTCTTTAGCTTCTAGTGAAAAGGTTCATATCTTCATTAGGGGTCAGCTGCAATGAGATTACATCTCTCCACTAATTTGGGACCATTTAATCCCAATCCTGATTTTCAGGAGATTTGAACCCATACCTTTTCTTGTTTGTTTTAATTAAGATCATTCATCTCTCCACCCCTATACCTTTTCTCTAGCTTGTGTGATCATAGCAATGTAGGTAGGTATGAGGAATCAAACTGGTAGCATTACAAAGATAAGTGGTAGCCAACTTCTGTCTACTGAGTGTCTTCCAGCAAAACCTAAATTCACCAGAATAGGTAAGGAATAGAATTCCACAGCTACAATCAATTAATCAGAATACAATTAAAAGAGCACTTGATAGCCGTCTTGTTAGGACTACATGAGGCAGCTGCCTGCAGCAAGGAAGTGGAATGCATGATCCCAGAAGTCCACACTAGTTTTATGTTCCAGTTTTTGCAAACACTGTTTTACCAGGGGAAAGAAGAAAGTCCTTGAACATCAATCAAAGATTCCTGGGTTATGAAAAAAATGTTATTCACTGGCTCAGGTCAGGGAGCAGAGGGCGGGATCAAGTGTACCCTGTCATGTGTCTACACCTCAGCTAGTGGTACATACTTCCACTTACAGTCAGTTGGAGAAAAGCATTAGGACACGATTTGTATCATCCTACAGTCAATTTCTTAACAGGTCAGATGACTCACACCCAGCAGTGCTTGTTTCTTTTGAACAAAGAATTAAACATAAACTACAAGAGAACAAAGCTAAGCATTTTCCTCTCTGGTTAGGACGACGCTCTCTTCCTTTCACAGTCTGCCTTATAGAATACATAGATGTTTCAGTATAATGAAAATGGCATCATGGTGTCCTCAGCTCCATAAATATAAACAGCCTCCTTTAGAGGTGAGTCTTCACGAGCATTTTCTACTGATGCAATTCAGTTTTTCCTGGAATAACTCGAACTATCCAGTGAGATAGCAAGGAGAGAAAACTCCTATAGCCAGGTTCATAGTCTCTGCAAGTAGAGGAAAGAGCTGGACCTTCCATCCACTGCGTGTGCACTGCAGCCTCACAGCTAATAAGTCAAGAGGCCAATGGTGTCCCCACTGCCATTTATTAAACCTAGTTTTGATTTTATTTTCATTCAATTTTTCCTGGACCAACATATGAGGAAATCTGAAATGAAATTGCCAGCAATTTCAGGATGACTTAAACTACTTCTTAGTTTGCACACTAAAACACCAGTAGTAATAAATGCCTATCACCAAATACGAGAGTTAAACCCTTTTTTAATTAGCATGTGAANGAGAGTCTTTAAACATGATATTGTTTACTAGCATATCCATACACCAGTATGAATACCAGTCTTCATCATCATTATGAACTGTGCTTTGTCACTTCCTATTGCATACCTCCAAATTACAAAAAAATTGTCAAAAATGTATCTCAAAAAAGGCATCTGATTCCTTTTATGAATACGTCAGTGTTATAAATTCTTAGTAAATTGTTAGTAGGGTGCTTGAATGATTAAAACCTTTTGGGCTTTGGAAGGCATTTTCTCTGCAGGAATTTGTCAAATCCTGTTCAGTTCACTATTGGGAGCACTTAAAATACAAATAATGTTACACACAATCTGTCCACTGTAGATGCATTTCTGCCAATTTAATGAGTCTCCCTCACTTTCAGACAACAAAATCATCCCCATCCAGAAGGGAAGCAAACAATTAAATGCATGATACCTATTCTGTCTATCCATTTAATGGCCATCTTTTGGTAATGTATATTCCCTGATGTACACTGGTAGGTAGTATAGGTGGTACAGGTTGGCTTATTGTTGTGGTAAAGCTACATATTTTTTCAAAGGGAGACAGAAAGAGTTTCCAGACATTTAAATAGTAATAGATATTGAGGAAATTGGGAAAGACCACCAGGACAGAAATTGCATCATGAAGTCAAAATGAGCCAACCACATTATCACCTACCTTACGTTTGTTTGTTGGACAAACGTACAAGTAGCTCAAAATCGTCTTCAGGCCAACTTTTTCATTCAGTTTCTCATATGTTGTCCCATAATCTGTTGACCTACAATTCAAAGAGAGATTTCATAAGTATAAACACTTCATCACCAAACCACAAGTCACTTGGCAGCTTTTCAATATAAGTCATTCTTTACATAGCAGAAAGGGTCTCTAGAGCTTTTTGAAAGATTCATGTAGTATATAATGATACTTAATTATATACACACAGCACCATGTGAGTGCTTATAATTTGCATTTAAATTAGATTAGGAAAAATTAAACCAGCATCTTCCCAAAGCATTTTAAAATAAACATGTACAATAAGAAATGCTACATTCTGCATATAGAAAATACTAATGATTATCAGAAATGCCAAAGAGCAGCCAGCAAGAGACTAAAGTTATCAATTCAATTGTACTCCAAGCTTAGACTAATTTTGTTAAGACAAGAGTCTTTTCTCAGCATATTTCAAAGTAGCTGCTCCAGATGATTGTTCAGTGAAACTGGAGTTCAGTTTTCTGCAAAAAGCATTTATGTCCTTTTCAATATCTAACTACATGAGCATTACACCTACAATTTATATATTGTTTTTTTCACAGGGACTAGCAGAGAATATGGACACATGTGCTTTATACTTGCTTTAAGAGCCACCATTCAGTAGAGAAAACAATATATTTCTGATATAAGGGTTGCCCATAGAGACACTCACTACATGTTTTAGGGAAGAATAAAACAAGTGAACAACCAAGACTGTGCTGAGTTTCTGTAACATCTACTCTTAACACGTGACTGGAACCAAGACCAATTATTAGCAGAGGTTTTGTTTTTTATGCAGCTCATACTTGCCTGAATTATGTCCTAATATCCAGAGCATTTACATAATCAGCCCAAACCAGTACAGCTGGTATCCACAAATTGCAGAAAAGTGACATGTAGCTGGGTAACAGAGCCATTTAAAGGTATAACATATTCTTGCAGATAATAAACCTGTATCTTGTCTTTAAAACGTACAGATGGGTCCACATAGAACTTCACTTGCAAGCAGTAACATGAATTTTCCCTTCTGCTAATCACTCCAGAACCAGTCAAAGCAAACCCTAGGCATCAGTTATTTCCAGGTTCTCCCCTATCTGGGAAACGATGACTAAATTCACAAAGCTATTTAAGACACTTAATGTCTACAAATCTTTTTGGTTTTGTTTTGTGGAATGTGGTGGGTGTTAAATCTCTGGATCAGGTTCCACATCTACATTCACACCACAGCGTCTAGGATTTCAGATTTTTCAATCAGTACATGAATAAAACAAGAAGGCAGCAGCTTGGGTTTTTACCCATTGAGATGAATTGCACCAAAACGTGGAACTGCATTAAAGTTGAGTCTTTCTACTCCAGAACTTTATCGATGCATTTGCATGTATCTGTCCTGGTCATACAACAATTGACCTATGGTCTACGACCACAGTTTTTTTCTTCCCCTCCCTTCCCCCCTCCCCAGTAAACATAGGTGCCGCTGTGTGCATATATGACCTTTGTTGGTTGGAACATTAACGTCAAATTCTCATCTACTGATTGATCTTTCCCTTCATAAAGTCACCTCAGGAGCACATATAAACTAACTGAGCTATTTCCTCAGTGGACTGAGAAGGAAGATACTGTTATGGTTCTTTCTGTTACTATTTCAGACATTTTCCAGCACTCAGGTGAAGGGAGCCAGAGCAGGCTGCTGAACACAGCCCTGCCAAGGACTGCTGGTTCCCTTTGGTAACCCTGCCGACCTCACCACCCGACCTTCTCAGAAATTAATATTTCTGTTGCAGTCTGCCTAAAAACTGAAACCTACCCTTTGCAAAGTTTGGGCTGATAAAGACATGTAAAGAATGTAAGGACTAAATCTGACCTGCTGAGTTAGGGAAAAAATGTATTAATAAAGTAGTGCAGCTCTTTATGTCCAGTGACAGTGATTTCAAAATGGGACCCTTCAAAATGGGATAGGAACAAAGAAAATCTGACACATAAAGCTTGCTTTGAAATCGTTAAAGAAGAGCAGCCAGTTCCCCTGCCACAGCACAGGCAAACAGATGTCGAAGGCCTATTGCAAATGGTAATCTTAGTCAGAATTGCCAGCCATTTCTTACTTCAAATCTCTAGGCAATTACTTTGCATTCATAGCTTTATTTACAGGTAACATTATATACAGATGGAAGCGTGTGCTTCTGTCAACTTTTATACAAGCAACTGAAAGATTGCAAAGCTTAGAAAAACATCATTTTTTGCAGATGAACAAATACACAAGCAATCAAAGGAGCCGCTATTAGATCTTACTATCATGTTCAATACCAGCAATAGCCAGTCCTTCTACCTGCTCAGTTACAAGATGTTGTTTCTCTTACACCATTTTACAATCACCCTTAATTTTAACAAGGAGGTAAAAGTTATACAACAGCAGATAGGCACCTAGAAGTGCTTTAACACAAAGAAGCAGTGATAGATATACACACACAGAGCTGTGGAACAAAAGAATTGTATCGAATGAAACACTGTGTACACCTAAAGCCTCTGTTGGGATCTAACCCAGGGGTATCACCGACATGCATTCATCTTATTTCTATTATATTTATGTATACAAGAGGGCATTGATTAACAGTCTGGATAATGAGCTCTTCATTTGTCTTACTAAATGAGTGCATAAAGCAACATGAGCCTCCCAACCCCTGAAAACCTATCAGCCATTTGGTGATCGAGGCAGCCAGCTTAACCTGGAAGCATTGCAAAATACAGATGCACCTCAGCAGGGTATAGGCAGTAATGACAGTGTAGGATCAACAAATTTATTCCCAGTTATCTGAAGGGGAATGGGTATGTATCAACCAATGCCTCCCACACTTTGTGCGGCAGGCTGCTTCTCTGAAGCTCTGCAGAGAGAAGTCAGTTTTAGTGCATCTGTATGACACAAACAGAGCAAGCAAATACCTGGATAAATCATCTGAAAGGACTAAACCCAGGACCTGTAGAGCTGAAAACACAAAACCAAAACTCTATACTTGCTGAACCATCTGCTGAAAAGCCACAGCTACTGAAATAACTATAGGTAACCAAGTGAAAAGTAAGCCCTATTTTATGAGCTTTTGTGTAGGCATGCACGTTGCAATGGTTTCTCAAATTGGGGGGGG
>Ga0065711_1040688_pt1 | contig 16767 bp, 8 predicted proteins | sample Hoacrofraction12_FD_59098 | JGI IMG/M metagenome (GOLD analysis project Ga0065711, IMG submission 59098) | Hoatzin crop microbial communities from Cojedes, Venezuela - Epithelial fraction 12 v2 (version 2) | ecosystem: Host-associated > Birds > Digestive system > Esophagus > Crop | place... | reverse complement strand
TTGTGATTGGTGCAGAGCTGCATCTCGATGTGAAAACAGTACTGTGGCAGGAAACAACAGCGTGGCAGGAAGGAAGTGACAGTGTGGCAGGAAACGGTGACGTTCCCCCTGCTCCAGTGTCCAGAGCTCGTTGCTCTGCCTTCCCAGCAGGGTTCCGTATCAGCTGCTCCCAAGGCTCACTTCCGGATCGGAACCTGGGTTGCTCAATGCACCAAACTCGTCCAGCCAGGACTCCACATTACTTCGGAAGGCAAATCCCATAACTCTGAACAACCTTCCTTCCCCATTCTTTCCCCCAGCTTGTATTGCTGAGCATTACATCAAACGTTATGGGATATCCGTTTGGTCAGTTGGGGTCATCTATCTTGTCTGTGTCCCCTCCCAAGTCCTTGTGCACCTCAGCCTAGTTGTTAGCAGAGCAGTGGGAGAAACAGAGAAAGGCCTTGATGCTGTGCAGGAAGTGTTCAGCAACAACTAAAACACTGGTGCATTTTCAACACTTTTTTCATCACAAGTCCGAAAAGTAACACCATACAAGCTGCTATGAAAGAAATTAACTCTGTCCTAGCCAAAACCAGTATGGTACCATGGCTTATAATGTTTACTGATTTCAAGAAGAAGTCTCAAAGAAGACAAGAAACTTTTGGGGAACCTGAATTATTTTTCTGATTAAATGTTCCATTTATGTTCTTATTATTTTTGCCACAAGCTCTGTTCTTTCTTGAGTTTATTCCTGTTCACTGCATGTTCTGCTTGCAAATTTGAAGTTATATTTGATAGTACTAGCAACAAAGGAACCTTTCTTAAAGACGCTGAGCATACAAGTTTCCTGAAAATAAATTTACTAACTTCCAGAAATCCTGTTGTCTACTTTTCTGTTTTGTTTTGTTTTGTTTTTTTTCCTTCAGAAGCGCAGGTGAGTAACACAATACTAATGAGAAACTGAGATACCATTACACGGAATAAAATCATACAATCATAGAATGGTTTGGGTTGCAAGGGAACCACAAAAATCATCTAGTTCCAACCCCCCTGACATGGACAGGGACACCTTCCACTAGACGAGGTTGCTCAAAGCCCCATCCAAACTCACCTTGAATACATCTGGGAAGGGAGCATCCACAACTCCTGTGGGCAACCTGTTCCAGTACCTCACCACCATCATAGTAAAGAATTTCTTTCTTATATCTAGTCTAAATCTACCCTCTTTCAGTTTAAAGCCATTATCTCTTCTCCTATCTCTACATGCCCTTCTAAAAAGTCCCTCTCCAGCTTTCTTGTAAGCCCCCTTTCAGGTGCTTAAAGGCTGCTCTAAGGTCTCTCCGGAGCCTTCTCTTCTCCAGGCTGAACAATACCAGCTCTCTCATCCTTTTCTCATAGGAGAGATACTTCATCACTCTGGTCACTTTTGTGGCCCTCCTCTGGACCTTCTCCAACAGATCTATGTCATTCCTACTTGATGGGCTCCAGAGCTGGACACAGGACTCCAGGTGGGGTCTCACCAGTGTAGAGTAGAGGGGAAGAATCACCTCCCTTGAACTGCTGGCCACTCTTCTCTTGAAGCAGCCCAGGATGGGGATGGTTGGCTTTCTGGGCTGCAAGCGCACATTGCTGGGTCAGGGGTTGTGCTTCTCATCAACCAACACACCCAAGTCCTTCTTCTCAGGGCTGCTCTCAATCCATTCTCTGCTCAGCCTGTATTTCTGCTTGGGATTGCCCCCACCCTGTGCAGGACCTTGCACTTGACCTTGTTGAACTTCATGGGGTTTGCACAGGCCCACCTCTCAATCCTATAAAGTCATTCTGGATGGCATCCCTTCACTCCAACGTGTTGACCACACCACACAGCTTGGTGTCATTGGTAAACATGCTGAGGGTGATAGTCAAATGCTTTACTCAAGTCCAGGTAGAAGATGTCACTTGCTCTTCCGTTATCCATCAATGCAGTAACCCTCTCGTAGAAGGCTACCAAATTTGTGAGGCATGATTTTCCCTCAGTGAAGTCATGTTGGCTGTCACTAATCACCTCCTTATTTTCCATGTGCCTTAGCATAGTTTTCTGGAGGATCTGCTCCATGATCTTGCTGGGCACAGAGGTGAGACTGACTGGCTTGTAGTTGCCCAGGTCTTCCTTTATTCCATTTTTAAAAATGGGGGTTATGTTTCCCTTTTTCCAGTTGGTGGGAACTTCAGTGGACTGCCACAACTTCTCAAATATGATGGGTAGTGGCTTAGCAACTTCATCAGACAGTTCCCTCGGGACCCACGGAGGCATCTGATCAGGTCCCATGGCGTTGCACAACTTCAGGTTTCTTAGATGGTCTCAGACCTCATCTTCTCCTACAATGGGCAGCTTTTCATTCTCCCAGTGCCTGCATTTGCTGTCTATAACTTGGGGGATGTGGCTGGAGCACTTGCCAGTGAAGACTGAGGCATAAAAGTTGTTGAGCACCTCAGCCTTCTTCATATCCCAGGTAATCAGGTTTTTTTATGTAGTCCCATTGGTATCATCACAAGTACATGTAAGTACTCAGGACAGAAAATGAAAACTCGCTATAATCTCATGTGGCACATATATTTATCTATTTCTTGTAGTTTATAATAAATATTTAATTCCAAATCTCTCTCTTATTTCCCTGTCCAGGCCTGGGAAACTTACAGTTTTATAGTTTGATAAGAGATTCTCTGTGCCAAAAATTCTGCCTTGCTTTCATCGAGTAATATAAATTTATCTCATGCTGTTTTTTTTTTTAAATGGCCACTGTAAATGCCAGCAAATAGGAAAAAAATTATCAATCCAGGAATGCAATGATAGGTTGAGTTGTAAAGTGGTTAGATACGTGAATAGACCCCCTTAACATTCTGACAGGATTTCAGCCTGGCAGAAGTACAATTATCACATCCTGATTTCCCTAGTAAAAATCAGCTGAATCAATCAGAGAATCACTTTATTTCTTGTGGTACCTGTAATGCAATCATTACAGAGCACTTTGTAATATAACTAACTGATAGAGACATAAAATGAATAGCAGATGCAAGACATGGTTGTGTTTCTACAGCAGACATGTTCTCCAAATATTACTGAACATTTCAGGATGTCTGAGATGTTATATGACCTCATTGTCACAGTACTGGGAACCTAATGCCACCTAATATATAAATAACATCCTTGATTTCACATGCACTTAGGCACCTCAATGAATAGATGCACTGCAATGTAGAAATTTTTATCAGTATATTCAGCAGGAAACACCTTATTTTGAGTATCTTTTGAAGACTCTGGTACAGCTCAGGGAGACACAATTTTATTTATACTTTGAATGTGGAAATAACATTTTCTGATACTAATCTTGTCTTGAAGTTTAACTCTTGATTATAATCTGCTGTCTGTAAGGAGGAAAGATGACAGAGCTGGGGGTTTACACAAATTTCATGATTAATAAGGGAAAAAAAGGAACGCCCATAGACCTGTAAAAAGTCTAGCAGTCTTTAAGCTGAAAAGATACTGACCAATATGAACACAGTGAGTGGATATAAAGTCCGAAACTGCATGTGTAAGTGCCTCCAAAGAACAAGTCTCTGTAAATAGACGCTTCATAGGAAGCATAGTAAAATGTTATAGTCTGGACCCCTTTTACAATGCCTAATTGTCCTGGTTTTGTCTGGGGTAGAGTTAGTTTTCTCCGTAGTAGCTAGTATGGGGCTAGATTTTACCTTTGTGATGGAAACAGTGCTGATAATACAGGGATGTTTTAGTTATTGCTGAGCAGTGCTTACAGAGTCAAAGCCTTTCCTCCTTCTCGCAGCACCCCCTCAGTGAGTAGGCTGGGGATGCACAAGAAGCTGGGAGGGGACACAGCTGGAACAGCTGACTCCAGCTGACCAAAGGGATATTCCATGCCCTATGATGTCAAGTTCAGTCATGCTCAGCAACAAAAGCTGGGCAAAGAAGAAGGAAGGGGAGGACATTTGGCATTGTGGCATTTGTCTTCCCAAGTAACTGCTATGCATGACAGAGCCCTGATTTCCTAAAGATGGCTGAACACCTGCCTGCTGATTGGAAGTAGTGAATGAATTCATTATTTTGCTTTACTTGCACATGTGGCTTTTACTTTACCTATTAAACTGTCTTTATCTCAGTCCAAAGTTTTCCCATTTACCTTTCCAATCCTCTTTCCCATCCCACCGTGGGGAAAGGAGCAAGCAGTTGTGTGGTGTTTAGTTGCCAGCTGGGGTTAAACCATGACACTAATGAAACAGAAAAAGGTGACACTAGCTTTGTGTGCAATAATCAAATGCTGATACAGGAAGAGGGAGCGCAAGGTCCTTGGCTGATACTTCCCCAAACAAATATTCCTCAAGAAGATTTTGCTAGCACAACTGTAGAAGCAGAAGTGCACATCTTGGAGCACGATGTGAGGACTTGCAGCTGAGTGAGGTGAAAAGAGTAGGGCCTTTTCCCTTATGATAGGATCAGCCCTTTTCCTTACATTGTTCCCAGAGTCACTGCTCATCCTGGAAAACCACAGTCATTCATAAGACAGAGACACAAAAGTTTCACACCAGGGTCCACAACACTACATCTGGCACTACTATTCTGAGTGTTCAAACAACTATAAAGATGCAAGGTTATTCAGAATTGTAAGACTTTTACAGAGGACCTGGATGGAAATCAGCTATACCAGTTTGCCTAAACCTAGACCAGAACTGTGTTGCCTGTTTGTCTACATTTGTGTGACACTTTCTCTGGGAGGTGAACAGTCATCTTCAAAATGGTATTTTGGAAGCCAAGTGCCAGGTGAAGTAAAGAAGCTTGTAAAGAGAACAGGCCACTATAGAATTAAGAGATTCTGGGAAAGTGACTTAGTATATTGCTATCTGGAACTTAGATGTGTTGTGTACCAACAGTTTATTAATTTTTTTTGTGTGTGTGTGTTCATAATGCTCATATTTGACAGTAAGTGGGCAGGCTCTATCCAGATCTGAAATTAAAATTCAGGAGGACACCTTCATGCAAGCTTTTTTGCTAGCTGAGATATTGTAAACTTACAGTGTTGTTGCTAATTAAAACATAAGTCCAGGTGGAAGTTAAATGCTTACAAATTCCAGTGACTTCAGTAGAAAACAAAAGTTAAATACCTAAAAAAAATCAAATTTTGACCGTCTTAATGACAGATATATACCTGCCACTAGGAGATAATGAGAGGAAGGAGAAGAAGAAGAAGAAAAAAATAGCCGTGGGTTGTTTCAGTGTGAAAACTTTATTCGCATACATATGAAACAATTTTGGAGGGGCTTGTAATCAATAGTGCTAATCTATAACTCTGGATAATAATTTGAAGAAGATAGACTGTCAGAGCATCCAGTGTCTTGAACATGCACAGTATCTAGAAGATATAAAGTATCTCTAGATTGAAGTTTTGAAGTGATCATCATATAGTGTTGAGATACCCAGGCTAACTATTTATCCACCTAGGCAATCATAGCAGTAGCAGAACAGAGCTCAGGACCTCAGTGAACAAATGATTTTGACTAAAAAACACGAAAGCTGAGGTTTTTTCATATTAACAGCTCTTTATTGTCTTTACTGATTCCTTACACGTAGCTTGAACAGTGTGTATTGCACGTTGAATGTTATCCTGAATATTGCATTACATTTTTGATATTGCACATATTTGTCTGATAGAAACTGCTGGTTTTTCCCCTCAGTACATCACCTAATTTTTGGACCTGAGTTTAAGGCTAGTTACTGAGTAGCTATCATCATACTTCCTGTAAAGTTTCAGATCACATTTTCTTTTTGTTACAAAATAATAAAATATCAATTAAAAGAATCATAGATCAATAGAGCTAATTCTTCTGTTATTATAAATACAAAAAAGTTCTATTTAAATACTGAATATTTTTTAGCTGCAAATCAGTACTACTCTGGATATGAGGATGAAAGATGGCTTTATGTTTTATTTGCTGTACTGACATTGATGTCCTAGGTTTTCCATATAGACTAGACTAGACTAGACCAGACTAAAATAGTTCCAGTTGGAAACGACCTACAACCATCTAGTCCAATTGCCTGACCACCTCAGGGATGAAGAAAATATAAAGTATATTTTTAAGGCATATTAATACGCCTTTTCTCCTAGCGGCATGTTGTTCAAATGCCTCTTAAACACTGACAGGCACTGGGCATGGAACATCTATCTACGAAGCCTGTTCCAGCGTTTGACCACCCTCTCCACAAAGAAATGCTTCCTAATATCCAGTGTAAACCTCCCCTAATGCAGCTTTGAACCATTCCCATGCATTCTATCACTGGCTGCTAGGGAGAAGACACGAGCACCTCCCTCTCTAATTCCGCTCCGCAGGAAGCTGTAGAGAGTAATGAGGTTGCCTCTCAGCCTCTTTTTCTCCAAACTAGACAAACCCCAAATCCTAAGCCACTGGAGATGCCTTCCAGCACTTCCACCAGCTTTGTGCCCTCCTCTGGACACATTCAAGTATCTTTTTTAGATTGTGGGGCCCAGAACTGCACACAGTACTCAAGGTGAGGCCTTATCAATGCTAAATACAGTGAGATAATCACCTCTTTTGATTAGCTGGATGTACTGTGCTTAACGCACCCTAGGATGCGGTTTGCCCTCTTGGCTGCCAGGGCACACTTCTGACTCATATTGAGCCTGCTGTCACCAGGGCACACTTCTGACTTATATTGAGCCTGCTGTCAACCAGCATCCCTAGATCCCTTTCTGCAGGGCTGGTCTCCAGCCACTCCTCTCCCAATCTATAACTGTGTCTAGCATTAGTCCGTCCAGGTGCAGAATCTGACATTTGTTTTTTTTAAATTTCATGACATTGGTGATTGTCCAATGCTCCAATCTATCCCGATCCCTCTTCAAGGTCTCTTGTCCCTCAAGAAAGTCAACAGCACCTCCCAGTTTGGTATTGTCAGCAAACTTATTAAAGGTACATTCAACTCCTGCATCCCGATCATTAATAAAAATATTGAACAGAACTGACCCTAGAACTGAACCCTGAGGAACACTTCTAGTGGTGGGCTGCCAGTCAGATGTAGCCCTGCAACCCTTTGATCTCTGCCATTCAGCCAGTTCTTCATCCAGAGCACCTTTGTACTTGCTCATTTCGCAGCTGTGCAGCTTGTCCAGAAGGATGCTGTGAGGGACAGTATCAAAAGCCTTACTAAAGTCCAGAAAAAACACATCTATCACCTTCCCTTCATCCACTGGGTGGGTGACCTTATCATAGAAGGATATCAAATTAGTTAAACAGGACGTTCACTTCATAAACCTGTGTTGACTATGCCTGATGATTACATCGTCCTTTAAATGCCTTCCAACAGCACCCAGTACGATCTTCTCCATAATTTTTCCAGGAATTGAGGTTAGCCTAATAGCTCTGTAGTTTCCTCAGTCTTCCCTCATCCCCTTCTTGTAAATTGGAATAATGTTGGCTAGCTTCCAGTCATCAGGGACCTCCCCATACTCCCAAGACCTTTGGTAGATGATTGGGAGGGTTTTTCCTTTAACATCCACTGACTCTTTCAGTACTCTGGGATGAATCCCATCAGGCCCCATGGACTTATGAATACTCAACAGATACAACTGGCCCTTACAATTTCAGTGTCCACCAACGGAAAGTCACTGCTCCCACAGTCACGGTCCTCCAACTCAGAGGATCGTGCAGCCCTCCAGTCTATCACTAATATTAAAGACTGAGGCAAAAAAGCATTAAATGTCTCCACCTTTTCTTCATCCCTACATGTCAGATAGTCATCTTCATCAAGTATCAGTCCATTATTTTCCTTAGACCTCCTCTTGCTATTTACATATTTAAAAAAGCCTTTTTTGTTGTCTGACACCATACTGGCAAGTTTCAACTCCAGGTGAGCTTTGGACTTTCATGGTTTCTCCGTACACATGTGAACAGAAGCTCTTGTAACCTTTCTGTGAAGGCCAACCTTGCTTCCAGAAATCATGCAATTTGTTTTTCTGCCACTCATGGACCTGTAAGACCTCAAAAGCAGATTCCCAGGGTAACTGCTAACCAGCTTCCTCAGTAGCTGAAAATTTGTTCTCTTGAAATCCAAGGTAGCAACCGCTGATCTTTTTTCTCATTACATGGAAATTTTAAACTCAACCATTTCATGATCACTGTGGCCAAGACAACCACCTACTATCGCATCTCCCATGAGTCCTTCTCTGTTCGAATACAACAAGTCTAGGAGCGCACCTTTCCTAGTTGGCTCACTGAGTACTTGTGAAGAGAAATTTTCTTCAACATACTTCAGGAATTTCACAGACTTGCTTGTCATAGCAGTCCTACTAGATGTCTGGGAAGTTGAAATCTCCCAAGGGGCAATGGGCACAAACTGAAGCATAGGAAATTCCATCTGAACATGAGGAAGAACTTCACTCTGAGGGTAGCAGAGCCCTGGAACAGGTTGCCCAGGGAGGTTGTGGAGTCTCCTTCTCTGGACCTGCCTGGACAAGGTCCTGTGTAGCCTGCTCTAGGTGACCCTACTTCATCAGGGCAGTTGGACTAGATGACCCACAGAGGTCCCTTTCAACCCTTGACATTCTGTGATTCTGTGATTCAGTGATAAGGACAAGGGCTACCAATATGGAGATTTCTCCTTATTGTCTACAGAATAACTCATCAGTGCTATCATCCTGCCTGGGTGATAAATAGTAGACATCTTCAATAACATCTGCTTTGTTTTACGTCCCCTTAATCCTCAAGCAGAGGCTCTCAACCACATCATCACTAACTGTAAGGTCTGTAAAGTTAGACCTCTCCCTTAAATACAGTGCAACTCCTCCACCTCACCTGCCCTGCCTACCCCTTCTGAACAACCTATAGCTCTCCACGCCAGCACTCCAGGTGCGGGATTCATTCCACCAAGTCTCACTAGTACCAATGAGGTCATAAGTCTGGAAATGGACCAAAAGACCAACTCTGGTCAGAGTTATGAGAGTTAAATCTGAGTTATGCTATTTCTTTGACATAGTAAGTTACCACTAAGGCATTTATTGCTGAAGGATAATTCCCTCCCATCCTGCCCTTCCCTGGTCACACAGGAACTGGAGGCAGAGCAATTTAGGCTAGAAGAACATAGCTAGCAACTTTGTGATAAGAAGGGATTCCTCAAATGGATAACTCTTCCTGAGCGAGCCCTGTTTTAATGCTGTGTGTATCCAAGGAAACAGATCAAGCGCTATGTGTCTGCATTTCTTCTAGCACTTAAGATGTGTCATGATAAAACCTTGAAATGAGGCATGGATCTTTTAAATCATTTAATAAAATGAACAGAACAGTTTGTTGATGGGATGCTGACTATCTGCTTTAAATTCAAAATGCTATTGACTTCTTATCAACTTGGAAAGACTTTTTTTTTTTTTTTTTTCCTCTGGTACAGGTCTTTTTCCAGCTGAAATAGTGTGGTGAGCCAGCAGAGACCAAAAGTTTACTTATGACTGCATTCACTCCTGCTGTTTTCCAAGTAGGAATGAATAGCAGAAAGGACTGAGTTATATGGAAAGACGTTTATCACCAGCACATCTGATTATAGATAATAGATACCAGTCCATTTAAGTGGTTATTATTGAATTATATTAGTTTAAATATTATAATTTGGTGACAAAAAAGTAATTGGTCTACATGGTAATTTTACCTGAAAGGCATTCTATTAATACTTAGCCTCAAGTGCTAAGATCTATAATAAATTTAAGTTAATGCAACATTGAAAGTACGAAATGAGTAGTTAAGCAAAAAGTAAATTAAAAAAAGATGTGTAATTCTTCATTCACACAGTTGCTTCATGAACTGTTTGTCTTTTCTGTCTTATCTTTCTTCACATTATTAATTCCTCCTTTCTGAACATCAGACAATCAGAATTTGATCAATGAATACCAAAAATATTTTTTACAAATAAAGTAAATACCTTGATTTTTACTGAAGCCCTTTTTATTTACAAGTCAAAAGTCCACTGCTAATGAGATCAAACTGTGGAGGTAATCTGTCTAGTGATGTTTTACACCAGTGTTCAGAGTTTGCATTATATACTCTAGTACAAAAGAACCTCTTTTTTTCAACAGAAACAATTAATCACTGTTTTAGAAACAGATAAAATTTTGACTCAGTAGACCTACCTATATTACTGCAATGAAGTATATCTTACCAATGGCACTTACCAATGCAAAATCAACTTCTATTCGAACTGTGTATTTCAAAACTGAAGAGGTAGTTCCTGTACCCTTTTGTTATTGACCTAGAATCACATTTCTCGGTACAATCTACTGTGCTTGCTTCATGTGCAAACTTTCCAGTGATACAGTGATTTACTTATTGTAATTTCACCTGTTAAAAAAAAAGACAGATGTAAAATATCTTAAGCAGCAGTTCTTAGGTTATACCAAATACTCATTTTTTGCAAAGTTTACAGTGTAAGAAATGGCAATGCAGGACACCTATCCAAGCAGGACAAGAGGCAAACAGTGAGATGCAGAGATTTCTGTTAGAAGCAGAAAGCTAATTATATTTTGTGTTGGAAACTCATCAGAGGTAAAGAAGTAGCACTCACGAACAAGAAGCGAAGGCATGGAAAATACCTTATTATTTTATATCTTATCTTTAGGAGAGGTAGAAGGGACAGGGTTTTGGACTTACTGAGTCATCTGTCTCTAGAGGTTCGCTTTTCACATTTCCTCTCTTGCAGAATTGCTGTATCTTTTTGTCCATCCATCTATTTAATTTGAGGCATATGGCTTGACCTATTCATTACATAAATATTGATAACAAGCATTCCAATTGTGATGTCAAATCAATAGTCAATATTTAGACATGTTTAACAGGAGTAGAAAAATACTTTCAGATAAAATAATTGCTTTATCTCAGGTCGACAGAGATAATTTTATGTATTTTTACTTTCATTGGTAAAAAATGAGCTGGAAGTAGCTTTTTTTCCCTGAGAGCAAATAATTCCGTATTTGCCCTCCTGTCAATTATTAAAACTTTCTGGTTGCAGAGTAAATCACAGGACGGGGGGGAGGGGGGGAGAATGACAACGAAAAAAGTTGAATTTTGCATCAGCAGAAGGAGCCAGCTCTCCCAGTTCAGCCAGCAGTCTTATTATTGCTGTATCCAGTGGAAGCATTAAGAAAATGTGGCCAAGAGTGGGAAGAAGTAAGGGCGCAATTTGGGTTGCAGCCTGTACACAAAACTAAAGAGACTGTGAAACTGCATGCTGGGACAAAGGAGTTCTGCTGTGTATTTTAGCAACGAGGTCTGACAAATGGTGATACCTCATCAAGATAAATGCCTCTAACCAAATAGGAAAAATGTGAAGAAAATGAGTAAGGAAAAGTATGTGGAAAAATGTTTCCTTTTAAATTAATCAAAAGAAAAATATTGGGTTTTTTTCTTGATTGATTGTATGGTTTATAAGTGTTATTGGATTAAACTCTCAAAAGGAGTTTTCTATTTACATTGTTGCATTTAACCAGATAAGCAAAAGTTATCCCAAAAGGTAAACAAAATCCAGGCTAGCACATCATGGAAGTAAGTGGCACTCCACAGATCCCAGGGTACTCCTGGTTTTGTGCTTCAGCTTAAGAATTTCCAGAAACCTAGTGATACAGTCCATGCTCCCAGGCAGAGGGAAGAACGAGCCCTTCTGTTGAGTCCTTTGACCTTACAGATACTATGGGAGACTTTTTTAATATGATTCAGTCAGAACAGCAAGATATGAGATATGAAAACATGTGAGATGATAGATACGTTAGTAAAATCTGTGAAGAATAGGTCTTTTAAAAAAGTAGATGTCTTTGGAACCTTTGTGATCTAAAAATGGGCTATTTTCCTCTTAGGGATGCTAGTCCACTTTCTTATCTCTAAGGCAGTGCTATGGTGAGAGGATTTACATTTCTCAATATAGGATGCAGCCGAAGAATAAGATTTGGAAGACACTGGGATAAAAGTGAGTTCAATAAGTACAACTGGCTGTCCAGGTAAATGCAAAAAATATGCACTCTGTGTAGGATAACGTATTCTTGCAGTTCACACATTAAAAATGGGTGCTATAAGAAAAGCTGTTTTGAAACTCGTGCGAAACTGTAAGAATCTCTGTTAAAGGAAGAGGCATTTCATACTATCTAGAGAAGCTTGGGCTCACTTTGTTGTTTCATTAAGTGTACACTCTTATGTCTTTAGGCAGTTTATAGCAAGAAGGCCAAGTTCTTGTATGTGTTCTGTACTAAGTTTTCAGATTTTTTACTGCAGGGATGTATGTTTCAGATATATATATACACCTGTATATGTATATATAAATGAGAAAAACCTATAATCACATTCTGGAACTAAGCTGGTAGGATATAAAAAGTCAATATTCTCGGTCAGCTGATAGCCTAGAAAAATGATTTTAAATTATCTCTAAGGCAAATGACATTGTCATTTAGGAAAAAGGAATTCCTATTTTGTTGGTTTTGGTTTTGCTTTTTTTAAAATTTTGTTGTTTTAATAAAATCTACTATATTTAAATATGACCTGTTTCCAACAATTTTTTTCAACATCATCCGCCTAAATCAAATTCCTGAGATTTTACATAGTACAGAGTAATTTATTTGCCGTATCAGAGCTACTACAGATTTTGAGTTTGTAATTTAGCTTTACTAAGCAAGAAATAAGCAAACAAATAATGTATGGTAATGCAATTGGCATGTGTATATTTGGTGGCCAATTATGTTATTTCCTGGGATTATATATTTGGCAGAAAACTCAGAAGTCTAAAGCCAAATACTGTCCGGGTCTGCAATTGCTTTTCTGTGATATCACTGAAGTTAAAATTCATACTTATTGTTTATGTCAGTTTCTTGACTGACACGATCAAGCAGGACCATCAGCTGAGTATTTAGACTGTGGTTAAAGAAGATCTTGCCTAGTTTGGACAAAAATACAGACAAATTGAAAATCTTCTCATTCCCCATTGCAGCTGCAAGTGGTTCTATGTTTAAGTACCTAGATACGAGTAGTGGACAGATATATAAGCTGGTTTAGATAGTTTATACTTCATTTTAAAATAAAAATTTCAAGTAATGTAAACTATTACTTAACTCAAAATTTTTTGTGTGTTGTAATTCCCAGGTCATCTCTTATCACAATGAGGTAGTAAGATTAGCACAGCTACTTCAAAATGTCAAAGTCTCTAGAGGTACAATACATGAAAGAAATGAGACACTTCTGGAAAACAAAGCAAAGTGTCTCAATTAATACTAAACCCAACATTAGGTCTACTTTTTGAAAACTATAGTCCAAGGACCTAAATATATCTTCGTATTATGCCATAATTTGAATGAAATTGACATGTTGCTAAAAAGTAGCATAGAATGTAAAGGTAAAACAAATTAAAACTCATGAGCAACAAGAATTATACTGGTATTTTTCTGTAATAGAAATGATGTAAAATATTTTTTCTCTTTTTGAAATAGAAACTCAACAAATAAATTTCCCAGGATGCAGAAATTCTTGTTATAACTAGTTCTCTTTAAGCATGAGAACTAATGCAAATGCATATATCTTTCCTCTTCCAGTTCATGATGAAGGTATTTGAATTACAAGTAGGTCTTTTTGTTAGCGACATGTATGTGTGAAAGTGTATATGTAAGTGAATAGGTTTATGTGAGAATGACACCACAGTCTCCCCTGACTGGATGGAACCTAAGATTTTGTTATATATAAGATTAATTTGTGCAGAATATTATGCTATGGGAAATAAAATATTTTTAGAGAAGTTGAGTGATAAAAGAATCACAAAATCTGTAATAGGCTTTGAAAGTAAGAAATAGTGCAGTTTTCTGTTTGCCTATATTAAAAAAAAAATGAAAGATTGGATTTTAGTATTTCTGATACAATTCTTTTCACAAAATTGATTGCACAGTTTATTCCCAGACCTTTGAATTTTTTCAAAATTCTTATTTTATACTTGTAAATATAGATAGACCTTACTAATCATTAGACTACTATAAATCTTTCACAAAAATGCAAGAAGGATGTATTTACATGTGTCATGTGATGAAAGGAAAAGCTGTTTCTTGGAAAGATCAAAAATGTCATTCTGAATCTTAAGATAAATTTCTAGGAGTAAATGATGAGTGGAGTTCCAGAGCAAAGAGGGAGAACAAGAAATTTTCATAATGACCTCTGCTGCCATTGTTCTCAAGTCAGAGCTTGCTTGAGGCTTCTAGCTTCATTCTTAAATAATTATGAAATTAATAGCAAAAAGAACACTGAGGTATTTGGGTTAAAAACAGAAAACACAGTGTAATAATATGAATTCTGCAAAGACAAATCACATCTCATTAACTTATAATAATTTTTTGAACATGTCAAAGTAATGGGTAAAGCCAATAGTAAGGGAATATTCGCTAAAAGTGAAAGGTAGAAGATTCCTACCTGACTGAACATTTCTTTTACGCAATGTCTACCTAACTGTGGATCTCCTTATAACTGAAAGCTGTTAAAGCAAAAAACTCAAAAAGACTTAAAAATGGGATTTGGACTTTTAATAATATTTTCTGGTCATAACATTTGGAATGGGTTCTGACACCACTCACACAGTGGTTTAAGTAAGTCCGTATCAGTCAAAAACTAGAAGGAAAAATAATGTGGGTATAATGATGGCTGAAGTAGTGCAAAATTCTTAAAATTTTTCTTGCAAATTTCTGGAGTAGCTACAGAGGTAGTATAGCTCTCAACAGCTCTAATCCTTAATATAGTAATGTTATAATAATTTATAACATCTTTTAATGCAATAATAATTAAAACTGGAAGAGAATTACAAGCAAGAATGGGCAGGTAACTCACGAAAAAGAATGTAATCCTGAAGCTAATAACAATTGTAATCAGTGTGTAGGGAGTGATGTTAACCGTTATGGGTGTTTGAACAGCTGAGAGGGTCGAATTTGTTGACAGCAGATGTCTCCACAAGTTGGAAGCACTATAAAGGAAACAAGGCCTAGAAGTTCAAATACTGAAGTTCTTACCAGCCAAATGCTGGCTTGGTTTGGATCCAGGTTTGTACACCTAATAATAGAGATTTTGATTTCAACAATATGTAGAGCATAACGAGGACTGTCTTCTTGCTTACTTAACCTCGAAAAAAACAAGAGCTCAGAATTATCTATACGATACTGGCATTTTAGTTCCAGTTTTCTCATTAAGCCACTAAACTTCATAAGATTACACTACGGAATAATTTACACGTGCCACTTCACACCAATAGAAGCATTGTGAGCTTTGGTTGTAGAAGATGACTGTTAAAAATTGTTTTTGAGGTTTGGTCTAACTTAGACTCTCAGAACTTAATTGAGCTATTTCCTATTTACGTGTTCAACACTGACTGTAAATAATGTGGGGTTTCTTTATTTGTGAGTGGAAAACACGTGTTACAGTAAAGGATGTGTTTTTACCAGGGGAGCTTTATTCTGTATTGTTCCTTAGTCTCAAGACCAAAAGATTCAGGCTGGAGGGAGACAGAAGGTACTATGTAAGTATACGTGTTCAATTTGCAAATTAGAGGTTTGCATTTTCTTGCTTTCTAAGAAAACAGGAGGTGTATTGCAGGTAATATTTATGTACTCATCATCAGTGAAAATCAGCTAGTGCTGGCTTTCTGTCTTTAATCAAAGACAGGATCTATCACTTTCAGGTGGCAGTGAAGGATGGTTTCCTACAAGGAACAGGAAGCCCACAGGATGATGGCAGGGCTGACAAAGTGGGGACATACAAAGAAGGGTACTGTCCCAAGGTGACTGAACAAACTGAGCAGAGCGGGTTTGGTAGTGGTAACCAGGGTCAGCCAAGAATCTGGTGTTTGCCAGACGAGTCTGTGGTGATGAGGAATTCTGAAGCTCAATCCAGGATGTCAAGTCAACAAGGCACGTCCAAGATCAGCAAAGTGCAAAGCCAAGCATGGGCATACCTGTGGTGTTTCTCAGTCAAGGACCAAGGCAAAGCACCTGAGATTCTCTGCAGCTCCTGAGCCAAAGTGAGGAGGCCCTAATGAGGCTTCTCACAGCTTTTTTTCCACAACTAGATCTTTTCACCACAGCTGGATCCAAGGTATCCTGGTATAGCCCCAGCTGGCAACTAGGACCACGCAGCCACTCACGCTTCCCCCCGTGCAGTGAGAGGGGAGAAGAACTGACAAAAAGTAAAACTCATGGGCTGAAATAAAGACAGTTTAATAGGACAGCAAAAGGAGGAGGGAATAATGATAATAACAATAATGACAAATGCACAAAACAATGCACAGATACAATTTCTCACCACCCAGTGATTGATTGCTGTCCCAAGCAGCGATCGCAGATTCCTGCCCCTGGCCAACCCCCATTTATGGCTAAACATGACATCTATGGCATGGATTATTTATTCAGCCAGCTTGTGGTGTCTATGCTCCCTTTTAGCTTGTATAGAAAGCTGAATATAAAAAATGAAGTCCTTGACTTAATATAAGAATTGCCTAGCAACAACTAAAACCAATATGTATTATCAACATTATTTTCATACTAAATCCAAAACACAGCAGCTACTAGTAAGAAAATTAAGTCTAACCCAGCTGAAAACACGATGCAAGGTTACACAGCTGAACTATATCAGAGCTGGCCTTAAGTGCAGGCAGCCAAACCCCTGCAGCAAGGCTGCAGAATTTGGTACTGCATTTGCATTCGCTTTACTGGCTTTTTTTTTTTTTTTTTT
>Ga0065711_1040685_pt1 | contig 16769 bp, 6 predicted proteins | sample Hoacrofraction12_FD_59098 | JGI IMG/M metagenome (GOLD analysis project Ga0065711, IMG submission 59098) | Hoatzin crop microbial communities from Cojedes, Venezuela - Epithelial fraction 12 v2 (version 2) | ecosystem: Host-associated > Birds > Digestive system > Esophagus > Crop | place... | reverse complement strand
GCAGGCTGCACAGGACCTTGTCCAGGCGGGTTTTGAATATCTCCAGAGAAGGAGACTCCACAACCTCCCTGGGCAGCCTGTTCCAGTGCTCCGTCACCCTCAGAGGGAAGAAGTTCTTCCTCATGTTCAGCTGGAACTTCCTGTGCTGCAGTTTGTGCCCATTGCCCCTTGTCCTGTCTCTGGGCACCACTGAAAAGAGTCTGGCCCCATCCTCCTGACACCCACCCTTAAGATATTTATAAGCATTTCTAAGGTCCCCTCTCAGCCTTCTCTTCTTCAGGCTGAACAAGCCGAGCTCCCTTAGCCTTTCCTCGTAGGAGAGATGCTTCAGTCCCCTCATCATCCTCGTAGCCCTCTGCTGAACCCTCTCCAGTAGCTCCTCACCTTTCTTGAAGTGGGGAGCCCAGAACTGCACACAGTACTCCAGATGGGGCCTCACTAGAGCAGAGTAGAGGGGGAGGAGAACCTCCCTCGTCCTGCTGGCCACACTCTTCTTAATGCACCCCAGGATCCCTTTCGCCTTCTTTGGCAACCAGGGCACACTGCTGGCTCATGGTCAACTTGTCATCCACCAGGACACCCAGGTCCCTCTCCGCAGAGCTGCTCTCCAGCAGGTCCGCCCCAAGCATGTTTCAGTGACAAATAGAAATGGGTCACTTTCACTGAGTATGTACTGCCATCTGTTTTTTCCAAAGCTGGCATAGCCCATTGTTTACAATAACTGAAAACAGTAGGAACTTGTGTCTGCTCTCCAGCCCAAAGTGGAAGAATTAGTCCTGAGAGAAGCAAACTAGAGGCAGAAGAGCAGTGAGGGGCACCTGTTAGCATGCCCAGGGATGCCATGGAGGTGTTAGTACCAGAAAAATGCGTGGACACATTTACTGCTTTAGAAAGCAACTAACTGTTTTGCTCCAACTGATATTTTTTAGGTGGTGTGTACACATCGAAAAATGCTGGTCCATCTGGATATGACAATGGCATTATCTGGGCAACCTGGCGTGACCGGTGGTACTCCATGAAGAAAACTGCAATGAAAATCATCCCATTCAACAGACTGTCAGTAGATGGACAGCAGCACAACTTAGGCAGTGCCAAACAGGTTCGTCCACAGGGCTGAGTAGATATTTAAAATGACAACAGAAGATAGTTATCATTTCAAACACTGAGCATGGACAGCTGAAGTGTTAAGCCCACTGCATCCTAGAGAAGTTGGCTTTGTTTACCATTTTGTCACAGAAATATTTGTACTTTGATTTTCGTATACCTTCCACATGACTGTTTCTTTTAACAGATAGGTAAATAGACAGTCTCATGATCAGAAATAATTGCCTACATGTGTTTTAAATGCTACATTTTTAATTTCCAGCTAGTATAACTATGTATGGACACTATCAATATATCGTCATAGCCTTATGTACTTCTTTCTTTAGAAGAATATTAAAATGCTTTCTTCTTTTCTGTTGTAGGTTGGAGACTCATAAAGGCACAATTTCACAAAGATTGGTCTGAACAGGGAAAAAAAAATCTTTTATCTCTTAGACACTGAACTTACCTAATACACAGTTCAGTTTCGACTATAAAACACTGTTGACTGTAAAATGCCCAAGCCTATTCCCTGAGGAGTGCTTACTTCTGTACATGGTTATTTTTTTCTGTACAAATTCTCAATAAATTTTTAATTATTACAAAAAATCTGAACTTGTGATCTGTGCTCTACTGGTGGCCAAACAAAACAAAGTAAACTTTATGATGGTTGGAAGGTAACTGTGATCAAACCTGGTTGATTCAGTTATTCCTGAGTTGCATGCCAGTAGTTTCTGCTCTTTGTTTAGAGGCGAGTGTTGGAGCTATTTCTCCATAAAATGTGGCTTTTTTCCAAAAGTTTTCATTCTGTTATCTGATGAAATTGATTTGTGACATTGATCAAAGTACATAGCAACTTGAAAGAGGCTTAGTTTACTGCTGAAGGCTACTTACCTGAGCTAATCATGGAGTAATGAATACATTTCCAATCAGGATATGCTTGATCAATGACCAAGACTATCAGTGGCCAAGAACAGATATTTTACTCCAGAGCATACATATTAACAAGTTCCTCAAGTATTACCCAGAATAAAAGTTTTGTTTGCCATATAGCACATAGTATTATGCTGTACAGCTATTATTCCTGAATATCCCCTTTTGATTCATGAATTTTTTAAAATTAATGTGTTTATTGCCATTGTCAAACCAAAAAATGTTAAAATTTGCAGCATAAATTAATTGTATTTTACTTGCATTTTCTTTTTCTAGATATGGTCATAATTTTCCATGTGATCCACATGAGCAAACTCACAGCACAGATCAAGAACAGCCAAGAGTTTGCAATGCTGTCTGAATGTACTCACTCAGAATATTTGATAAGTGCATTTGAGGGGTGCATTAGCAAATCAGATTAGGTTTGTGGATAAATTGCTCAACTAAAAATACACTCAGAGTTAGAATATAAATATATATATATATATCTCAAGTTGGTCTATGAAGAAATGAAATATTAAATATGTCTTGGTCTTTATTTTTAGCTACTATTGAGAGTCCAGAAGTTCACCTGGCATTTCTGAATAGCACATTCAAATGCTTTATATTAAAGACAGAGAGACATTACACTAATATGATACATCTTAAAGGCAGCTTATGCTGCCTTAACACTTTCCCCGTTTTGATGCCCAGGTCTCTAGTGAGGTTGCTGCTGAGCCTCTTTGCTTGGATCTGAGTCTCCATAGCATAACAAGCTGCTGTCCCTCTGTCGTTTTTACAGAGGTTCTTTGGACTTGTTTCAAGTTTAACCCTTAAGCCAAAGTGTAAGAGGAAGGCAGGTTTCTTAGGAGTAGGTGAGAAGAAGCCATCGTTAGCATAGGGTCATCATGGGGTTCACAACTGTTTGGGATGAGGGACAACCCCTTCACACCACTGAACCAGTATATTTGCACGGCTTTGTTGCACCCATGCAACCTGCCATGCGGCACGGCTCACCACCAGCCTTGACACCCAATTCCTCACCATTTTCCTGAACATTTTTGTGCAGTGAGGCCTCTCCCATGGTTACTTGTAGCTGAAGCGGTATGCATAGAGAGGCCTGTGGGAAGGATGCGAGCCGAGGGTTGATAAGCCTGGTCTGATCCTGGTTCTGCACACAGCCACTTAAGTAGCTTCAGCCAAGTCCCTTCTGCCTTCTGCGTTCAGTTTATCCCACCTATGGCATGACTTTAAGGTTGTTATTGTTTATGTATTTGCAACATGAATTAAAAAATATTCCTTGCATCTCTGTCACTTTGACTTCTGTATCCACACTCCTCTAGGTCTGAACTGTGATTTGCCTCACCCAGTTTAGCTTTTGGCTGCAATGATTTGTTTGATGACAATCTGCTGTAACTACACATATTTCAGTGGTGTGAGCTAGCATTTTATGGGTTGCTCACCAGAACTAAGATTGGCTTATTCTTCCAGTTGATTTGTTGACTGGTGTCCTAAGGTCTCACAAATAATTTTGAACCTCTTTGGAGAGGACTGTCTGATCAAGCGGTTGGGAGGGTCAGAGCTATCAAATCCAAGAAGCCTGATCTTTTGCAGAAGTCCTATACCAGAGCTCATTAGGGCATCTGCAGGATCCCAGCCTGCAGTAATATTCTCTGGGCCCTGAAAGAAGACTGGCAAGATTCATGCCCTTTGGAGATACTTTCTACTATTTCCAGCCCTTTGGCGATCCTTTCTACCGTGTCCAACCCTCTAACTACCAGAAAGGGACCTGAAAAGATCTCCTATTTCTTCTCTTAGAGAGAGAATAATAGTCTCAGTATTATTTTTTGCAAGTAAATACATTGCAATTTGACCCAATGCCTTTTTTTTTCATACTTTTTGAAATCAGTCTTTGTTGTACATGACCCTCAGATCGTAGCCTATAGTGAAAGTAATCTGTATTAGGCAAGCTTGTTCCCCTCCAAGTTTGTAAAAGTTCATTATAGGATTTGGTGGCTATGGTGAGTTTGCCTGTCTTTCATACCTTGTGCTTGCAGTCACTCTTCCAAAGAATACTGTAGCACAGAACAGAGGAATCAGGAACAGAAATGCTTTCTCTTTTGCATGCTCACTCCAAAGCAAAAACAAAAAAAAAGAAAAGTGAACAATGAAGGGATAGAAGTAGAATGAGGCACATAAGATGGACAGACTGGAGGACTTGCTGGGTCCCTCAGTCCCTGGGACATAGCATGGGGAAAATGTGGCACCAGATACTAGTAATGAATTCAAGAGAGTGAAGTGGTCTGAGGAGCTTATGACGAAAAAGTGGAGCTGAAAGTGGAGGCTGAAGGAGAGCACAGTTTAAGCTGAGGTATCCAGAGGAGGGACAGGAATGAGCAGGCAAGAGGGGGAGAAGGCACCGCTCGGGTACTGGTGGTGGGGACTGGTGGTAGGACAGGAGACAGGGACAGTACTAGGCAAACAAGGGCTGGCTCACATCTAGGGCACACAAACCAGGGTTAAATCCCAGACTCCCCAACTATTGCTGTGGCAACCTGCCAAAAACAAGGCAACTGAAGTAGTAAATTGGACTTCTGTCCTTTGATCGTGAATTACAGTTAAATCCAAAGTTTGTCTAGCTCTTGGCCTTTAGCCTCTCAAACAAACACAGGGAGAAGTGACTGGATGATTGCAACATGAAAGCAAAGGTACAGGCTGAAGGTCAGGCCCAGATTCAGCCCTCAACTGGAAAGCCTGAGGAGCTCCTCCTTCACTCCAGCTTCACCCAGCAATCCCCTTCGCATGAAGCAGGAAACCCCTCTTAGCTTACCTAATGTTTGTGATCAGTTATCAGCTTTTCCCAGTCCCTCTGGCCTTGGTGGCCAAGTTTTACTGGGACCAGAGCGTAAGTTTTCTGTGCTTGAAGGTCACCAGATTTCTGCGCTCTCCATCAGGTTCAGAGGAGGCCTGGCACAAGTTACATTGGGACACCACCTATCAAAGTGTCGCATCCTCTCTTAGGATGGTTGAAAGGGCAGAAATTCTTCTGCTTGATGTGCTCTAACTATTCTTGATTTTTAAGGCCTATTAAATTACAAAAATGATGTTTGGAGAGTATTGAAGGTCACAAAATCTAGCTCTTACAAATTGGGAAAAGTCAGAACTAAGGTGACATGTCACATCTGAATTACAAAGGATGCTCTAGTTGTTGCATAAGTTGCAAGGCATGCAGTGAGTAAGACCAGGTGGGCCACAGTCACCTCTTGCTTACAGCTGATTCTCTGCAGAATTAGGTGCTGTTCCTGCCCTCATCACCCATCTACTGTGGGACCAGAGGCAAGATGCTTAGGCATCTCAGAGCTGGCTGCTGAAGGTTCCTCCTAAGCCCCGCTGCAGGCACAGAGCTACAGCTGCTGTCAGTGGGATCTGAAGACTCGGACCATCAAAATGGTTCCCAAAAATTAACAACTACTTTTTGACTTAATGCTCTCACCTGGCTTCTGCAGCTGTGGAAAGGGGAAAGTCATGCCTAGGGAATGAATGTAAAGCACTGGGGTGAGTGATGAGCACCATAGCAAAATCCTTGAAGCTTTAAACAGTCTGCAGAGCATCACCAGTCAATGAAAAGAAAGTACAACTGCAGGCAGCTGCTTGCTTGTGGAGCACCAGCTGTGCTCAGTGTGAGGAGGCAGGGGTTCTGTGGAAGGAAGATCACATATGATCCTGTGGTGAAGCAGAGTACACGAGTCTATGCACAAGGAGGGTACGTGAAGGTTGTACCTGCAATTCTTGAGCTCCTGAGCACAGAAGGCCTAAGGCTGTGATATTTGAGCAGAGTTTTGTACCTATCATAGAGGCTAAATTAGAGCTTGTTGGCTTGAGTGGGAGACACTCCATGGACCCCAGTAGATTTTGGATGAAGCTCATTTTACTCCCTTCTGTAAAATGACTAATCCTAATCCTGCAAGACTTCCTTTCATTGCGGTCTTTCTCTCCTTTAAGCATTTTATTGTTCTCTGAGCTTTTTGTAATTCTTTTACAGAACTGCTGCAACATAGTGAACAAAACTGCATAGGACTTGGAGTGAGGAAGCATCACCAATCTAGCCCCTGCGGAAGTTAGCAGCTGAGGCTTGTGGTATGTAAATATATTTATTATCTGCTTTGAGTTCAGGAGCTGCCTTACAGACATTTGTCAACCAAACAACACAGCCACGGCTGGCTGATCTTCAAATTGAGCAAAGGTAACATCTGGCCTGTTTGGACTTCCTTTGCCAAAGGTAGTCGGGCTGTCTTGTTGCTGAAATCAGCAGAGGTCTGTTGCATCACAGTATTACTGGCACTGCATGGGGTTCAACAGAAGACTTTAAAAAGCATGCCGCAGAGAATTGAAATGGACAAAACATCTTGTTTCAGACTATGCACAGATAAGATTAAGCATTAAATATAACACAAACCCTTTGTCATGCAAAACCAGATCCTGATGGTGTAGGTGTTAAGCAATGGCATAGCTCAATGTAGCGCCATCTTATTGAGCTCTTCCGTTTTCTGCTACGTGAGGATACAATTTGCTATTAGTGAGATGGATATAAATTCTGTGAAGCTTAAGAGGGTTTTCCTAGGTAAGAGAAGCATGAAGTACAAGGCCAGAAATGGGATCCAGTTCAACTGCAGTGAACTTTACATGGCGAGGGTTCAAGCCTCCTGAAGGCAGAAAACAAGAGGAAAAGCAGAGGAAAGGAGGATAAGAGAAAACCCAAGAGGCTGCCGGAATGGATCTAAAGCTACAATCAGCCATTTCAAATTAAATATGTTGTACAATGCCAGAGTCAAGCTTAATCATGTCTCTCTAAAGGAGAGTATGATAAGACGTTGCAACCTGAAGATGGTGGAGAGTTTTGTGAATATCATGAGGTTTTAAAAAGCCAAGGGAAGAGTTTTCTTCTTTGAACTGATTAGGGCCACATTTGCTCAAGTAAAGATTTTCTTGCTCACTCCTGCTCACTGTGCTGGCAACTTTTGAGATGGCGGCATCTCTCAAGTGTCTGACAGCCACATACAACACCTCCCAGTCAGGTTTGTTGTAGAGCTCACAGCAGCAGCACACTGTCATCAATTGCCACACACAAACTATACCCGTTGTACAAACATTTAAGGAGACGTGACTCCTTAGGAAGATTTCATTATGCTTAACATTTGCTCTGGGACATTTTTAAGTACCACTCTACTGTGTGCTTCATAAATATATGTTCATTTCAAACAAATCCTGCTTGATAAAAAATTTTTGTGTAAGAGACAGCATAATGTTAAACACATCATGCATTATACAAACACCAGTAAGGTCCAGCTGTAAAAATGCGTGTAAACTGAGCTCTGCAGTCCTCAGGAATTAATTGTGGTTGATGACCACATGGTCAGCCTTTCTTAGACTAGTACTTGCTTTGGGAAGGCTGGTGGATTTCACAGCAGTGGAACACAGGCACACAGAAAGGGCAAACCAATGACTTCCTTTTCCAAATATCAACTGTTTGGTTATGCGAACTAAATGCCCACCGCACAGAGTGTGTGTCTTCCAGCAGGTAAGTATTGCCAGATCACACTAGGTCCTGCATGCATCTTCACTGAACATCCAGTTACGAGAAACTCAGCTTTAGACAGATTTCTTTTCCTGGAATACATGGTGTTGCCCACATGTTGGTGTTTTACAAACTTATCTGGAGCAAATAGCATCTGAGACTTGTGCAAGAGGTCTTAGGTAATCACCCAGGTTGGGGGGGGCAGTATTTGGCATGTTTTGTCTCCAAACAGAAGGGAGCATAATGATTAATCTCAGCTTCTCATTAAGGTTTAAATTGCACCAAAAGACTGGTGAAGAGCATCCTTTCAGTCAGAGTTCTTTTCGCTCTTCCCCTGAAGATGACATCAGTGAGGATCCTCTGTGTGTTGCTGTGCCTCAACTTAGCCTGGGTATGAGTTTGCTTACTTGATTCTTTTCATATCTTTCTGTTTTGAAGAGTGAGAGTTTACTTAATGTTCGTTCATTAGATAGATACATTTTGGCTGTCATCTAGCTCGTAAAATTCAATGCACGCACATATGCACAGGCTTACTGTAACCACTGCACTGCTGGACTCTCGCCAGTAGTTCTTGAGTATCCAGCTCTCTAGTTTTGCTTAATCAGGTTTTGCTGAATCTGCCTGGCTTCAGGACCAGCAAAGCAGATACTTAGCATGAATTCATAGATTCATAGGTGATGTCTTAAAGTCTTAACCCTAACTGACTGCATGCTAGTGGCTCCAGCCAGTCGGGAATTTTCTTCTTTATTACCGTGAATTCTACTTTCCTTTGGATGGTACTTCACCAGGGTTTTCCCTACAAATGACACACAATACCTTTATTATGAAGTACACATTAAAAAACAAGGATTCCTGTGGCAGCAACATCAGGTTAAGTAAAGATAAGTTGAAATCAATTTTTAGGTAATGAAATAGATAGACTTGATTTTCAACTATGCTAATATAACCCTCCTGTTTTCTCACTGAGGTCTCAGGCCATAATCTTATGTTGGATGCTTTATGTTTCTCTTTGTCACTGTTTTTTAAAGAATGTGTGTGTTTTAACAAATGACAGAAATTATAGAAAGCAGATGTGACAAAACAGAAGCAGTTGTATTGGAGCTGTCAATGCTGAAAGGGCACAGGCCACCAAAAAGTAAAATTTTTATTTGTTACTTTTAAGAGGCACTTGGGCCACATCCTCAGGATGAAACAAACCAGCTGATTTTAATAATGACATTCCAGTTCCCCAGGGCTGAGGTTCTGGCCTTGGAGGCTAGAATGAGAAAAATTTGCTCTGCCTCAGAATTAATCATTAATCATAATAATAACTAATCATGAATCTTTTCAAGCATTAATTATGCTTCTTGAAAAGAACATATGGTATGCATAAGAGTCTCGTCAGACCTAATTACATCTCAAGCCCTAAAACAAGGCTGTCTTTTAAGAAAAAGAATTATTTTCCAGTCCTTTACTGAGCAATGACACAGTAGGAATCCTTACAGTGTTTTGGCTTAGAATTAGCTTGTAAATATGCAGTTTTGCTTCTCGGCTTTGAAGAAAATCTCAGAATATTTATTTGTCTCCTTTCCATTAGCAGAGTGGAATCCATCCATCACTGATATGATTATTTTTATTACAATGTTATTAGCTTTCTTGTTCTTTGCACCAGGCAAAACAGTGCTAAAAGCTTACAGTTAGCAACTGTGATTAAAATCAGAAGCGCTAATGGGAAAACTGTCTTCATATTGTCTTTAAGCCAGTTTTGTGTAGGCTGAACGTGGTAGAAATTTAGGAATATTGCAGCAAATGGAAATAGAGCACAGGATTTTTAAAGTATTTGCTTTAATCAGTTTCAATCTAAGTTCAAGTGAATTTTATATTTACGCACAGAACACAAGATTTATGTGGAATGATATTATCATAATAATTGCCAGAGTTTGCCCAGATATCATAATAATTGCTCTAGTAGCCCAGAGAGACGGTAGATGCCCCATCCCTGGGAACTTTCAAGGTCAGGTTGGACGGGGCTCTGAACAACCTGATCTAGTGGTAGATGTCCCTGCTCACTGCAGGGGGGTTGGACTAGATGACCTCTAAAGGTCTCTTCCAACCCAAACTATTCTATGATTCTATGACAATATATCATGAGCACCACCAGCTCCCTACGTGACAGCATTAATTTTAAGAGATGAAAAGCTCTATTCCGACAAACTGAACAAAATCATAATGTACCAGAAGTGTCAGGAATGAAATTCTTGCACTGCTTGGTGCGCTGCTTTCCCCATGGCTGTAATTGCCACATGTCATCTATGCCACTGGGTGTTTGAGGACATCAGCGTTATGTTTCTGTTCTCTTGGCAGCTGTTTGGTTAATCTCGGTTTTGCTTTTCCTCCTTTTTCTCCTGGCAGGCACAAGATGGTGAGACAAACTTTGAAAAGGAGGGTGCAGGAGTGCGTGGTCCCAGGATTGTGGAGCACATGTCCCAGTCCACCTGCCAGTATGAGAAGAACTGGCCCATCTGTGCGGACGATGACTGGGTGAGCAATGAGCTCTGGGGGCAAAAGCAGGGACCATCAGTAGGGTGCTCATGGACCTCAGCCAGACCACCGTGACGGGTGCCGTGCAGCCAGCATGTGGGGTGGGCTTTAGGTCTGAGGGAGGACAGGTAACACTTCACATCGGAGCAGCCTGGAGACATCTTCTGAGGGAAAGAAAAAAAGAAAGAAAGAAATGAGGAGAAAGAAAGAGGGAGAAGAGAAGTTTGCCGGGGTGCAAAATCAGAAGAGAAAGTAAATCTGGAAAAGAAAGAGGAAATAAAAGAAGGCCGCTCCTAGAAAAAAATAAGAAGGATTTATTTTCAGAATTTTGATATTGCCACATTGAGAGTCGGTAAGAGAAAGGCACGGGAAAGAAAGATGTGCAACAAAGAAAAGCAGTAACTAGAAATAACTTACACTTCACAAGTTACTTCTTAGGAAGTGTGATGACAAAATGTTCACTGAAAGATTCCTAATGACTGACTGTATGTCTTTGTGTATAAGCTGGTAATTTGTCTCCCTCTCGCCTCTTGCATCTCAGCCCATCTCTATGCTACATTTATCTGATGAAATCTTGGCAAGGAGCTTTAGTCTGTAAGAACATGAAGCTTTTCTGAGGAAAATTTTGCTTAAATAAGTCAGTCTTTGACATCCTTGCTCTAACTGGAAAACAAATTTGATCTTACAACAGCTCTTTGGGATAGATAGATAGATATAGATATATAATTTCACCCCCGAGGAACAAATCAGAGGGAAAATTAAGTGTTTTCCTGATCCTCCCTTTGTGGCGGGTTTCTGAGGATGCACTTCACTGATTCCATCACACCAGTGTCAGAGACGTAGGAGGTGAAGCATCAGTCCACAGGTGGCTTTCTCTAAGTCACACAAGTCCTTGGCGAAGTCGTTGGATGAATAAGATGGGACCTCTGAAGACAGCAGAATCTTGCCCTAGATTTTTTTAATGTATTTTCAGTTTTGGCCAAAAGTCTGCAAATGTGATGTTAAAAAAAGGTTTACTCGTGAAGATTTTAACACAATTATTTCCCTCCTTCAATCTTAGGGTACAAAATGTCCATCGGGCTGCAGAATGCAAGGACTGATTGATGAAACAGACCAAGATTATGGTCACAGAATAGACAAAATCAAGAAGTTGCTCACAGAAAATCAAAACAATTATAAAAAATCCAATCGGATAATTGTGGAAACCATAAATGTACTAAAACCAAACCTGGACAGTGCTCAGCGTGAGTATCTCTCACCCAGTTTTATTAGCCATTGCTGAATTATTATTTTTTTTGTGCATAAGCAATATGTAGTGAAAATATATGCTGTACTAGACCTTATTATCTATAGTCAGAATAAACATAGTAATACTAGACTCTTAACTGCTAGCTAGTAAAAACTAATGTAATTTCTACCTGTTCAGTACTATGGGAAATATGTTCTTAATTAAGTGTTTTAATTAAATATTTTAAAATACGCTACTCTTTTAGGTAAGAAAATGATACGTGCATAGGTGACTATGATGCATTTCTGTTTCAGAGGTTGATGAGGCTTACGGTCATGTGTCAGGAGAACTGAGGCGGAGAATTGTGACATTAAAGCAGAGAGTTGTCACTCAAGTGAACAGAATTAAAGCTCTGCAGAACAGCATCCAGGAACAGGTGTTGGAGATGAAGCGCTTGGAGGTGGGTAGCTACGTAATTCCCACTCTTTCCAGAGGTTAGCTACAGAAGGAGGGTCTATCCCTCATACCGTAAGTGGAGAGCAGTGCTGCCTCTGGAGGAAAACATGATTCAGCTCTCCCAGGATCTGACCTGCTGAGGCAAATGAGTTGCTTTCTGTGCAGCTTGGTTTTCTTCTCCTGCTGCGTGGGAACCAGGTCCCATCTGCTGCTTCTGCTCTAAGACAGGCAGCAAGGATGTTCTATCTGCTGATAACTGGCTCTCTGTGAGGTGTTTCTGCTGCTGTAAGGAGCTGCTGAGCAGCGAGGATGAGGGGGATGTGCCCTGTCCTTCCCCGGTGCTGCCACCGCTGCCCGCAGCCAGTGCTGGCATTAGAGCCCGTGTTCCCAGGCTGCAGCCAATTCTTCTGACAGTAATGCAAGGGAAAGTCCTGGCACAGCCAGCGGTTTTGCTCAAAAGCCCATTTTGACCCCTGGATCAGAGATCCGGCTTTTGGATCATGTGGGAAAGCAGTGGTACCCCCGGGATGGCAGGCCTCACAGCAGGGCCATGACCACTGTCTTCCCCTCTTTTTGGAGGACCCGTTTCTGCCCCGGTGCCCAAGGAGTGTGCCCAGCTCTGCAGCACTCCCTCCAAACCCAGGAAGATGCCCCTCTGCTCCGGGAATAAAGGGAGCAGAGACTGGGAATGTGCTACAATGCACTTCTCCATGGAGCTCGTGTGCTCTGTTCTATTGCACGTGTCGTATTTACAGTGGAAATAAACCCAGGGATGATTTAAAAACTGAGCTTTGGAAAAGCTGAGCTGTAGGTGGGAGGTATTCAGGCAGCTTCCACCTCTCCCCAGTCCAGTTAAAGGATACACTTGCTTGAGAAAGTCAGGAAAGCTCCCTAAACAAATTATTTCTCTCTGTCTGTGTAGGTGGACATTGATATTAAGATACGAGCTTGCAAAGGAACCTGTGCTAGAGGTTTTGATTACCACGTGGACAAAGAAAGCTACGACAACATCCAGAAGCAGCTTACCCAAGCCAACTCTCTCAACTTGCACCCAGAGCTTCAAACAACCACCCTGAGCACATTGAAAATGAGGCCACTTAAGGACTCGAATGTTCCTGAGCATTTTAAGCACAAGCCTCTGCCAGAAATGCAAGCTCTGAACATAATTGATAACATCAGGCAGATGCAAGCAGTATTAGAAAAATCAGAAACAGACACAAACCCCGCCCGAGGCGACAGCTTGTATCACACGGCAGAATCAAGGGGGGATGGAGTTTCACACACCAGCAAATTAGTTACTCCTACTCATGGGAGAGAAACTGCTAGCGTGGGAGACAAAACCTTTTCCACTGTTCGTAGATGCACGAAAACTACCACCACAAAGATTGTCACTGGCCCTGATGGCCCTAGAGAAGAAGTAGTTGAAAAACTGGTTTCTTCTGATGGCTCAGACTGCTCCTATTTACACGGAGCAGGAAGTGCTGCAGGGGAAGGGACCATGTACCATAGTGGTGGGACAGATGGCTTCCACAATCTAGACAGATTATTCCCTGAGCTAGGGTCATTTTTTAACCCTGACTCTTCATCCACTGCTACTAGGCACTTTGGTGGCTCTAGCAGCATTTCAACTAGCAGCCACATAGCTGGCACAGGCAGCAGCCACTTTGGTACTGGAGCAGCCAGTCATTCAGATGCTCATGGAGGGAAAGGCACATTTACAGACTTAGGAGAGGAGGAAGAAGATGACTTTGGAAGACTTTCCCTTCACCCATCTGGATTCCCATCTGGCAGTGCAAGTCACTCCAAGACTGTAGTGACCAGCTCCTCTTCTAGTTTCAACAAGGGAGGCTCCACTTTCGAAACCAAATCACTAAAGACCCGTGAAATAACTGAGCAGCTAGGTGGGGTGCAACATGATCAGAGTGCAGAGGATATCCCAGACTTTCAGGCACGCAGCTTCAGATCGTCAGGAATGAAGCGAAGGACAGCCAGCGCTGGGAAAGGTACACAGGCATCACAGCAGTAGTTATTGAGGTAGTGGAGCCAAACTCCATCTGTAACCAAACTGACACATTGGGTTTAGATACTGCAGTACAACAGTGTGATGATAAAATGCAAGCACTGTGTCTGTTTGTTGCCACTTTGGAAATAAAAAGGAAAATATTTCATTAATACTTGGGTATTACATAGACAATTCACAATGTAAGATGTAAAGTTTTCTTTACTGAATTCTTTTTAATGTGGCCTGTCACTATACCTACTGTAGTCCAAGACTTGTTTAACAATTTTCCTCAGAGCTATTGGTATTTGGATTCGTCTGAACCTTTTATTAAATTTTGCTGATAACTCCTGTCAAACCAGATCAACTTTTTTTTTTAGACTGTGATGATATCCGCCAGAAACACACTTTTGGTGCCAAAAGTGGCATTTTCAAAATCAAGCCAGCGGGATCCAATAAGGTTTTGTCGGTTTATTGCGACCAAGAGACCACTTTGGGAGGATGGCTATTGATCCAACAGAGAATGGATGGATCAGTGAATTTTAACCGGACCTGGCAAGACTACAAGAGAGGTTTCGGCAGCGTGGATGGCAGAGGGCGAGGAGAGTTCTGGCTGGGCAATGAAAACATACACTTGCTGACTCAGAACGACACTCTCCTTCGGGTAGAGTTAGAGGACTGGGATGGAAATGCTGTGTACGCAGAGTACATCGTACAGGTAGGGTCTGAAGCAGAAGGGTATGCCCTTGCCGTGTCCTCCTACGAGGGGACCGCCGGCGACGCGCTGATCGCCGGCTGGCTGGAGGAGGGCACCGAATACACCTCCCATGCCCAGATGCGGTTCAGCACCTTCGACCGCGACCAGGACCGCTGGGAGGAGAGCTGCGCGGAGATGTACGGGGGCGGCTGGTGGTACAACAGCTGCCAGGCAGCCAACCTCAATGGCATTTACTACCTGGGGGGCCACTACGACCCCAGGTACAACGTTCCTTATGAGATCGAAAACGGCGTGGTCTGGCTGCCATTTAGAGCCTCTGATTATTCCCTCAAAATTGGTAGAATGAAAATCAGGCCAATAGAAACCCTGTAGAAAGACAGGCTTTCAATAGATATGTTACAACTACAAGTTGAAAAGATTTTTTTTTACATATAATTGCATGATGTACCTTTACCCTGTGAATTTGAAGGCAACTGGACACATCTGTGGCTTAAAAAATAAACACTGATTAATTATTAAAAAAACAGTTCTTTCATCTTATTTATACATGACAAACCTTTTCAAGGAAGTATTAATTTTAAAACCCTTTTTATATAAACTTTGTCTATGTCTTTGACTATGTCTTTGTCTATGTCTATGTCTTTGGCAACTCACACCTCGACTGGAGATAAACATGTTTATAATTTGGATTATTTACTTTATTTAAAAGTGCTTAAGAAGTAAAAGAACTTAGAAGTATGTTCACCATGAACTCCTGCTTCCACTAAAATGAACCATGAAAGTCTGATCGAGTCTGACAGTCACACTTCAGGGCCGTCTCCTCTCATTTCTGTTTTGAGGGGGGCACAACAGCAGCAGGAATCAGTTCTCAGGCAGAGCTGCGGGTGGTTTGGGTTCTTGCTTTTGCCACACACCTAACATGGAGTACACTTTGATAAATGATGCATGCACTTTAGGACTGACTTTTAAGGATCGCCTAAGCTTTGATTTTACAAATACAGATGTAGACCTCCCATCCCATTGATGAATTCTAGGTAGTTTACCGTGCATACTGTATCTTCGAGATACAACAGTTCATGATAGCTCATCAAAATACAGCTCCCCAAACGAGTTATTATTTTCTAGTGACCGCTAAAAGGTTATGACTGTAATCAGCACAAGCAAGACGAGGAGCACCTGAATGGCTATAGTAGATATTTCCTTGGTTTAGAACGTTTCTCGGCACATGTGTCAAGCGAGGATTCTTCTACAGATAAGGAGCTTAAATCAGCAACTTGCTGGCAGTGTGTGGTAAGGATTTTTTAGCAAAAAAAGCAGGCTGCATGGAAAAACAGTGATATCAATTACACAATTACACAAGAACATGCTGTATATACCTTTATACCTTATGACATAAAATTACTGAAGTATTTACTCTATTTAATATTCCTGTGCTTCTACTGAGAAACAAGCATGAGCAAACTTCCTTGCCTCCGATCTCACTGGCCAGCACACTTCATACCCTTAAACAATATCATCAAATACTGGCAAAGCAGCTCACTTTTAGCCTTTTTTCAGTGCTTCTCAAACAAAGTCACTGTCTAACATTTCTGGAGAGTTTGCTGAAGAGCAAAGACGTCTTGACAGCCACGTGTGGAGAAGTCTCTGTGCTTTTGGAATAGGTGCTTCTGCTTTACAACTTGTGTTTTTGTTCCTTATCCTCAATGGAAGCCTGCCTATAGGCATGCTGAACATTGGTGCTCTTGTAGTGAGATGCTGCCATGATGTCTCCTCCTGGTCCTCTTGGGGTCCACAGATTAAATCACTATGAGAGTTTTCAAATGGGAATCCACCTATCACCAGTGATCTGGGTCCCCTCCTTTAAAGGGGAAGGCAGTCCCCTCTGAGAGATGGTTGATCCTGCCTACCACAGCTGGGAAGTCCTGTCTTTGTGACAACTTCTGCTCTGGCTACAGAGGGAGCCTAGACCACTAGCTTCGATGAAATACCCACCTCCACCTACCCTATGATTGGAGTCTCTAATTGCTCTAGTCCCAGGATAGTTATTGTATGAAAGACATACCAACCAGGACTTCTAATGCTGTATTTTATTCTGTGGTACAAAGACGTGGGATGGTGGAGCGGATATTTTGAGGCACAGTCTGTGAGCCAGGTCCCAGGAAAGGGCTGGTTAACCATGAGCCAGCAGTGTGCCCTGGCTGCCAAGAAAGCCAATGGGATCCTGGGGTCCATCAAGAAGAGTGTGGCCAGCAGGACGAGGGAGGTTCTCCTTCCCCTC
>Ga0065711_1040684_pt1 | contig 16769 bp, 11 predicted proteins | sample Hoacrofraction12_FD_59098 | JGI IMG/M metagenome (GOLD analysis project Ga0065711, IMG submission 59098) | Hoatzin crop microbial communities from Cojedes, Venezuela - Epithelial fraction 12 v2 (version 2) | ecosystem: Host-associated > Birds > Digestive system > Esophagus > Crop | place... | reverse complement strand
AACCAGCCCATACTCCTTCAGCTTCTCTATGAGGATCTTACGGGAGACAGTATCAAATGGCTTCCTGAAGTCTAGGTAGAAAAAATTCCTTGCTCTCCTTCATCTACCAGGTCACTTCTTTCATCTTGGAAGTTTCTCAAGTTGGTCAAGCGTTACTTACCCTTGGTGAATCCATGCTGACTACTTCTGTAGCATCAGATTTAATTCAGATCATTTTCAAACCATTTACATAACTCATCACACTATCTTCCCAAAAAATGAATGCAAATTGACAAAGATGACCAATAACAGTACAATATTTGTACTATACAATACACTGTACCTTAATTAAAGTATTTTGTTCTGTTATTACAGGGCAACTCAACTACACATTAGGTTGTCTCTTCACATCTGTGTTGACATCACTCATAATCAGGTTTGTGTGAGACACACATCTCAGCCAACATCTGGAATGTCACAAATCAAAAGCTGTTTGTCAGAAGATGTCTGTCATCCTGGTACAATTCAGTTGCATGCACACACAAAGAAGCACAGAACAGTCTCCCTGGAGAAATCAGAGTAAGCTACCATCCCCATCAATTTTTCCAGATGGTAAATTCCCTGGTAAAAGTTACCACATTTATGTCTGTCAAGATAAACTTCAAGGTAAACAGAATAAAATTCTGTAGTCTCTTTTCTACATCTAGCTTGGCTAGCACAGGAGGGTGCACTGAGCTATGTGAAGTCCAAAATCCCAGGAAAAGGACAGAGCCGAAGTTTTTCCTTAAAACTATAGAATCAGACAAGAGTAGCTTCAAAGGTGTTTATGTAAGAGGTGACAAATTTCTGCATTCTCAGATGTCACTTTCATTCCCAGTTGGGTGTGACAAATTCATCCTAGGTGGTGACTGATAAACCAAAAGTACAAGACACTGCAGCTGGGCCAATAACTACCACTTAGACCCACACGTGATCCACCAGCAATATCTCTGACTTTGGGATGGACTATGCCTTGCCAGTGCTTCCCAGGGCCAAATAAAGCCGTCTTGACTGTCAGATCTGGCCTTTGGCACACCGGTTGGCTATCTTGGTTTACTATGGCTTAAAAACTGTCAGTTGCTGCCGCACTTATCTCCACAGTACATTTCAGAAGCTAGAAGCAGCTAGCCCATAGAGCAGCACAGGCTTTCATCCTGCCTGCTGCCACGCAGAGGACCCAGAGCACAGGTTCACTGCCTTTGAGCACGCCTCCCACACGCTGCAGACCCCCTCCAAGCAAACACACCCCCCGCACAAGACTTTCACTTCAATAAAATAAGTACACTCTGGCAATGCAAGACGGTTTGTCTTTAAGTGAAGAGCAAACTCTGTATAAATAGAGCGTTAATAATGAAACTTTCACTTTTTTTTTTTCTGATTTGAGATATGACCAACATGTGAGGAGGTTTAAATCAGTCCAAGCTAACCAGGTCAAACCCATGTGCTTTCTCTCTTTGGAAAGCTGAGCTACAGTGAAGGTAATAGTGGAAGCAGTTGGTTATCCCTGCTCTTTCCCACCCCCTTCAGAACAGCAATAGTTCCCTACCTTTAAGTGGTAGTAGTCAGATACCTAAAGCAATACAAACACTACCCAGCTGGCCATCCCTTATACTTTATTACCACTGCAATCACATGCTCTAAAATGTTTCAGTAAATCAATCTGTATAAAAACTTTGGTAGCATATATAGCCAAAAATAAACACAACCTAAGAGATAAACATTTGTCATATTCACTAGGACAGCTAAAGATGAACATTCTGCAACACCTCTCCTGTCAAAAAAATCATTCTGAATTATGTACCAGAGCACAAGTCTACATTAGCAAGAGGTGCACTGCAATAGTAATACATTGGTAGAGTGAAAGAGGATTGAGGATCCAAACATTCACACTGAAAGTGTTTTCAGAGGTTTTGCTCTGAACTAGCTCTAGCCTGGTCCCATGGACTAAATACCCATTGGTATCTGGAGACCATTATGTTCACCTTCAGAGCGCATTATGCAGTTTAGTTTAATTCAAAAGGAATGCAGTTCACACCCTCTGAGGTCACTGTACTGTATGAAATACAGCGAAGCACATTAAGGCTGGATGATCAAGAGACCTAATTCAAAAGAGCACTCACGACCTGAAATAAAATACCATAGACATACACCCATATTGCATGTCCACTGACTTAAAAAAATACTTCTCTGTTACAAAGAAATCTAAAACTCACACTGGAAATATGGAAAAACACATCACATACTTAAAAATAACCTACACTGCAAACAAAAAAGGGATTTACAGTGTTGTATCTTTCCTGCACACTTGTTCTTGGGGAAAGTGTATGCTAATTTTCATGTACTAGACTGGTAAATTCTGAAGTGTTTAAAAATGTTTTGACAAAGTCGAGAGAAGCAGTATGGCTTACGCATTTCTAATAAAGCCACATGTTAAGAGTCATCCTCATCTCTCAAACACCATGAAAAGTTAAACTATGATATATATCGATGTGATTTGGAAACACTAAGTCATACTACTGTGAGGCAGACATGTGGGGAAAAAACCAACCAAAAAAACCCCCCAAAAAACCAGCCATATGAAAAATTTTAACAAATAATAAAAAATCAATTTTTTTCCCTTTAAAGAATTAATATAAGTAGTGACTGAAGAGTTCAATATACTCTCTCAAATTTGTTTACATCATCTTAATTAATCTCTTCGTTTTCCCATTTATTCCACAGAATTCACAAGGAGAATACTAAATAAACTTTTCAGTGCTTTTGCAGCAATCTTCTAAAGATACTGTATCAAACAGATGCACCATGTAATCTATGGGCAGAAATACTGTTACACTCTTTCACATCTCCACTTTTACTAGATCTCAAGAGATCAAAACTGGTTTCCCGTACTCCAGCTTTTGTACATGTAGTTAATTTTTGCTATTTCATGCTTTTTTAATTATTTTTCTTAATTAATTCTGACTGGCTCTCCACCTCCTCCCTCTTTAATCACACCAACCTGCAGTTTAGATGATGTGGGAAAGCAGTATTTAAAACACTTACCCATACAGTACTTGCTAGAGATAATCCGCTATACAGTCTGGAACACTATATTTGTAATTGCAAGCAATAGTTAAAGTGTTTATTTTAGCTAATAATTTTGTACATTCAGCTGTAAGAAGTTAGAAAGTGACCTCTGAACTGTTGAACAGCCAAATAAGAGACCACCAAAGACCCATTCCCGGACTCTAGGTCAAGAAACACTGCCTGGCTCATATATGCATTGTTTACAGCTAGCCAGCTCTACAGAAAGTGTGTTTTTTTTGGAGAGAAGCAGTGGGAGCAATCAAAAACTAAGGCATGGAGAGAGGTAACAACTATGCAATTTAAACTTCTTGATTTTGTATTTGAACTTATTTACTGACTATTTTTTAAGATCACAGATATATGCCCTGAAGTACAACATATACAGTTGGTCAATCTAGAGGGCAAGACACATGCAAGTTCAATGGAATCTATCCGCATTCACCGTATCAGTGTTAAAAAAATAGACATATTAAGATACTTTCTTTTACTGGCTCACATTCTCACTGTTAGTTAATAACGTTACTATGTTGGCAACCAACATAGTTTCCAAAAAAAATGACACTTTAAAAAGTTAGTGGAATTTGTTTTACTGTATACTACAGAAGTTTGTGGAAGTTTTGGTCCCAGACATTACTGCTTCAGTTATAGACTTCATCTGCCTTTTTTTTGCTTCCCAGTCCACATCAGGATCTGCAAGAATCTGCTACCAGCAGAGGAGATGTTTCAGTTAGGATGCAACTTGAATACATTCTGCAAAACCAACAAAATCAGCATACAACTCGTTCTGTTCTTCAGTTTGAAAGGTCAGACTCCAAAGCAAACAGCAAGCTGCTGTTAGCAGGGCTCAGAACAAAACCAGAGTTATTGTACTGAATGCCTGATCAGCTTTAAACTGCATAGCTATGTACAGACAATACTAGTAACACAGTAATGTTAGAATGATGGAAATTTAAAATACAGTCTTGTTAATAAAAGCAATAAGCCAAATATCTCAATTTACTCATAAGCACAGGTACCAGCAGGGCACAGTTTTTAGTAAAAATAATGCAACTCCTTGAAAGAGTTTTTTTATAGTGTAAATAGCAACCTTAAGTTATCTGCAAATAACCTTGAGATATATTACATTTACTTCTATGTATTTAGAAAAGACAATACAGAATTCTATCTGCACAAGGAGTAACTCAATTTACCCAAAGTATTTTAACTGCAGGAGTAAAGTAAGCCATAATCCAGAAATGGTGAAGCCTACTAAATGCCTGTATATCTGAATTATAGCCTAACTGTTACCAATACTAAAGAAATTAAGCAAATACTTCCAGCAATAGTGTAATATGCTTAGACCATAACAGCTATGAAAGAACAGTGTTTGCAGCAAGAAGTTATGTAAGTCCTACTCACACAGGTTTCAAAAAGCATTTAGACAACGCTTCCTCTAATGAGTTCTGACAGTAGAGTTTAATGTAACTCTAATCCCATAACATGCATTTTACTGACTGTGTTCCAATTTTGTTGGAATATTTCAGCATGAACAACCAGTTATTCTAACAATATTAAATTCCCAGAACACACACATAGTGTAAGGCCAAAACATTTGTTCCAACTAGTAAAAATTGTAGGCAGTCAATAGTTTTGTCTCAGAAACAGAATTCAGTAGCTCTCATTAAGTCCCAAAATTTCATAGACAGGAATGATTACATCAAATGACACAGAGCAGGGCATTCTCTCCTCTGGTCCAGTTTTAACTGTCTGACAGTGACATGGACGTGCTAGAAAAGCTACACACTGTTATGAGAGAGGAGTTGAAAGAATCACAGCCTGTGTATCTAACACCGAAAATAAGATGCTACTGTTAACGGCTATGACAAAATAAAGCCCCTTGCAGAGCAAAGTAGTTTAATTTGAGACCCATTTAAAACTAAATACACAGAACTAAGCTCTGCACATATTCCTTATGGTCACCATATTCACTCCATGTTATTTCATTACTTGAACCACTATAGAACTTCTGTACGCACAGAATGTGACTCTTCAACACAAAATGTGTATTAGTTTTGGAGGAGACTGTATATTGTGTGTGTTTGTGGGATTTTGTTTTGTTGCGGGGGTTTGTTTGGTTTTATTGTGGGTTTTTTTGTTGGTTTTGTTTATTTGATTGTTTTTAAACAGACTAACATTTAGGTCACAGTTCGTGCACAGGAATATTAAACAAAGCACTTTTAATTGTGCTTTTAGAAAAGCATTTCAGTATTACTTTGAGATGAATTTTAGCTGACAGAGAAGATGTATGGAGATCTGCTTATTGTAATATGCAATAGTAGTACAGCAATTTTTTACAGAATGCAATAAAGAAAGTTACCTGGAAAATGTATAGGAATTCCACAGGCAACTTTGACGATTGTTAGCTGTTTGGTACATATCTGCATCTACTTTTATGCAGTATCTCAAATTATTCTTAGATTTTGAACAGAAATATTAACAGATCCATAAGAAATATAAGTAAAGCAGTTACAGGTAAACTTATAATGAAGAAAAATTCAGATGTTAAGAAAGTTGTCAAGAACTCTGTCATGTGCCTAACTTACACCATTGTGCTTGCAATCAGAAACAGTAGCACTATTGTTTCATATTAAAGCATCACAGCTCACTGGTAGCTGAACTGGAAACCATTTCATTTCTGTTTTCACTTAATTGAAAATGGTCTGGTCATTCATAAGTAGCATCTGCTCAGGCCACAACCTTGGCTTTAAAGAACCTTAAAAGAAATGAAACCACCAAAATTACTGTGCAAGCACTGTGCTAGAAAACATTACTGCATGCAGGATACACTCACTTAAACACTGCCCATATTAATAAGTTACACCATTTCCAAAATAATAGAACCTGATTAATTGTACTATTTATTTGCTTCTGCTAGCTGTGCTCCTGTCATTAATATGTCTTACACATGTATTTTGCACACAGATCACATTGATAATGTAACGTATATGGTAGAACACGTCAGTTTGGGGAAACATACAAACCAAACAACACATAATCCTATGTTTCTTGGAAAAGTTCAAGATTCACAAAATACCTAATATGGTTCAATTTTAAGTACATGGAGTTCCCAAGACAATGCAAGAAAGCAATAACAAACATTAATTTTTCTCCATAATGTTCTAAGAAAAACCTTTCAACAAACTTATATTCAACATTTTTCAACGAGACACTATTAGATACCCTACAAATTATTTTTACACGCATACAGACTACATCCTACAGAATGCAACTGTGTGCATACTGTGCATGGTGATATCAATGTAGAGCCAAGTCTGAAAAATTTGTATCTTTTAATGCCTCATTTATCTAACACTAAAAGCAACTTAAACTCCTAAGTAAAATTCCCAAATAATATACTCTCAAATTATTAGTGAAACTGATTTCTTTTTTTCACGCTGTATTTGGAAAAGCAGTACTTGTCAGAACTGGCGAGGGGGGAAGGAATGTGCTCATGAAATAAGTTGTCTTTATATACTGATATTAAAAGTCTTTGTCACAATTATGTTACAAATCAGTTTTGTCATAGAATAATAGAATTTTCTATATCATGGCTGGCATTAAGGCTATAGCCATCTCCTTAAACCCCAAACAAATTATGTTCAGAAGAAATGCATGTATGCATTAATAACACTCTCTGCACAAAGGAAGACTAATAAAACCCCCAACTTTTCCCAAATTGTTCTTTGCTGCAATTTTCATCTCACAAACATAATGAGATACTACTAGTTTCCCAGCTGTTAGTTTCAGTAATTTTGTTTTAAAATTAAAGTTCTGTGACTGGGCTGGAAATCAGAAACATGCCTAATGTCCTAAGTCAATGCTTCTAAGCAAGTGGCTAATTGCAGTACTAGGTACAAAAGCAAAACCAGCTTAGAGACAGTGTATAACTGACAGGTTTCAATACTACTGGCAGTTTAACAGAAATCTCGGCACTGTTAATCAAGAAGCTGCTTTTTGTCTCATGATATTCCTCCCTCCATTTGTCACTGTACTGTGCAAAAAACATGACATGCTGCTTTGTATAAAACAATTACAGTATACAGTATATCATCTTAAATACATATCTTGGGTTTTTGTCTTTACAGATAATACACAATAAAGAACAATTTTGATGCGCTTCAGTCACTTCTATATAGGTATGTACACCCATTTTAAGCAGATTCAGAAATGAATCTAAACATACATTCTTTAAAGACCTAATTATTCACCAAATGCCTACAAGCTCATCTAAATGAGAGAAATAGCATCATGCTCTCCCGAAAAAAAGATTTTTAAATTCTATCTCTCAGGAAGAAAATTATTTCAATCTGATCCCCCATTACTTTAACTTTTCTCTAAAAATTTAAATTATGTATCTAAAACAGTCCAGGTGATATCTGCTCTCCCATTCTAGTGCAGCAAATTCTGAGGACATTCTTTTTAATTGCCTTACTTGTGCCCTAAATTGGGACACATGCTCAAGTATATTTTAACTCTGGGAAGGACATTAAATGTTTACTCTTCCTGAGTAGTAAGCTTGCAACAGGTGATCCTTTATGCTCTTTTACATATCAGATTTTTACTTATGTCTTTCTCAGCCATGGAGGAAATTATAAATGATATCAATTGTGATGTGCTAAGTGTGTTCTACTCAGAGAAAAACAGAGTACACCTCACATATTTGACTATCAGTTTATTCATCTAATTATTGAGGCAGCACAGGCATGCTGTTAACCCCTGAAGATTTCAGAAGAGCTAAAATCACTAGGTGGATCCAGCCCCCTCCCTCTTTTCCCACAACTACAAATTTTACTTCTTATTTACTTTCACCACTGAAAAAAAGGTCCATTTAAAAAGTGAGCTTACTCACCAGCTGGGTCTCCCAGACATACACAGTTCTAGCTGTAAAGCCACACAGAAGCCTGTTAAGCGGCCTGCTGCCAACGACTGGCTTTAGATCTATTTATAGCATAAACATGGTGAAGGCCAGATAAGTCTTATTAGCCTATTTAACAGTTATTTGAAGATTTGTTTATTTAAGATGCAATACCTTAAAAATAACTGCACGAGCCTCTCTTTCTTCAACACATTTTAAAGCTTAAGCAACACCCTATTAAGTTTGTTGCCAACACTAATCTTGAAGCCTTTCACACCTTTAATAACTACAGAGTATGTTACATTAAAGGATGTCATGAATTCAAACAAACTCAACAATCACAGCACACAAGCTGTTCATTACATCACCTTCAAGTAAAAGCCTGTCTTATGCATACTAAATCAGCAAGAAAATTCAAGAACTAATACCTTTTTGCAACTGGATATAAATAAGCTGATTTTTGTATTTGGCACTGGGCCTCAGTAACAGGACAGAGGCTTAAAATCACAAACCCACGTGGCTAAACCAGAGAGGAGTAAACATTACTGCTGCACAGATGTCTTTGCAGACAAAGAAGCAACTCAGAAAAAGAGAAGAAGAATGTGATGAAAAGATTAAAAAAAAAACACGAGGAAAAAAAAGAATCTGAACTCAATGTAATGCAATGGGATGAAAAGGAAGATACTTGAAGAGGATGCCAAAAAAAGCAAAGAAAGCTCTATTAGAATCACTCATGGCCACATTAGTGTAAATCAAAGTCTTAAGAAACACAAATTCTTGATTCACAATTAAGAAAAGGGGAAAAAAAACAAAAAAAAAGAACAATCAGAAGTGACAACTATTTATGAACTGCAAGCAGTTGCGCACATTGTTACACAAAACAAAACAATTAATGATGACCCAAGTTTACTATATCTCACTTTCAATGTGAGGTGTATCTTAATATAACAGCCCACTGTTTTAACATTTCTGTTTAAATTGCACTATCATTTGAAGGGGACTGAAGGGGAAATCATCTTCATAATTAAACAAAATTAAATAATGGTTTTAAGTTAAGCTCATTTTTTTCCACTCCTCTGCAGAAAGATATTCACTTCAGGTTTAGTAAAGGTGGTGCAATGACCTAGTCAAATGCTACATTAATGTAGCAGAGTGGAAAAGTGGAAAAAAGAACTACTTTGTACCCACCTGTTTCACCTACTGCTATTATCTCCCTTCTCTATAGAAGTCCATATGGAAAATCTGCAAGGAACATGCATGTTCATTCATGTTTCTGTGACAGATATAGCAAAAGACTACCTTTGAAAAACATTCCACTTCTTGCTTCTGCTTACAATGCAATATGAACGGAGGCTGTGAAGCCATTAAAACTTCTAAGAATAATTAGCTTTACTAGCACATAACCCCATCCGAACCTTGTCTATGCTCACAGATTCTGTTATAACAAACCTAACTGGAATGTGGTGTTCAGAAGGTAGAAAATACTAGGATCCTTCTTAGCTGTAGCACTATTGTCTTCTACCTTTTTAAAGAATGATTTATTTCAGTTCTGTAACTAGTTTTACATAGCTAAACACAACAGCACCACGCTGTGGGAGAAAGCCTCGTCATACATACATAGTGAATGAGGCAGCAATTAGGAATTGAGGCATCGTAAGAAATGCTTCCAAATGTTTTGGAAGTTGTGTGTGCCCCCTAGGTAGTAAGATATGAGCTCTGGAATGCTGTCTGATAACTTTCCTTACTAAATGGTAGATCCAATTTCACATGATAAACTTCAAGGTATATTGCAGCCAGATTTTCAACATATTTCTGATCAGAGTAAACCGAAGCATGTACAACTGCATATCCCATTCCCGCTATTTTTATACACTGCCAGATATTGAATATAGTTTCAGAGGCCATTCCACACTCACAAACATCAAAAGCAGCAGCCACATCAAACTTGGGTTGGATCAATTAAAAATGCCAGCCTTCAGCCTACTGCTAAAGAAACTTGATACAGAGCTTATACCATCTATTTCTCTAAATCATGTACACAGTATCAGACAATGGTTGAGGTTGGAAGGGACCTCTGGATGTCATCTGGTCCAATACCCCTGCTCAAGCAGGGCCACCTGGAGTGATTGCTGGAGACTATCAGCTTTTAAATATCTCCAAGAATGGAGACTCCACAAACTCTCTGAGAAACCTGTGCCGATGCTCGGTCATCCTCACAGTAAAAAAACCTGTTTCCTAATGCTCAGACAGAGCCTCCTGTGTTTCAGTCTGTGCCCACTGTCTCTCTCACCTCAGCCTCCTGGCAATGCTCCTTCTAAGGCAGCCCATAGTACCATCAGCCCTCCTTTGCCACAAGGGCACATTGCTGGCTCATGTGCAACCTGATGTCCACTAGGACCACCACAGGGCCTTTTCTACAAGCATGCTTTCCAGATGGTCAGCCCACAGCATGGACTGGTGTGTGGGCTTGTTCCTCCCCACCTCCAGGAATTTGCACACTTCTCCTTGTTGAACTTTGGCACATTCCTGTCAATCCCTTTCTCCAGTCTGTCAGGGACCCTCTGGTATTTCAGCCACTCCTCGCAGTCTGGTGTCATCTGCAAACTTGCTAAGGGTACACTCTGCCCCATTGCCCAGATCAATGGAGATGTGGAAGAGGATTGGACCCTGTACTGACCACTGGGGCACAATGGTAGTTACTGCCCTCCAACCAGTTTTCATGCCACTGATGAGCACCGTCTAGGCCCATCCACTCACCCAGTCTTCAATCCACCTCACTGTCTGCTCATCCATCCCATACTCTTTCAGCTTCAGCATAAGGATCTTTTGGGAAACAGTGTTAAAGGCCTTCCTGAAGGCTAGACAGACAGTATCCCTTGCTGTCCCTTCATCTACAATGATTTTTCTTTTCTGTTTTCAACAGGAAAAAAAAAGATGGACATATGCCAACTGCAAGTAGGGACCAAAAGTCCTTGGAAAAAACTGACAAATCTAGCATCTGATTAAATTTCAAACACTTGGCCTATGAGGACAAGCTGAGGAAAGTGATCTTGTATAGCCTAGAGAAGAAAAAGCTTAACAGGGTACCTAGCAGTAGTCTTTCAGCACCTAAAAGGTTATCGAGGAGATAGAGCCAAGCTCTTTGCCGAGGTATACAGTGGAAGAATGTGCTACAACAGTCATAAAGAGAAACAGTGAAGGTTCCATCTGGATATAAGGAAAACAGTTTTCCCTAGGAAAACAATTAAACATGGTAGCAGGCTGGCCAGGGAAATCACTTTTCTCCATTCTTGTCTAGAGACAACTGGACAAAGCCTTGAGCATCCGCTTCAAGCAGATCAGACTGAAGACCTCTCAAGGGCTTTTTAATATGAAAAATTCTATGAAATCAGTTTTACTCTATGTTTGCAGTGTCCTAATAGCATACATGCAGTAAGCATATACAACATAACTCATTCATTCCCAAAACCTCTTTCACTTATCTCAGTCTTCAGGGTTTTTTTGTATTGCCAAAGAAACAATGCAACACAGATCATATTTATCCATGCTGCTGTCTCTGGACTTCTGGGTCACCATATGGGAAAGAAAACTGCCACAGCAATAAAGGCTTAAAGGGATATTCTTCATTTTCTCATCCATAAATCTTGAGACATTCAAATAAGCCAGCAGCAAGAGAGTTTGTACTACATTCATACTATATAATACATTAAGCATCTCCAGTCTCGTTAGTCTCTTGCAGAGAGTTGACAACCACCTGCTTTTCTCCAGCAGCATAAAAGACAAAAAAAATCTGTGGGGAGGAGGGACAGAGCACCATTTCCAATTGTTGACTGAATATAAAAACTGTCTGATTGACGCAAAAATACCCATCCTCTGACTACATCCATACACTGGAATCTTCTTTTTCAGTGACAGATAAGACCATCACACAATTCTACATAGAAAGCTGAGTGGAATCACAGTATCTTGCATATTTTTAAGAAGGAAATGTAAAAATTATGATGCTTGATTTCTGCTAAGCCAGTATACAAAAATACTATATGAGCAATGGCTAAATTTTTTATTGTATCTATACAGAAGGTTCTTCTACAGAAAAGCAGCACCTCAGTAGAAAGTAATTTTCATGTTTATATCTGTAAAACGGTTATTCCTATATGGCAACATCCTTCCAAGAATGTTTAATCAAGTGTTCTTTCTTTGTAATGGGCCATCAACAGCAGTGCTGCAAACCGAATTCTATCTGCTAGTAACCTTGTAAAATCCTACCCTTACTCAAGGAGACTGCAAGGATACGATACAGGAAATCACTGTCACTTTAACAACCGTATGCCGAGTTCTATGCAACTCATTCAAGTCTAGACCGCAGATTTAAAAAGCTGCTGTTGTTTTAATATTCACACTGCACATCACAGCAAAGGTGGAAAGAGTCACACTTACTAATCATCAGTCCTGGCTAATTTTAAGTTTGCAGTACTAACAGGACTCTTTTTTTTTCCTTAAACCAATGACTTATATGCATCAAGTAGAAATGTTAATGAAGACCATATACAAAGAATCTCAAGAAGTGCAGAAACTTCATTCTTTCAGAAGATAACAGAAGTACCAGTATGTAGCTAAAAGAAATCCACAGGACTCAGAATCATAATAACACAGTAATAATAATACTGATCAGCTTTAGGAGACTAAAAAAAAAACCAACACAAAAAATCACGAAAAAAACACTAAAAAACCAAACCAAACCAATAAAAACACCCCAAAGTGTCTTCTATGACCTCAAGATTTAAAAAAAGTCTGCCTATCAAAAGGTAAAAAGTCTCCTATTTTCTGCGCTGTCTGAAAATAACAGGTCTGCCAACTGTGAGTGAGTCACCACATTTTGTCCAGAAAACATCTTCAAGCTAGGTTGCACCAATAGATCAATATATTAATAATATTTTCAATATATTAAAAATCTGCATAACCTTAGCATAATGTTATGGAGTTTGTATTAAAAAAACCCTGACATTTTACTAAATTTATATGTAGTCACAAGAGAGCTGCAGTAAGGCGCATGCATGCAGGATCAGAGAATCGAAGCTGGCACAAAACTGTTGAACCTAGCCATGACCAACTGTTATTTCCTCTGTCAGAGTTGAAGCATGCTTTCATCCCTCACCTTGGCTGTTCGTGTGATTGTTCCCTAATCTGCTTTAGTCTGAATGAGCTAGATTAGCAAGACATAGTATCTGAAACATTTAAATTAACCCAGTTCATTTAAAATGAAAGGACATGTGCCAAAAGCACTGGGGACAAGGGGGAAGGAAAAGCAAGAATGAAGATTCAGGAGAAGTAATTTAATCAGTTAAAATACAGGACTAAGAAACAGTAAAAATGTAACCTGAGATGGCTGACAAAAGTCAGCTGTTACCACCCTCGACTATCTCCTGTGATCGAGCTCAGTACAGTTTCTGAAGCCAACACTTTTGTTCATAGCTTACTTTAACATACTAATAACCTCTGCTCTACTCTCTTTGCTCACGTGGCTAAACGGCACCCAAATAAAGAAATACACCACTGCAATTCAAAAACATTCTACTTAAAAGCCACCAAATACTGGAGAAAGAATTGATGGCAATAACCTTGTCAAACATTATATCTCCACTCACGAATCAATCTTTACACACTTCTGCCTACTCCACTTTGCTGAAATGGTCTCTCTCATGTCCGATTATCACTTGAATAATCCTAATCTTTCCTTTAATGATTCTCATCTCATTTCCTTTCCTCTTCCCCCAGACCACTTCAGGCATCAGTTGCTTCTTTTCCACGACCTTTAGTTCAGCTGGGATGTTTTCCCTCCCACCTTACAAATATTCCGTTATTAACTTGTAAATTACTTTCTACTTGCTGCTCCTTTTCCCTCCCTCAACCCATTTTCTCTGTCCTTGCAAGCTGGCAATCACAAATCCTCCTCCTCTGGTTGGTTATTCAGTTTCATTTTTCAAACACAGTTCCTTATTCCTTCCTTCCTTCCTATCAACCGACTCTACTCATTCTTTTCACTCCCTTTTCTTCCCACATTCACCCCTGGTAGGAATCTCTCTCTCTCAGCAGCTTCCAACTCCAACTTCTGTTCCCTCATTTCTCATCCTCCAGCAACTGCAAACACACTCCTGAGCAGAACTGGGCTGGAACATGCTCCACTTAAAAACCAAGCTTCCAAAATCCACTTGGCCAGGATTTCAATGATTCCTGCTCCTTCCTCTTCAGGAACAACAACAACAAAAAAAAGTTGAAAAAAAACCCAACCCCAAGAAGTTATACATTTATTTTAAACAAAACTTCTACGTTTTCACAGCCTGTTACAGGAGTCCAAAAATTTGAAGTCCATCATTTACCAAACACACATAAATAATGAATCAATCTTATATTTAAAAGTTGCTACAAGAACCCTTAGAATTCTTATTTTTCTGATGTATTAACCTTATATGTACCAATGGTTGTTTTTTCATACTTTTCCCATAAAGTGTTATAATACTATAATTCTTAATGAGAAAGTGAGGGGAGGTGTTACACTTTATCTTATATTCTTTAGAATGTATTTGCTCTCTAGAATGTATTTGCTTGTTCTTTTTCACGGTTTTCATTTCTTTGTATTTATCCTCCTTACAGAAATTTTGTATGTTGAATCTAGAATGCAACGAAGACTAATTTCACAGAATTCTAAGAACTTAAGAAGTTCATGTCATTTAAATATGAACATCTGCATCTTACTTTTCCTAAGTTTTCTTCTGAAGTTGTTAAAGCTATCTTTAAGACAATTAATGAAATTCTTCAATTTTCACCCTTGCTACTTTCCTTATGGTACACCTTATGTCTTGTTATATGAGCTAGCACTAGTGTTTTAGATTACTGAATATAAGACAGTTCACCTGAAAAACTGATTAAACCAAGCTGAGCCTCCAAAGGAAAAAAAAACCACAAAACCCCAATAACCAAAAAAACAGCATTCATGAGCTGACCTGTACACAGCCAGAAGGAGCAGATTATACTTTTATGGATATACTGAAATCCTAGATGGCTCTAATACTTCTCCTGCTCCAAAGACTTAAGCACTTTTCATTAGAACAGCATTGAACGAGATGCATAAACAGCATCAGAAGCTCCAACCTGTACAGTGCAGTTCCCTTCACAGGCAAGAACACAATCTAAATTCCCCACTACCTGTAGCCCTGTAATAGTGTATTCCTGGGTACAGAGCCACCCAGCTAGAACAGCAGGATTGCAGAGCTCCACTTCTAAGTCTGACTTCTAACATAGTACTCGCGGCACCCAGTCAAACTCAGGTCTCCAACAGCCAGAGCTCGTACACTAACCATGCGCTGGAAAAAAAGGAAGTTGCTTTCATTTTCCCTCTCCGTCCCTCCTTCCCCCAGTTTGATCAGCTCTGCACCAAGTTCAAGACATTCTAAAATAGCCAGACGTGACCTCAGAAAGCTTATGCAGAAACGTTCAAGGGTTGACAAGTTTTGCACCGTTGCCTTCACTGCTGCAACACAACAGAGCTCAAACTGATCCTAAGGAACTACCTGGACAGACCACGAGATCTGCGCATGAGTTTGTAGACTTCACTGAAGCGCATTACTAATTTATTGCTCCAGAATGTAAATATCAATTACTTTCAACACCATGTGAAATTAAGATGAAGATTTAAATAAATAAATAAATAAAAACAACAAAATAATAATAAAAAGCAAACCACAGCCTACAACTGAGGCTCTGCTAGTCTTCCAAAAGCAGAATTTGGACAAAATCCTTGGTCTAAACGCAGCCCTGAAACAGGGTTACAGATTCAGATGTATGTTTTTCCTAGACGGGCCTATTCAGGCAGTGACCGAAACTGACCAATAATTTTAGAAAGTACATTATGTGATTAAAGCTGTTTCTGTAGGGAAAAAAAACAAAATGACACTTTAGAAATATTAGGCAATTTTTATATTTTTTTTACATAGCACTTCATCCCGAGAAACTGCACATTTACTGTTATCAGGTCAAAAAGCCCAATGATGAACTCAACATCATTAAAACACAGATAATAACCCCTTGGGTTTGCCACAATATAAAAGCTTAAACTTTTAATTTGCTTTTATACCTTATAACCCATAAGACATGCGAATATGTTTCAAAAACATCTGCATTGGGGATATTTGGAAAAACACAATCGTTTCAGTCATCGCAAAGTAGCAGTGGCAAAATACTAATTAAGATAAAACAAATACTAATTAAGATAAAACACAGCAGCTCAATGTGAGTGATAGGTACAAAAAAAAAGCAAAAATTGCATGCTTTGACTGGACAGAACAGCATGAAAGTATTTCAGGAGGTAGTTTTCTCTCTCCAGTTACATTTTGAATAAAAAAGGGTTTGCAGATACTACAGTAAGTGCATCTACCTGCTTCAAGTTTGGGTGTAGACAAGGCTCAGTCTTGGCAATGAGTAACTGGCAAAAGAGAACTGAAGAATGTATCCTGACTGGTGGTGAAAGCCTTCTGTAGATATGGTTGCAGATGATAAAGCTGACACAGCCTTCTGCAGAGATTCAACTTCAGTACAGCCGCAACAAGTAGAAAAACATTCTAAGTCTGTACTGCATGAACCTTCACAGCTGTAATAAGGTTGAATGCTGAAAGGAAGGATTTACTGCCAAGCAGTTTGTAAAAAAAATCCTCTTTCTTTTTTCCGAACATGCTAAAAATTATGCTATGCATATGCTTCAAAAACAAACATAGTAACAAACTCACCCCCCCCCCCC
>Ga0065711_1040683_pt1 | contig 16769 bp, 8 predicted proteins | sample Hoacrofraction12_FD_59098 | JGI IMG/M metagenome (GOLD analysis project Ga0065711, IMG submission 59098) | Hoatzin crop microbial communities from Cojedes, Venezuela - Epithelial fraction 12 v2 (version 2) | ecosystem: Host-associated > Birds > Digestive system > Esophagus > Crop | place... | reverse complement strand
GGGGGGGGTCTCAGGGCTGTGGCTGCGGGGCTGCGCGGGGTGCGGGCGGTGCTGCCGGAGGGCACGGCGTGCGGGAGGAACGGCAGCGGCCGGTACCGCTCTCTGTTCGATGGCACAGCTGGAGGCTGCCTGCACCGCTCGGAGGAAGAACTTTTAAAGCGACTGGGTTAAATCGAGTCCACTTTTAGAAACCTTCAGCGTTTTCGGGTTGTGCGTTTTGTAACTTGTGTCCGCCTACCCCTTGTCCCAGCGAGGGGTGCGTTGGTCGTGACCGCAGGCTGAGGAACGCTGTGCTGGGTGCCTGGGGAGACCCAGCTTGTCCGTGCTGCAGTGTTAACGTGACAGTGTCATGCTAATTGTAAGTGAAAATGCCGTATTTACCCATCAAGAAGCAAAAAATTGACATAGCTAATAAGAAGAGAGGGCACTAATTAGCAGTAAACAGAGATTGTAAGAAGGCAGAATTTTGATTGACAGGAAAATCACAGCAGCTTTATTCATTGCAGAGAGTGAAAATGAGGAACGTGTATTAATCCCTTCGAAAGGTACTTGAAACAGTTGCGTTTGGAAACAAGTTCGGGATGCAGTAAATGAGAGGGCCTGTGTTCGGGGGTTTATCAGGGTGCTTACAGTTGCGCGCTTCATTCACGTACTGATGTTCTTTGGAAGAACTGTAAAATTACTGTCCTTGAAGAGACTTTTTGTGTTGTTTAGTGTCTTTTAAAAAGTGGTAAATAATTTAATGAAACACTCTTGATGTTTTGGCGTGGATGTTTTCATCATGAAGCAGCTAGCTATTGCATCTGAAAAGAGAAAAAAACATGCACAGCAAGGAAGGTCTTTCTCCCCATAAATTAGTTAGTTCCATGAACTAAACAGATGATAAACTTTGTGACCTCACCTGCAGCCCTTCAGCATTGGCCATGCCTTTTTCTGATGCTTGAGATGATTTTCCTCTGGCTTCCTAATAAGACATGGCAAAGCTAAGAAGCAGGAGAAGCAGCAGCACCACGCGTATAGTCCATTTGTCCTGAAGGCTTTTGTGCAGTGGGGAGTGGATGCAGTGTCCATGGGAGCGGCTGGGCTTGGGGAGAGCTGCTGAGCAGGATTCAGAGCAGCAGCTGGACTGCAGGAGCCTGCACCAAGCTTAACAGTGTACGCAGTTCAGATTCAAGCTTGTGATCCATGGTTGATCATTTTCTCCTTGCATCACGAGAACCACTGGACTGATGTTTTATATCTAATGTTTGACCTCATTTTCAGACGTGACTGCAGAACCTGTGTATGAGGCATAGGATTAGGCAGGTTGCACAACTTTGCGTGGGATAAGCACATCTTACAGACGTCAGGTGACACTGAAAACCTAGTTTAAAAGCATTCACTGGTGCTGTTCTTCCCAAGTGATAGTTGTGTGAAGTGCATGCTCTGGACAAATTGGGGTCGCACCTCACTGACCAGCCGTGGATATCTTTGCAGGGACCCTCGGTATTCTGCCAGCACCCTCTGCTGCCGAAGTGGGGAGTGCAGCTGGGGCGGTGTCAGCTCACCCGAAAGCAGGAGTCATGAACGTTTCTGAGTCTTACCGGTTTCTGTGTTCTCTTTTTAAAATTTTGATGGGTAAATGCTTTAATGCTTTTTTTGTGTGTGTGAACCCTTGAAAAACAAGGGGGTTCTTAGAGTACCCTCAGAGTTATCCATGTCAAAATAATGTGCTCTTAAAGACATTGAGAATCTTGGTGCAGTGACCTTCAAGGAATCATAGAATCATAGGTTGGAAAAGACCTCTAAGATCATCAAGTCCAACCATCAAAGGAAATCAGGTGTATTCTGATTTAGGAGCATCTGCAAGGGCATTAGGCAGCTCTGTAGAAGAAATGCAGTAGGTTGCTGAAAGATGTGCACAGAAAACTTCTCTTGTCCAGAAGAGACCAAGATTTTTCTCTCTCTGCAGAATTCTAGGCTGAAAGATGAGCATGTGAAAGTTATGCCAAAAGATAAGATCCTCAAACGTTGTGTCTTATCAACAGCGTAACTACAAGTGTCAGTAGGAGATTCCCAGTAGCATTGTTTGAAATCCAGCTGCTCGTGAGTTCACAGTCCGCATCTGAAATACGTTCCCAACTTCCCATCAGTTGGGAGTCGAATCTTTTCTTGATTTTTGAGCACTGGTACAAACTTTTTAGGAAATGCAACTCGTGGCTTGTTCAGCACAGGATTTGTTCGCTGCTGAGGACTCTGTATTTCTTGTTTACCAGACCACGCAGAAGGCGAGAGGCTTGTGCTGGGGTTTCTTTGCCAGGGAGCGCCCATGTGGGTTCCCATGGGTGCTCTCACCAGCTCCTTGTCCTCCTCCAAAATACTGAGCATGAGATGGGATCCGGCCCAAAATCTTTCATCAATTAAAGAAAGAGAGAGCGATAGCAACTGAAGCTGAGTGCTCCTTGGAAAACACCTTGTACAACGATGTATTGTGTAATTACATTATGTATGTAATTATTACTTTTTAAGTTACATAATTGTAACACTTTGCTTCCTCCTGCCCTTTGGGTTATGGGTCAGAGTCCCATTGCTCTTGGCAGTTTCGAGGCCAGAAGTTGTTACGAGAAGAGAGCTTAAAAGCAAATTAAGAGGTCTAAGTAATTCAGACTGTGCCTCAGGCCGAGAGCAAGGTTTTCTAAAGCTGTATTCATTCTAGTTTAAATTTGCTTAGTAGATGCTTCTATTCTTTACCTTCAAAGCTTCTATTTCCTTGCCAGATGATCACAGTGGGGACATGAACTATGAGCCTGTGGAATCTGCCTTTGGCCTGTTCGTATGCCTGGGGAGATGCCGATGGTTCCACGTGGTTACTAATATCAAATATACTCATATCATTAGTGTAAAGGCAGATCTGCATTGGATATAGGGCAGGAAGGCAATGCCAATAGTTTCTTCAGTCCCTCTGACCTGCATACGATGTTTGTTACCAATATTTGACTTTTCTTCAGTCATGAGGAGACCACAGATTTCCAGGCAATCAGTGCCAGTGCCTCCCTATTGTCACCTTTAGAAAAATCAGTCGTAAGTGTACTCTGGTCTTTTTTGCTTGAGTTCAAGCCCAATTCTATTTGTCCAGTCTTGAGTGTCTCCAGTTACTCTTGCTGACCTCTGCTGTGCATTTTTCAGTCTCTCCATACATTGCGCAAAATGCAGAACTCAGACACGAGCGTTTATTTGTGCAATTGCTTGCATGTGTGCATTATGTTATACCAATCTTGTTTTGTGTTACACTGCTGAACAGCATCCCAGCTTCTCCCAGTCAGTTCTCCAGCTTCTTAAGAACATTTTTGAATACTAGCCCTATCCTCCAGCTCACATGCAATCTTGGTTGTCTTATGTCCACAAGGCCTATACCTTGTCCTAGAGGGAATTTAAATACTTCTGACATGGTTTGTTCTTGACAAGCCTGTGTTGGCCATGGCTCATCTCTGTTGTTTGGGGTGGTTTTGGCTGAATTTAATCTTCCCTTCTCTAAACTTGAGACCAAAGTGTAAGGAGGAATGGCGGTGTAGTTCAGTCAGACTGAAATGCAGATCTTGTATTCAGGCTTTAGGACTGAGGACTATTTTCTGTTTCTAAATTGCAATACAAACTTAGAGAGGGTAGTTTTCCAGGCTGTAATTCAGACTTAAGGAGATCCATTCTGAAGGAAACGTTCAAAAGCAAAGTCAGAAAAGGTAATCATCATTTGAAAACTGAAGCATAAATACCATAGGCCAAAAGCTAATTTAACTGGATGTTTAGAAAAAATGCTGAGCTGAGTTGGAGGATACAAACTAGAGGATTGTACTGCGAAGCAAACGGGTGACAAAAGCTCTCCTTGCCAAAACACCTGTTCTTTTTTTGAAAAACTCTCTTCTATCCCATAATCTGAGCAAAGTTCAGCTCAAAGAAAGAAAGAAATGTTGCATAAGAGGTTGTTTTGGGGCAAAATTGTGGTTTTGGCCCAAATCCCTTGCATCTGGCACTACATAGCTGTATCAGTCCTACACGTGGAATGAAGCGTAAGCCTTAACTTACTGTAAAAATGGAGCTTTATCAGAAATTGTAGCTTTTCCTGGCTGTTTTAGCCGTGTAAGACACAGGCAGGATGTTGGTTTGACAGACTTTTGCATCTTTCCCATACTACCATTGGTGGCATCCCAAGCGGAGCCACAAACGAGCATCTTTCCAAAAGGCACTGATCATGTCACAGGCTTGCATTAAACTGGTACATGGAAATCACAGAGACGTATTTCTGAATGAAAAAGTGTAGCATTCATGAAAAATATGGGGGGGAAAGTATGAGAAAACTGGGCAGGAGCCAGTTGTATCTCTGAGGAGGAGTGTAATGCTTATGCCTGTCGTGCTCTCTGTTGGTATGCTTCAGCCTCACCCTGTGGAGCGACACATCGGCCTTTACAATTAACAGATCCAAAGCCGCAGGGACTTTGAGTAGATACAATTGTTAATTATCGTTGCAAGCTGGTGAATATATAAACCTGATGCAATGAAATTCTTTGGTATAATTACTTGTCATACAGTTCACTGCTTAAGGGATTTAGCAGGCAGTACGGTGCTTTGGTTTAATCCAAAAAAATTCGCGTTCACCTGCTGGTCTAGTTGTTGTCTGGCGAAGCGCCAAGCCTCTGCCTCCCGCCTCTGGTACTTGCTGCTCCTCGATGTGTTTCAAAAATCAGAGGCTTACAGCTAAAAAATTTTTGGAATTAGGAGATAGGACCTGACACTGAAAGCTGCCGGATGATTTGGGAAGCACGAGGACAGGTGACCTTTGGGCTGCGTTACTTTAGCGGTAGCTGTGCGGTGTAGTTGTACAGCACGTGTTTAAAGTAATAATTTTATAAGTGTAAACTGATCCTGGTTACCATATGGCAAAATCCACTGGAAGTATGAACCCAGCTGTTAAATGCATAACCATGACTGTGTGTTCAAGAGTTTTATACTGCAGCTATTATGCGGCATCCCCAGCTATTAATCTCTCACTACTAATCAGCAATAAAAGCAGCTTGTGGTGAGTATCACAGATGCTCGAAATCTGATCTCTTCAGCATCATACCTGGAGGGAAGATAGCAATACCAGGACCTTGCCTTCCTTTGTTCCCTCCCTCCTCGTTTTTCTAGGAGATATGGTTCAACCCAGGACAGACCAAGTGTACTTTGCACCCACTTGTTCTGAACTGGAGTTTTATCACCCACCCAGTGTCAGGTCCTCAGCTGTCTGGCCTTGACAAAGACAGCGGGTTTGCAGGCCTGACTTGTTTTGCAGTTTGGCAAATGCTTCACTTGTATGATTTTTGAATGTCTTTGTTCCAGATTCATCACTAGAAAGCAGAATATTTAAATGGACTGAAACTAGATGCGCCAAAGTAACCATGAACCGTTTACTCAGCAGGTTACTTCAAACTCCTGTATGATTTTAAACTTAAATGGTCCTTTTGAGACTGACAGGACTACTCTGTTTCTTGAATACTTTGCAGAAATGGAGACTTAACTCCTTTAAAAACATAATGACTAGTGCATCAGTTTGGTTACCCAGACCAAGGATAGTCATGTTTGTTTACTAACTTCTATTTGCATCTCTACTATTTTTTAGTATTTCATGCTGAAAACTGACTGCAGGGAGGTATTTTCTAATGCTACTGATTTTTATGACGTCTGTTTGCCTGTGGAGTTACTGTCATGTTGCAACAGTACTGATCGTCTATCAGATTTTTGGACTGTTGCTTCAGACACAGCATGTTCATGTAAATACAACTCAAAATGTGCGTGCTAAGAAAGTGTATTGTTCTTTGTCTGCTGAAATCTGGCTTTGCGTTAGCTTAGCAGTGTAAAAGGTACTTGAGTCTTAGCATATAAATATTCCTTGAAAAGGAAATGGGATATTCGTTGCTCCTCTTTTGAAAGGTAGTTTGGAAAATGTTGCTTGTTGGGCTTCTTCAGATAAACCTCTGGGACAGGGGTTATCTCCTTTGGGACAGCTCTGCAGTCCTGGCTCATCCAGATGTAAGAAAGAAATTCTTTACTATGAGGGTGGTGAGGCCCTGGCACAGGTTGCCCAGAGAAGCTGTGGCTGCCCCCTCTCTGGCAGTGTTCAAGGCCAGGTTGGATGGGGCTTTGAGCAACCTGGTCTAGTGGAAGGTGTCCCTGCCCATGGCAGGGGGATTGGAACCAGATGGTCTATAAGGTCCCTTCCAACCCAAACTGTTCTGTGATTCTATGATCCAACAGCCCTGTAACGTGCTCAGGAGGCGTACAAGGAGCACAAGGCCAATGGGAAGTGTTAGATTGGTCTCTGTTCATGCTTTGCGTGAAGTCAAGGGCTTTTTAATTTGTGTTTCAAAAGTATTCAGTGAGCTACACAGACAGCTGCAGCCCCTTTATTATTAATCCATAGAATAAATATAAATCTGATGTGTTAGTTTTGCTTTGCTAAGAAGACCACATCTGTGTGTATGAAGTCATAGTTCTGTATTTGAATGGATATTTATGTCAGGCAGGATTTTGAAGTAGTTGAGTGCTAAATGATCAAAAAGTTAACTCCCTAAAAAATTCTTCTGGGTTTCTCAACCCCCAAAAGAGAGAGAAGAGCACCTTGAAAGAGAGTGCCACCCTTTCTAAGATGGTTGCCTGCAGCGGGATGAAAGGTGGGAACAGCTGGGAAAGGAAAACCTGGCCTTCTACTGTACTAGCACTTCCCATAGCAATAACAGATCTGCTGAGACAGGCAAGACCTGGACCTTGGAGAGATGCTAGCTGTGTTTGGGAATATTATGCAAGATTTTTATCATTGGAAAAATGGAAGTATTTAGTGCTTCCATGGCTTCATTTAATTGTAAATATTATCTTAATTAATTTATGCTTTCTGGTGCTCTTTTACCACGTTGACTTTTCCTTTCACTGCTCTTTTGAGGAAGGCAGTACAAGTATGAAGTTTTGATGAGCAAGCAGTCTGAAGAGGTCTCAGAATATATTCATATGCTTAAATATTCAATAGCATTCTGTTAAATGTGGAACAGGGAGTAGGTTTGTTTGTTCCAGCATTATTCAGTGTCCAGGGTACAGTATCATTGCACAGAGTACTGTATGTGATTTGAGCTTTTCCCTAGCCTTCGAAATACTAAACTTCTGGTGGATAAGGAGTAAAACATAATATTTCATTTGAATGTGTTGTTTATAAATGTTTGATACACTGGTGTCAGAGACAGTATTTGCGGTTGCTGTTTCTGGAATGAGTGGTTTGAATAAAAGTGAAGCAATCTGCAGGAAACATAAGCATCTCAGGAGCTCCACGAATACCACTGCTCTAACCTAACCTAACCCACTTGGGTGAAAAATGTGGTTTCCTGTCTTCGTTTGAAAAAGTGTTTTTCAGGCTTACTGACATGTATCCTGCAACTTTAATTTTTGTAAATATTTCATCTCTTTCTTATGCTCAATTTAATCTATCAAAGCCACACGGTGCAAGAGACAGCTGGGATTGTGCTTAAGCAGCTGGGTTTCATTTGCAGGAGATTTCTAGAAGATTTCTCTTTCTTGCCAACCGCAGAATGTCTTGGTCACTATGCAGTAGCACTGGGAAATTCAGCATAAGTGACAAGCTTCAGAAACAAATGCTCTTTGTTTCTTCCTTTACCTGGGTTAGGTACTGTCTAAGGCTATTGATGGGCAGCTCTGTTTAGTTTCTGGTCAACATAAGCAATGCGAGGACTTTTTTTTTTTGTTTTTCTAACCGTGGCAACTTCTATACAAAGTGAACTTTTACAGCCAGCTAGATTTTCCTTTAGATGAAAAAAGCACAACAATCCTATTCTGAAATGTAATGATTAACAATCTAATTCTACATTGACATATGTTGTGATCAAATAACATGTGTTAAATTAATTAATTATTAATTAAATACACTGTGTAAGGAATGAAGATGAAAGCATTTCCTGCACTTCTCAGAACAGAACATACAGTGAGAGAGTGTGTAAGTCAGCTTTATCTCCTTTTGGCAACTCAGTTTTATTAGAAATGCAAGGCAAGCAGAAGCATCACATGGCGTTTTTCCTCAGTGTTGGTGGTGACTGAGCTTGTCTTGGTTCCTTCTGCCCAAATAGATGCTGCTCACTGTGCAATGTTTGAAGCTCGTACCGGCTGAGATATCTCAGCATAAGTTATGCAGCATCATGGTACAGGGTGGAAGTATCTGACATCAGGTTGCTAAAAAGGCGCTGTTTTGCTCGGTGGATTAGCTGGGTCCCTCCGACACAGAGCGATTTGGTGGTCTCTTGGGACTTGGTCTGATTTATTCCTTCAATGCAGATTAGCTGTTGGAAGCAGAACCAAACTACATTTTTTCTTATTAAATCTGAATGCATAATGATTTAGGTGACATTATACTAACCTCTTTTCTATTCTGACTAACAAATGAAAACTCAGTATTTTATTTAAGTAGTTAAATACATTCTATTTGAATAAGGGCTGCCTAGTAGATTTTGTTGAATGAACGATAGCTGCCTGTAGGAAGTCACCAGCTGAAAATACACCCTCAGATGAAGAAATAACATCGCTGCCTTCTGAATCTGTCATTACTGACTTCAATTTTGTGAATAAATTTAGGCTTTGGGAGCGTTCTTTCAGATCAGTTTTCAACGAGCTGGGACATCTCATAAACTCTAGTATTTGTCAAATGTTGTTATGTTCTCTTAGCAGTTCAGTTGTTAGTAGCGGCTTGAAGATGTATATTATTTAGTATTTTTGTTGCCTTATAAATTGGAAAATGAATTAATATATACCAGAAGGCGTCAGTAAAAAGAAGGAAGGTAAAAAAATTGTCTATAATAATTGTGGCTTTTGTAAAATTTTATAGCTGATTCTGTCCAAATCAGTTGTTATTAACATTTCTTCCCATTAAAAAAAAGGAGATGAAAAATTCCAGCTATAGCTGCAACAAAAGAAATTTAGAGATTTTTGTTCCTGCTAATAGAGATAGCATAGTTGCAGTAGGCGTTTTAGCTGGACAGCGAGGATTAAACTGTCTAGGGAGAGGCTTGTTCACGTGGGAAAATCTGGGCATGGAATTGCTGCTCTGTATGAAATAGAGATGCTGGTATGTGTAATGGTTCCTCCCTGGTAGTGGCTGTATTAAATGTACATAAATTCATATTGCTCTTAGGTCATTGTCTCCATGCAAGCCCAAATATAGAAATATTGTTATATTCTGATAGTGTTACTGGTCAATTCCCTTTAAAATGGTGTTCTGCAAAATGTTTGGGATTGATCCAGTATCTTTAGTAGCAGTCAGCGATAGCTAATGCTGTTGTTGTGGGTGGTTATTAACAGTACTGTATGGTGGTTTGGTTTTTGAGGGGGTTTTTTTTAGAAAAGTCTTACAAAAGTCTTTCGAAAAGTCTTAAGCTGACTTTTCTCTGGGATGGAGGGCGATGTTATGCTTTATACAACCTGAGGAGGACTTGGTCTGGAATATCTACTGCCGTTGTACTTTGGTATTTTGTGTTTTAAATATAGTATTGTAACTTTCTCATAAATCACACAGAATTCTTCTTTGCAGGGAAAAAAATCCCTAGACTCTTTCTAGCTCTGTGGAGATGCACTGGAGTCATGTAGATGTTTTGTTTAATAACAAAATAGTACCACCGAAGAAGAGCAAACTAAATCTCATAAACAAATAAAATGGAATGCCGCTAAGTTATGGAAGCACGTCAAGTGCCTGGGCAGTTGTTTATGTAAAAATCTAACCTGTGTAACCAAGTTTCTTTCAGCCCCAGGAAGGGGCTCGAAACACTTTTCCCTTGAAACAGGTTTGTCTGCTAAGCTAGCATCCCACCACCAAAAAATGTGGTAAAATCAGCTTAGTGGTGTATTCTTCCGTTTGTAACACATAGTTTGTGTTTATTTTAGGTAGCAGAGAAATAAAGGGGTAGCTGATGTAAAATGAAGGGGAAACAAGTTCAGTCTCTATAATACACTGTTTTTAATAGGTGAAGAAGCTCCGAGTTCTCTGCAGGTTCTGTAAGCGACAGAGTCCTCCGCGTGTTTAGAGAGCGAGGAGGGAATGTTATCTGTAGCTTTACAACCATGGGCACCAGCGACCGCTGAGAATAAATGCTTCCACCTCTATGTTTTGATGCCCTGGCGCTCAGATGACATTGCTGCTTCTGGGCAGGACCTTCATGCTTTTGGTGGGCGTCTGTTAGATGGGTGTTGCATTGGAGAAGGGCGTCAGCCCTGCCATGGAGGTGATGGGAAGCGGTCGGCAAATGGAGAAAATGAGAATTGATGAAAAAATTCCTGTGATGGTGAGCTGCTCTCACTTCTCTCCAAACAACAGGTTTCTGCTAGTAAGTCAACACCTTCCATACTCAGAGTTGCAGAGCTACAGCAGAGCTTTGATCCTGCAGTTAGGTTCAACACTTATATCTGACATTAGAAGGATTTTTCGGAGCTAACTAAAGGTGGTGTTGTAAATCTTTATTATATTGTTGTATAGGTCTAAAAGATGTATAGAAATTTGTGCTTCTGCAGCTGTTGGTTAAAATGACAAGATTTTTCTTGTTGTGTGACAGCATTAATGATTTTTGTATTCTCAGTGTTTATCAGCATACTATTTCTTCTAGTGTGTGTACAATATTAGGGGAAAATAAGTCATAAGCAGCATGGAAAAGGGCCATTAAAACCATCATTATAACCACTTGGTATAAAAAACTCCTCCCCCCCCCCAATTTCTCCTCTTTTCTGTTTAATATTGTCTTAGTAGTAACAGAAAAGAGGACCTTACTGAAGGAAGTAATACAGCTCAAATTTCTGAATAGGAAATTTTGTGTTCAGTCCACTAATGACCTTTTAAAGATAGAAAACCAGAGTAGGAGTTTAAAGTCTTAAGTTCATGTTGCAGCTTTGTAGTGTAATCCCACCTAGATGCACATCTGATTTGTGGATCCAGATCCACAGAAGTCCTGTGGCTGAACCAAGTTTGGCTGATTTCAGTGGGAGTTAGGCACAAAGATACCTTTGTGAATTTGGTCGGTTCTCTCATTTCACCTTCTCTCCTGCAAAAAGGAAATAATAATGCAGTCTGACTCCATAGAGCTGTTTACGAGAAACATTAATTGGGAGCAGCTGTCTCCACTGGTGACAAAGGCCACAGAAATATTTGTGGATATATATATAAACAGCAACAGACTGTTGCTATTTCGTATGCCGGACCAAATGGCTTTCAAAATTTGAGGGGTCCTATGGCAGCCCACTTAGGCTACGAGCTAGTTCTGGGTTACATGCCCATCGTTTTTCTCAGGGCAGCTTAATCTAAAACAATATTGAATACATTTTCCTTGAAGAGTGGCAGAGAGAGTTTTGTCATTCATTCATTTGCCTGTCTCACAGACAGGATCTTCACTTGTGGAGTGAAGGCAACCACGTTTTGGCCTCATCACAAGAACTGTAGGAGGAATGTGGTGGAGGAAAGGCATGCGTCCCAATCTCAGGACTCCAAACTGAATCCGTTAATCTGGTCTCCTATCTGATCTGGATCAAAGGATTTAACCAAGTGCTTATTGCACCCCAGCTAACACATTTTAAGGAGAGTAACACGATGTTTAGAAAAACAATTTATAGATCTAAAACGATGGCAAGTCTGTAAACACTGCCTGCCAAGTTTTATATTCAGAGCAAGTCACGCCACACAAGTACAAAACCAGATGAAAACACTCCTATTCATGTTGCATTCAAAATGTCTGCGTTTATGTTGCATGTGCAACCTTTGTTTGACCTCTGTGCATATGCATTACTATGCAGTCTTTAATTGCATGATAACAGATTAGCTTTTCCACTGGACTCCTGCTTTCTTCAGTCCAAAGGATGGGCAGCACTTGCTTAATGAGGCCCTATTGAGTATTTTGTTTTGGTTGCATTGTTCAAAGTGTGACCATCGCCTTATTTACTGCATGCTATTCAAACCCTGCTGAGGCCATGATTATTCATTTCCTCTTGTTTCTTCCGTGAGACATCCATCATTATAGTATCTGAATGGTCATTAACTTCAGTTTAGTTTCACATATCCCTGTGGTTAGACAAAGAGATATCTGTCCCCCCACTTTTCAGATGGAGCACTGAGGCAGAGGAAAGTTCAGGCTAGAAGAAGACACCCAGGCTGTGGTTTCACATTTGGGTAAGACCAGTCTAATGTAGCGTGTGAGCAGCAGTGTTTACCTCCTTGCTACTGGTCCCTCTCTCCGCTTGTCCCTGGTACTTAGGCAGCTGCACGGTGGAGCAGATCACAGATGCGGCAGCAGAATAACCCCACCAAAACAGAAGTAAAAACCAATTTTTGATTTGACTGTCTCTCTAAATGGTAGTGTGTTCGGACATTGGCTAAAGCCACTTGTGAAATCACACCGTTGTTCTGCCATGTGCTTGGTTTGAGGCTCTTGGGGCTTCATCCTTTGCCACTGACTTACTCAAGGTAAAGCATGGCCTTCCCGATGTGAGTGGTGCTTGTGAGCGCTCAGTGTGCTTGCCGATTAGACCCTAGGTTTTCAGGTTGAGCTCATAGAAAAGTGAAGCAAAGAACTGGGCATCGCCTTAGAAAAGAGTGGCTGAGATGTTTCTGCTGGCTTCACACCCAGGTAGTGCTGGGAGAAACAGGTCACAGCAAAGCATGAAGCTGCATCACTTAGAGATCATTCCTCTTCTTTTTCCTTTTTCAATAATTTTTTCCACTCATGGTTACTTACCTGGCAAAAATGGAAAAATGATTCTACAGGGCAACAATAAGTATCCTTTATTAAACAAACCTGCAGAAGTAACACCATAGGTGAGTGGGTGATGATTTTTTTTTAAAGTGTGGTTTTAACATATTGTGGTTTTATTTGTCATTGTTTAGACTTGAAAAAAGCAAATGGAAAACAGAAGTCCTGTCACGTAGCGCACAGACCCATCATGCCAAAGCGTGATGCAGCATGATGACCATGCATATCCACCCACAACACTTTTCCCTTGAGTGAACAGAGTAAGTGGCACAAATAATAGGTTACAAATCTCCATGTGTCTAGCACTGAGAAAGGACAGGACATTTTGCCAGGGCCTTGTAGAACGATTTTTCCACAGATGGGCAATGAGATTTAGCAAACCAAAATGCTGTGCTAAGCTGTAGAGAAGCATCCAGTGACTCTCGTTCCCACTCAACTCGATTCTCCGCAGCGCGTTGCCCTCCTTGAGCGGGTTTATATAGTTCCCACTGCCCTGGTTTCTCAGCTCACTTCTGCTGCTTGTCAGGCTTATCCCTCCAGTACTTTTTCTCAGCTTTTCAGCCTAGCTCGGTCCGTTTTCTCCACCCATTCTGATTCCTCATCAGATCTGCCCATGTATCCGAGTATTGGGATGAACGACAGTGCATCATCGGCTGGGCGGTTGCAGAGCCTGCGACAGTCCCGCGCAGGCAGGCACCGAGGCTGCTGGAAGAGTCCTGCTGAGTTGGCATATTCCCTTTGGAGGTGATGTTGTCAGAAAATCCAACTCTTCAGGTCCCTGCAGTCTGAATTAGTACAGCCTGGGGGGTTTACTGATTTATTGCTTGGTCAAGCTGGGTCGGATTTTCAAAGGAACAGCAACAAACACACACCTAGTACAAACTCTTCTGCTCAGGGGTAAAGATTTTGTTTAAGAAAAGAACTGCTTCATGGAATGAACTGTAATGCTTCAAATTATATTTACTATTTACTGTAATACTGAAATATGTAAGTCTCTATGTCTGTGTGCCGCTTGGTAAGAATACAGGTCTTTGAGGGAAAAAAATCATCTATGAACACTTTCAACAATCTTTTTCTTGGTCTCACACTATCAACATTGTAGGAGTAATGGAGAGCAAAGCTCATGGCAACGTGTGCATCCAAGATCTGAATTTCAGTTTAAATGAACAGTCTTTTTTTCTCTTTTTGGAAATACTTCAAATAATGTGAAGTATAGCACTGGAATGGCTTATCCTTTGTAGGCTTTGGAGTGTGATTTCTTGCTCAGGTTATGTCCATAGCGCCCTCCACACCATTCATTTTGACAGGAGGGAGGAACTCAGTATCTCACAAGATCAGTTTATTATTTGGATAGTTTTCATATCCCAGTAATGCCTAATGCCACCTGGCAGAGAGTTTTACTTTGATATATATTATAGAATAGAAAAAGCTGTTTCTGCTGTTGTTAACAGCTGTTGGGTGTTTTAACTCTGCTGTTTGGGGAGGGTGTTTGCTCTTTTCTAGCTCTTTCATCCCTTGATTCTAAGAAAGGAATTTTTTACTTAAGCAAAACATGGCCTTTTCCTGTCAGCAGCTGGGGGAATGAGGATTATGTTCTCTAAACAATGCTCAGCGCCCTTCTCAGGTCTCTCTTTTCAGAAAGTCTCCAAAGCCATAATAATCAAAAGGCAGGTTTCAGGCAAAGCATTCCTTTGAAACACCTGTGTGTGCTTCCCAAAGGATGAAGCTGAACGTGGTGTCCTTGTGGTGTATCGCGCTCCAGCGGTGCGTCGGGGGCTGCCTCTTTGGAAATTTCCCCTGAAAGGCAGTGGACACAGGCCGTAAAAAAATTCAAGACATTTCTGCAATACTGTGAGCACTTGGTGTCTGTTTCCTTAAACCCTTTGAGAAGAGACATGAAGGAACTCTGAAACAGTATTTTTCCTCCCTTTTTGAAATATTATTTTGCCTGTTAGCGTTCTAGGCTATGCATAGAGCATTATTGCTGTTACTAAAGAAATGGTATCGCCTGGCAGCTTTAGTCCGGGAGAGTTGACTGGTTTTACCATGCTCTCCATATCTTTTCTCATACATGGCCCTTGTTTGTTTGACTAATTATTATCGTCTTTTATTCTACATTGAAAATATCGCTGTCCACCTTCTCCTGTAAATTAACAATTCAGTTGTGGGTGCATACCTGGCAACTCTGTGCTAAATGCAAATTTCTCCAGCAAGTGTGTAAAGAATGAGCTTTGGAAAGCAAAATTTTACTGCTCGGACAACCAGAATCCCAGCAAGCAAAAGCTACCATTCGCAGAAGATCACCTAAGTTGAATGGGGGAAGACATCGTAAATTGTATTGTTTGTTACAACTCAGTTTGACTCATTTGAAAGTCAAGGCAATTTATAAACTAAGTAACTTTATATTTCAAAATATTTATTAGTCTTTTGGAAGAAAAAAAGATTGTATAGATGAAACTGAACATCTTCTGAGGGAAACTGCATTAAACAATTAAAGGTCTGGAGACAAATGTGATACAGATTATTTTCCTTGAAAAAGATGTTTTCTCCCTTCGTTAAAAATAATCTCAGAGGAGATTAGGAAACATGGATAGAGTCACAGAGCAGTTTTTAGTGTTGCTTTGTTCCTCTGAAATTAAGCTATCATGACTAAAGAAACATACTGCAGAGTCAGGTTCAGTGTGTAATAAAAGTATGCTTTAATTTAGCCTAAGGCTTGCTGCAAATTCTGAGTCTCCAGAGTCAAGAAAGAGCAAGATACTATAGTGTCATTATTTCCAAAGCTTCAGTGTCTCTTTAAAACAGTTTTACCCTGAGTTCTGTAGCGTTTCTTCAGCTGCTGCTTTCTTTTTTTTCTTTTTTCTTCTCCCTGGTGATAACAGTCTGGATGTCAGCCTGTCACCAAGGCTGATACTATAACTGATCCAACTTCTATTCATATTCTGATGTGAACACGATAATGGAAACAATACGGAACAATATTGTTGGAGTCTTGGAATTCCAGTAACAGGATTATCTTGATTATCTTGACCAGAGCTCTGTGGAGGATGGCTCTTTTGGCTTGCTGGGCAACTAATGGTAATACAGAGAGCTACCAGAATACATGTTTTGTAAGCATTACGTTGAAACATTTTGGGTTTAGATTATTTTCTCTTTTGTTCGTTAAGTCAGGTTAGAATTTCAATGTTATGAAAAAAAGTGAAAGTATATTCAAAAAGTTTTGATGCTTTAAAAATAGGAGATTTGGATTCAATTTTTGAATTAGTAGAATTAGCATTTTGGGATAAATTTACAAAGAGTGGAAGAAAGCAAGTCTGGAAGGAAGTTTGAGTTGTCTATCCCTTCACTGCAGGCACGTGTAACTGTACCTAAGCCATTTCTGACAACTGTTTGTCTAATTGTTTTTTAAACCTTTGGGAAGAGAGGTTTACTCTTGTGCTTCTGTAGATAGTCTGTTCCCATTCTTAGTCTGGTTTTCAAAGAAAACCTGATTTCCTGAATGTCTGAGATCTCAGTGCTACTATTTCAACCTTTATTTCCCCTCCCGTGCAAGTGCATATGGAGCAAGAGTGCATTTCATCTCTCTTTGCAGAGACCTTTTACTTATTTCAGAGCTGTTGCCATGTGGCCTTTGTCTCTAGACTAAACAAACCTTGTCATTTTAATCTTTCCTCATAATTTGTGGAGTCCTGGCTGGACGAGAGGGGACATAGCTTGGTGCGTTGAGCAACCCAGGTTCCGATCCAGAGGAGAGCCTTGGGAGCGGCTGACACGGAACCCTTCTGGGAAGGGAGAGCGACGAGCTCGGGACACTGGAGCAGGGGGAACATCACCGTTTCCTGCCACACTGTCACCTCCTTCCTGCCACGCTGTTCTTTCCTGCCACAGCACTGTTTTCACATCGAGATGCAGCTCTGCACCAATCACAACGAGTTGCAGTAGTTTTGCCTATATATGGATTGGGGGTCTAACCATTCAGAT
>Ga0065711_1040682_pt1 | contig 16770 bp, 8 predicted proteins | sample Hoacrofraction12_FD_59098 | JGI IMG/M metagenome (GOLD analysis project Ga0065711, IMG submission 59098) | Hoatzin crop microbial communities from Cojedes, Venezuela - Epithelial fraction 12 v2 (version 2) | ecosystem: Host-associated > Birds > Digestive system > Esophagus > Crop | place... | reverse complement strand
TCCCCTTGGTGAATCCATGCTGACTACTCCTGATAACCTTCTTTTCCTCCACTTGCTTGATGATGGCCTCCAGGATAAGCTGCTCCATCACCTTTCCCGGGATGGAGGTGACGCTGACTGGCCTGTAGTTCCCTGGGTCCTCCTTCTTGCCCTTTTTGAAGATTGGAGTGACATTTGCCTTTCTCCAGTCCTCGGGCACCTCTCCTGTCCTCCAGGACCTCTCGAAGATGATGGAGAGTGGCTCAGCAATGACATTCGCCGGCTCCCTCAGCACTCGTGGGTGCATTCCATTCTCACGAAGGTACAAAATTGAAAAGGATTATGGAAATAGATGAAGGTTTTATGTTATTTCCCATTACTGAACCATCTTGAGTACCTTCTGTATTTGAAGTAGAAAAGTTACCTTTGCTACAGCCTCTTTCGATAGAAGTTGTTCAATAGGAAGAGTCCACCATGCATCTGTTCCTTGCTGCTCCACAATTTTGATGACATCTGTGATAGTTTCACTGGGTTAGAAGCAAAAAAGAAGGTAATGAATTGATGGGTTAATCGTACCTTTCTACAAGTATCCCAGGTCCAAAGCAGTGAGATATATTGACAAAGAGATCAAGCTATTTAAACCTGTGATTTTCCAACTTCTAATCCAGACATGGCTCCACAGAGTGTTCTGCATGTATTAAAAAGACTTCCTACTTTTGTCTTCTAAGATGGGTAGAATTGTTTAAAACCTGGATATACAGAAACCTGCATGTACTCCAGACAGCTCTTTCTGCAAATACTCAATAACCGGGCACTCAAAAAAGACGCCAGCAGCTTGAAAACTTCTAAAATCTATTTCACTTGCTATTTCTTGACCTTGGATTTACAGAAACTAAACCCCTATTTCCCCAAAAAATATTAGCTCTTTTTGACAACAGGCTTCTTTTCTCCACTGGATAAAGGGATCTTGAGAACTCCTGTGGAAATGGAGAGTTAGGAAATGGCAGCATTGCAAATAACATACATATATATTAGACCTCTGGCTGCCTGGATTCCTCCTTTTTAACAATATAATTTTTTAAATTGTAAGAAACGTATATATAATTATATTAATAATGTGGGAAACTGAAACTTCTGCATGTGGTAGAGAAGTGATGTAAAAAAACATGCAACATACACTCTGAAGGCATTGTATGAGTTCATATGGTACGGCACCAGCCAGGACAAAGGTCCTGAGATAAACAGATACTACGGAAATAAGAAAAACAAACCGCCAAAAAACCCCTAAGCATTTTTTCTGATATGAACAGATAACGCAACCACAAGGCATGCAGTTCTGTGCACTATTTACGGCACATTCAATCGTTGTTGTAAGGCTACGGGAATTGATTTTTAATATCATTTAATGCCAAGTCTAGACATGAACTAGGATAGCTTAAAAAACAAAACAAACCCCACGCACTTTGTCTTGCTGACTCACAGACCGCTTACTAAAGAGGTGATTTTTAAAACATCTGCTGTATTTAAGGAGTACAGCATATTACCACGACCTACCAACTTCAAACTAAAACCGCTGTGTTACCCAATCCACCAGAGATTAGTTTTCAACTTGAGAAATGAAGATTTAATCAATTAACTAACCTCTTCACACAGTATTGTGAAAGGGGAAAAATTAAATTTATGATCTGGCATAATTATCATGAAAACACAAAAAGCAGATGATCTAACTTCTTTAGTGTCATCACTTGGCTTTGTATTTGGACTTCTGCATGGTATTTTTTCTGCACTGCTAATAAGCTGAGCTACATCACCACAACATTTAGCGGACTCTGACACATGGAGTTTAAGTATGAAAACCCATGCTCTCCAAGAAGATGTAGAACAAATTATTACTTATTACATGAGCTGCAATAGTAAGAAGAAAATGCAATTTTGCTCGATTGTGGGAATAAAATGACAGACCAACAGTTTTGTGTTAATCAATCAATCATCAATTAATCAATTTACTTTTCAAAGTCCTGCAGAACATCCCAGTAGATTTTATGGAGAGACAACCCACTAACCAGTAACACTGACAAAGTGACAGCCAGCTAGCATACTGTCGCCATTCTTACCCTCCAAGCTAGAACGGGTATCACTCACCTTCCAGTTTAATGATGATAGCACACAATTTATGGCTTTGTAATATATCTGCTAACATTTATCTTGGTAAAACAATATTTAGGAGCTCTGGTTCTGAATGGCATCTTTTCCTTTCAGAAATATTTGTGCAGAGGCCTACTTGCCTATAATTCCAGTTGCGAAGCGTTACTTCTTCCAGACAAAAGCAAACAACAACTTCAGTCCTGGCAGATTCCTGGTAGAGAGCTGATGCCTTGCCTCCTTCAGGCTAAATCTTCAAATTCAGAAAGCTCTCACGAAAAATCAAATAAGCCAAGAAGTTAGTTTGTCTCAGCCCAGATTATACTATTCCAATGAATCTGTCTCTCTCTTGTGGGGTCAGTACCTTCCACTGAAGAGGCCGGCTTTACACCCAGACCTTCAATGATGACACGGACTGTGGCACCTGGGACCATTTTAGAAGAAACAATACACAACACCATTTTTCACTCCTCGCCAACAGAAGGCTCCATCTTTGATTCTTCTCGAACACACCATCAGTGTATTTTTAAAGAGAATTATGGATAATTAGTTGTCTTCAAATGAGTATTTCAGAAGCTCTCTCCAAAGTCTCAACGCTCTCTTGTTACTGGACAAGTCTTACCCATGGAAGTCAACAGCAGAAGACATGACTAGCTAAATTAAAAAGAGGATGACTTACTCTAAAACGTGCTTACTATGCGCTTATTACCACACTGACTCATGGAAGAAGTAATTCAGTGCTCAGCTAATGGCTCTGGCATCAGAGCCAGAAAATTTTTCTAATCAAGAATCACACCCATAATATATGCATAGTACAGAAAAGCTACCAGCATGCCCTACAAAGCAAGTAGAAAATTTAAACAGGAACTACGCTTGTCTTCCACGTATCTTTTCCATGTTGCAAATACACTTCAGTGGAGGAACATAAACTCTAATAACAAATTCATTTTCAACCTATACATTTTTAAAGCATTCATCAGGTATCTGACAATATCAACATTTGTAAGGATTTTTAAAAGGCGACAAATTCAGTTACAGACCACAAGTAACAGCTACCTTGTACAACAGGTAGCAATATACTCTCAACAATGTTTTCGAGCAACTGCCTGGATTCAACTTGATCACAGCAGAAATCTCAGTTTGTCAGTTGTTCCAAGCTTTAAGTAAAGGAGATACAGCCTGAAGTGTCACCAGTTTTCTGGCACTGCAACTGTTAGTTGCAACAACATGTCTCCTCAGTGGAAGAGATAACTATTAAGGTCAGGCCTATCACTCAAATCTTTGGCGAAATTAACAACGGGGGGACCTGAAACACCGGGTTAGTGCAGGCTGCGTTACCTGTAGTGAGGATGAAGTGTTCTCCCTTCCAACCGAGGCAGGGGGAGGGACAAGAAGGAAATGAAATCTTGCTATCAGCCCCCCTGGGAAACCATCATAAAATGACTGCCTTCATTTACAGTAAGTAAGTATTGCCAATGCCACACAACAGTTGTCTACCACTATAGATAACACCATTACTACAAAACATACGATGGACTAACCTTTTACCAAGTACATTGCTATGCAATGCAAAGGCTTGTATTGCTAATTTATGAAGGGCAGAATTATTTTAAAGACGTATTTTCATGACGTGAACTAACAGATATGATTATGCTACAGATAAAAGCTTTCAGACAACTAAAAGGTCAGATTTGTGTTATCAATCACTTACAAGAACTAAGAAGTCAATGACTATGAAGTCAACTTGTTATTGACCAATATTCTCAAAATTGTATTGTAGTTTCAAATCAAGTAAAAATAACATTTTAGCAGTGCAACAGTTTTTGATTACATTCAGCTTCCCTACAGAATATAAGTCAACATTAACAGGCACATATTTTATCAGAGGAGATAGTTAAAACCAAAGATTTCCAGGATATCGTTTCAACAAATGCTTTTTCCTCCTACAGTCTGAAAAACCTAAGACAAACAAATAGAAAGAAAACCCTGTTCCTCTAATCTTTTCCCAGGATTCTTATGAATAACTATTACCACAAGTAAGTGAAATAACTATATTTAAGGTATCTGTATTGTAAGGAGGAAGATTTTTGCAAACTACTTTATATAAGGTGCAAGTGAAAACCACCTTTCTCAAATAACTACTCATCACTTTATAATCTGCAGGCTTCAACGTGACCATGATAATTCACTGAATTAGCAATAAACACCATTGTAAAACTTTGCCCTGTATTCATACGCTATCTAGAAGAACTTGCATTACGTGTCACTCGCTACGTTTTAACACTGAAACCTCTACGGCAATTCACGCTACCACGACACCAGCCAATCACTCTGAAGTCTGATATTGATTATGCTGAACACTTATTTAATGTGTTAACAGAAATTAGGCAGCATTAAGATACGGTCAGGAGGAGAAGAACACAGTGCCTGATGCTCTCTCAACCTCTATTCAAACAAGAATAAAGAGGGCAAGTTGTCTTTTTACCTGAACCTTGATACTCCACCAGTAAGTATTCAGGTTATTGTAAGTTGCTATTGCTTACAAGTCACTTAAATGTCTTAATATTTTAAAAAGCAAATTAAGAGTGCAGGGCAGATCTACTTCAAAAACAGGCTGGGTTTTGGGGTGGTTTTTTTTTTGGTCAGAAATTTAAGCTACTTGTTAATCAAAGTCACAGAGAAGTCGACAAAAGTTCCCAGGCATTAGAATAATCTTTGCAATAGGACTTATTATTATCAATATCTGGACAGAGAATCTGTATAGTTAAGAACTTACTGCATGAGATCAGATTAAAGTATGTATCTCACATTTATTACCTGGTCTGAGCTACCACTGGAAATATAAAAAAATCTCTCGTTTTACTTCTGGATCTCTCTTCTCTTCCACGAGTTACAGAATTTCCTAGAATCAGAACGTTTTCTCAAGAAATCTACTAAATTTTGAAAGCTTCCAAAATCATAAGCATTTATTTGTGCATGTATTCTATTTAGTTCTATTTTCTCTCCACTTGTGTGGAAAAATCACACAGATTCTTACCTATGTGTTCTCATAATTCTGACCGAACATTGCAATAATGAAAAAATGTTCTCTCTTTTCTCTCTCTCTCATATATGGTTTTGTTATTTTTATACTAATTTTTAAATTCCTGATCACAATATGATGTGGTATACTCTACATAAAGGATCTAATCTTCAGTGGCGTACTAAATTTACAACCTTAATCGTACCATACAACCAGATGTCTTCTCGGGCTATGGGGGGCCACAGCAGCAAACAGGAAGACTCATGGAGATCCTGCACCAACTTGTTGCATACAAGATTACAATCTAGATCTTGGCTATGAAGTTAGAAAGATAGGATTGTTGGTATGAGAAAAATATTTTGTTAGAGATGAGCAGTTGCACCTTGAAAGAGAAGCTTTCTGCAGACTTTCACATGACAAATTCAGGGCAAACCAACCTGCAGAGGAAACAGCAGTTTCTCTTGGGTTTGTTTTTTTTTTAAAGTCTTTTTACAGGTGATACATAAACAGGATCACTCAAGATGGACCATCGGTGCTCTCATATGTAACAGCAACTCCATGTGGACTACGCTGACTTCCAGTGGAGATGCTGTTACTTTTGATAGCCACTCAAAAACTCCGGAGCAGCTATTACTGAAGCATGTTTATTCAGCATTCAAGATAAGAAAACAGCTTTTGTTTTGAAATGTAAGTTATTTACTGTTGTTTTAATGATATTAATTATTCACACAATCTGAATACAAAACTTCCCAAGTGTTAGAAATATGTCAGCAACCTACTGTGATATGACTTCAAAATGATAATGCACATGCAACTAAATATTCAGGCTAACTTGTTTATTTCAGTAAGAACTGGTGTCCAGGAAAATGACCTATGAATTGACAGACTGTTTTCTAAATTTGCCTGTCATTTCTATAGGCCAATATTCTGCGCACTTTTCCTATTCTGCTTACAGAATTCTGCTATGGCTAACTTTGAATATTTAATGTGCGTTTTACAGTTTACATTGAAAATTTCCCCTCTACTGTAAAACATGTTAGAAGAAGTATCGATTATAAATAAGCATAAGAAGCTGCCAGCCAAATGAAATAAATCTACTTTTCACGCATACTGGATATGTCTCTTTTCTCCCTAAACATCTCTCTTTTCCCCCCAGATCAATTCTAACCAAACACGCCATACTGTCCCTGTGTTCAGTCACCTGCACGCGTGACTGCTAGGCCAATACCCACACACAAAGGTCGAGCTGTTCAACTACTGCAGAGTTTATCACATCAAAATGGCCCGATTGCCACATATTGTACAATCTCACACAGCTCAAGCACTTACAAAAGCTGTGCTCTTTAATGCAGGTCACTGGCTTTCAAGGTAGTTTTACCGCAATCTAAAGCAATTTCCACGCATCCCTCCTTTCAAATGTTTTCTGTGCCTGCTGGGTCAACTCCTCTATGTTCTGAAGGAGCTATTGCTTCATGGTGCCTTTCACGTTTGACTGCAAACTGCTGAACTGTTTTTCATTACACTCTTTTTTTGTTGTTAAACTGTGTATTTAACAATTCTAAGCAAGCACAACTGACACACTCAAGCCTACTTCGCAGACTACAATAAGTATTCCTCAGAAATTGTAATTTTTTAATGTAAACATATACTTACTTTTTTAATAGGGTAACAGTTTTCGCAGGTAAAACGATTTCACACGCCACAGAGCCGCCATCCCTTTATTTCTTCATGTGCGTCAACATTATTCAGGTACTATAAACGACTACGGTTACTGTGATCTTTTCTCACAGTTATTGCCTACTGCGAGTGAGTCAAAGTACAGCTCCGTGCACCTACACACCCAGTGACACTAAGTGAAGCTAAGAACTAACTGCTTAAAGTCCATTCCCTGGCTCTCCACACCCTAAGCCTCACTCACTACTGTACTTCTGTGCTCAGTCCAGCCTCTGGAAAACACGCTGGACTCTCTGCAGTACATTTATTCCACAACAGAATAAAAAAAGTTCTGCAAAGGTACGTAAGTTCATCTCCAGCTATGCAATCTTGTAATCCACAACAATTTTGCACAAACTTTTGTAAAGTTAAGTGGTAAAAAAATGGAGTTACAGTAGCACATCTCCAGACAGAAAACAATTATGGAAACAAACAACTAATGTGGAACTCTGCAACACTATTTTTATGAAATCATCTCTTAGAGGATATTCACAACTGAAAACCTCTGTTCCCCTAAGGGGTGAAAGCAGAACTCTTAATACTCCTTAAAAGACAGAAAAGGATCATATTTGGTTGAGGTTTCTGTTTTAAAGCATAGCTTGCATTTCCTCCACATTACATTGTCTGGAAATCCTGAAATGCAGTGTTTGCAACATCTGCATGCTATTAACTTAACCAAAAGATGGCAGAATAAGGCTAGCATCTGAAGCTTTAGACGCACCAAATCACATAGCTAAAGGTAGGTTGCTTACATTTATTAAGGCTGGCTCTTCAAAAACACTGTAGTTTGATTTTGGAAAAAAGTGCAGCTATTTATTCTGCCACCGATTTGGTCATTCCAGTTCAGATAATCTCATTGTCACTTACTCAATTGCAAAAAGTTATTTTGACAAAAGAGCTGTACTGTTCAGTTTACAGTGCTACAATTACAGTCGCAATCTATTCTAACTACAACTTGCATTTTACTCTTTACTTAAATATAAAGGCTAGTGATAACTGCCACCTCACTTAATTTGAAGATGAGGGATGAAAGCAGCAATTACTATCAAAGGGACATTTCGGGAAACTGAAGTATCTAAGTAAATTGATTCCTACTATTTACATACAAGTCACCTTCAGCAATGAGTTTTTCATTGCTTTAATTTACAGCTGAATTAGCTCTGTATATAAACAATTACAAGTAAAAGCATGTACTTTAAACTTAAATAGTTATGTTCTATAATACTGTGTAACTGCAGCACAACAGCCAGTGCTCATTCTTTCATTTTTCAATATAGAAAGCTAGACAAATACCTGTTTATCAAGCATTGTCCTGTGTCCTTCTGATAAAAAACAGGAATCGGAACACCCCAACATCTTTGCCGTGATATACACCAAAACGTCCTTCTGTCCAGCATTTCCAGCATTCTGTTCACTGCAGATGTAGGAATAACTTTCACTTTTTTCAACACTTCCTATAAAGTACACAGTGAATTGTTGAACACACTTCAGCATTCAGACAAACGCTACTTATGCTACCGGTAAAATAAGGTAGATGTCAACACTCCCACTCCCAGTATTGAATAACATGTGATTGGGCAACTGTCACATTTACTTCACTGCACGCTGAGCTTCAGTAACATACTTAGAGCACTGTATAGACTGTACACGTCCCCGCAGAGCGACCAATGCTTTTTTGCCAGCTCTGATTCTCTAGCAGATGCACCCTAAAATGAGTTAGAAATGGCATCAGTAAATCTATCAGAAGTTTAACAGCTTATTGTATCTTGTGCTTATGTCTACTTTGAAACCACATCTTGATACATACTGCCTGTATTAGAGAGCATGGGCTACCACTCACTCCCAACCCCGCTGAACAACCATCATATTTTCCTTAAGTCTAGACAAAGATGAATATGGAATAAACACCTCATGCCCTAGTTAGAATGAAATCACTGTTATTAAAGACAGCCTACACTGCTGGTCTGAGCTTTCTGTGTGGATGTACATAATCTCAAAAAGCACTCTGTTTGAAGAAAAAAAAGTATGTTTTAAAGTTACTTAAAACAGGACTGTGGAAAAATCAATAAGGGAGCAAACAAAAATGGCTGGCCACACAAGGCTACCGTAACAACAAAAGTAATTTTAACAAAGTTGCCTCCTCTGATTTAAATCCTTGAAACATTGCATTTTTAAAAATATTTTTGGGAACAAAAAAATTCAGTAGCTCTGAGAAGCTTAGACATCTCCTATAAATACAATGAACACATGTGCCAGTTCATGTATTTATCCTGTGTTATATCAATCTTGACAAAAAGCCAACAACATTCATCACTTCTACAAATAACTAACACTTTCCAACTAGTGTTTGTAAACCCTACAGAATAACATACTCTGGAGTGAGCTATAGCAAGATTGTTTTGCTTATTCCAAATGGCATCAGCTGTCTTTAAATGTCCCATAAGCAGGCAAAATTATATACCTGTGCTGTAGCCTTCACACTTGCTGTGTTTACAAACCACTGTTTGCTGGCACGGATAATCATTGGTTTTTTAGTCCTCCAGTCATATGGGTAACTGTGCACGTATTTCTCCTCTTTTAACAAACTCCCAGCTGCTCGAAGCATCTGAATGACTGAGAGAAAAAGTGAGGCAAAACTAAAATCCAATTTGAACATACTGCTACTTTTAACTTCAACACATAGCAAGAAGTGCCTATACCTCACCCATATTCAAAATGTGTTCAGTTTATATGAACCCTCAAAATATACCTGCAGGAACGTAACTGATAAAGTAACAAATGGCTAAGCATCTAATACTCACCAGCTTCATTCCCCTCTTCAAGGACATTCTTGTTTTGAAGTTCAGGACCTGCAGCTTCGGTAAAAAACCCACCTTCATCCACAAGACAATCCTTAAAATAAATACGTTAATCATGTCAATAAAATACGACGTGGCAATGAATTGCATTTTTGGTATTCAAAAGTGAGTTAAGTACTCCGCTGAGTAACTACTTTTCTGATGAATAGCAAAGTATGCTATATTTAAGTACACTTCAGATTTAGTGAACTGCAATTTACTAATCTACCAGGCAAATGAATTTTACATATCAGAGGAAATGAGCACCATTAGGTTTGCAGATATACCATAACTGTCTTATATTAACTCACTGATTAGCATTTCAGTAACTTTTCACATGAACAGTGAAAAACAAAAATAAACAAACAAACCCTCAAGAAAAACCTCATCCTCGGAATAAAAACCACCAGAAATAGGAGTACAATCGGGTTTTGGAACATCGCAAGAGTCATCTCTTAAACAATGTAAAAGAGAAAAAGAATACTCTGCATCTCCATTTCCAAACACAAACTGATCATGCTGAATACTGAACTGTATTTATGCATCTGTTCAGAACAAGCTTTGCTGAAAACGAATAGTAATATGACCTACATAACTGGTGATTTACTGGTCTGCAAGATACAGCTTTAAAGTCAACTATGACTACTGAGAGCCAATATCTGAGAATTGTTCTCTGTGTTAATCTTTGAGGAACACAACACAGAAAGAGAAATCTGATTCTATTCTACCACTACTCTGTAAGCTTCAACTGGCAGATGCATGAAAAACTACATCCTTTTATTTTGATACATGCTTTTTTAAGGATAGTCCTGCATTCCTGCAGGCCATTAGTGATACTCACACTTATCTGAATGCTTCAAAACATTTTCAAGCTTTATGCAATAATTACAACAATCACTTTAGTGGCACGTGGTCAAACAGTTGCAAGAAATCAAGAGCAACAGCTGAAAAAATAAAGTACCGTGGGTAACTGATGGTGGGAAGCTACACTGTAGTCTTCCATACCATGAGCTGGGGCTGTATGAACTAATCCTGTTCCTTTTGCCATTGTCACATGATTTGCAGGTAACAGAGGAGAGACTCTGCCAGGAATTGTGGGATGGGCACAAGAACCATCTGCCAAATCTACACCTGGGGGTGAAAAACAAAAAACAGAAGAGAAAATAGAGAAACAATTCATGAACTCAGCTTCTCTTATCAGAGAGCAGAAATGCAACAACTGATGAGCAAGTGTATGCATGGGATACTACACAGATGTACTGCTTCTTTACCTTCTTTGTGGGTCTCTGTCCAAATGCTTTCAAATTCTCTGCATTGTTAATCATGTACGCAGTTTATTTTCCTTTGAAGAAAAAACTTTTCTTCCACCTTAGACAACGGTATCCCATTAGCAGTGACATTCCACCTAGGGATCACTATTTCGGTGTTCCGGAAACTGATCTCAGTTACTATTTAATAGGCTAAAAACCTTGAGTTTGGGATCTATTCCTAGTTCTGCCACTAAGTACTAATATTAATCATGAACAACACATTTAAATTCTCTAAATTACATACAAATAGAGTACAGCATGAGCAAAGCTAATGACAATTTAAGGTTAAAAAAACACTGAAGAAATCTTAGTAGTAAAGTCTTGCTGAAAGTCAAGAATCATAGAGCTTGAGGAATGCTTCATATGACAAAATGGCTTTCACTGAACACTTTCTTCCTAGAAGAAACATGCTTAGGAACTGCTGTCAGACAGTTAGGTACACAAATACAGGAAGTTAACAAATACAACTAATCACTGAATATATGGGAAGATAAAAAGAACAGGTTCCGATATTAAATTTCTTTTCAAGAAGGTCCAACTCCACTGCTGCATGTTATCTGCAAATTATGTGATTCAAGAAGGTGAAGTCTGTGAGAAGAACACGTCCAGGTAATTTTATCATTAGGTAAAATCAAGATTATTAAGCAGAGAAACGGATAATCTTTATCCCCTTTGAAAAAGAAGGCATGGAAAGACACCAAAACAACCCGAAGTCATACTAGCCACCATCCTCACCTCCTTTAGATAAGCATATTTCTAGCTTTGAATCACTGATAAAGGCAATGAATAAAGTTCACAAAAGATACATTAAATCCCAACTCATGACAGAATTCTGTCTACTAAGAAATATCACTACACAATTTGTTAGGATGCCAACTTAACTGCTTTAGTTTGTCCATACAGATAAGAGTCACCTACGATACCTCAATGTTCTTCATGGTTACAGTGAAGGCTTAAAACACCTCCTAACTGAAAAATTTGAAAAGTAATGTACCATGACAACAATGACCGATAATGTTGCCAATTCTGCTACACTAGGTAATTTCAGTAGTTTTCACAGAATTTAGCAATTGGGCAGACCGCAGCCCCTTGTTCTCATCAGCAATGATGAGAAAGACAGACAAACTGCATTCAATGTGATCAAGGTTTTCATACCGAACAGACTTCCACTCAGTGTTTAAGGTTTCCAGGTGTGAACCCAGATTTTAAAAAGTACTTTGCAATCTATGGATGAGAATTTGAGCTACAATACACCTGTACTAAATCTGACAGACTGCTCCTCCTCTTTGTATTATTTTAGTGAAGCATGTTCTCAAAATATAAACAAACTTAATAATATCTCAAAACTAAAGCAGTTTTCAGACACCTACAAGCAGATTCCTAAGCAACACAAGATTAACAATACTAAAACCTACCTTTACACGTTGACATAACCTCAAACTGCATGTCCAAAACAGCAGCTGTAGATTCAACTCTATCTGCAGCTAGAATGAAGTGTTCACCAGTAGTTGTACATTTCACAACTGAATATCTACAATGCAAATATACATTTGTCATACTAAATAATTCCAAATACCATAAAGCTACAAATTGTTTAAACATTCCACCTCTAAAAGACAGCAAAATATGTTTTAAGATCTACATGTCCAATTCACTCTTAAATCTCAAAAGAATTTCAAGATAACGTAGCATCAGGAAGAAACTACTTCAAAAGAATAAAATGAAAGCAGAAACTAATATATTAAGAGAGATAGAACAAAGTTTACAATCGTGTCATAGAAAAAAAAACCAACCACAAAAAAGATGCCTTAAATATAACATAATGGTAGTCCTGAAGGTTTTCACTTTGCTGATAAATATTGCTAAGGACTTATGGAAATCACTGAACCAAGTTAAAGACACGTACACTGAATCGGGCATGTAGCAAACTGCTTCATTGGCTGGCAGAGTCCAAGGTTGCGTGGTCCAGACTAGCACACTAACAGGGGATGATCCATCTACAGATGTAAATTAAAAGCACTTTACTTACAATTATAACAAAAATAAAACCTATCAGTCTTAAAATCTGTACAGAAGTCATACCTATCACAGAAGTCAGCTTAGGTGGTGACTTTAACAGGGGAAATTTCATATACACAGAACGACTGACATGCTGCTCATTGTATTCAAGCTCTGCTTCAGCCAAGGCTGTTCTGGGGAGATACCAAACATAAGTTAATACACTCAAACATGAAAAGCTATTGATACCTTGGCCAAAATTTTTAAGACAAACTAGTAAGTCGATTCTTACTTTGCTGAAGGAGACCAGAACACAGGTTTATAGTCCTGATAAATGAAACCCTAAAGAGAAAAGGAAGGGAAAACCAGAAAGTTAGGAGAATCGCAACTCACGACAAATGAAAACACGCTTTACCAGAAGTTCAACATACCTTATCATACATTTTGTAAAAGACTCTCAGCTGGTTTGCTTCGTACTTTGGATCAAATGTACAGTAGCAGTTAGCCCAATCTGCCATTATACCCCAACGAATGAAGGCGGATTTCTGTTTCTCAATGGCTCTTTCTGCAAATTCTCTGGCTGAAGGAAACAGTTCCACGAAGCACACAGTTTAGGCCACGAAGACAAATATAATACCATTTAAAATATGCTACTGATGTTTTTTAGAAAAGCCTGAGCTGAACATATTGAAACTGTGCACCAATTACTGACGTGCATCAAATAGATTATGGCGGCTCAAAAAAACATGTATTTCAGAGAAGTAGTTGCATAAAATGACTGCAAAGAGTAAAAAGATCCAGGAGTGGCACTTTTTGACTAATACAGGGACATAAAGCACAAGTGTCTATAGAACATAAATTTTCTTTTTAAAGAAACGGGGAAAAGAGCACGTTTAGTTATCAAGAACAGTTTCTCAACGTGCATTCTCACATAATGTGATATAAGAAAGAGGGAAAATTAACCTCTGTTGATGCCGATTCAAACTTTTCAAAGCAATGTGCATCTGAAAACAAGTTAGCCCACTTCATTGCTGCAATTCCAAGCTAAAGCAGTTTAAATTGCTCACTGCAAACAGTTTTGCAGCTGAATGTTGTTGTCTTTCAATACATACGGTATTTGAAATTATTTTTTCAAAACAGTTTCCACATAATGCAGACTAACTTTCTCCGAAAACATCACCCTGTAGTTTGTAGTATTCCTAAAACCAGAGTCAATAAATACATCCCTAATTATGATACTGAGCCAAGCTGTCCTGCTGAAGCCCAATTTTTATCACAAGATGGCTGAGGCTGGAGCGGACCTCTGGAGCTCATCTGGTCCAACCCCCCGCTCAAGCTGGGGCTCCCAGTTTCTGAGGAGCTTCTTTTTAGCTCCTCAGCAAATTTAGTCTTCAAAACCCAAAAGCAGGCTGATCCGATAAATACTGGTTACATGCTGCTACGCAGTTATGCAAAGCAGAAATCCAAATCCTCAGTCCTTTTGGTTTTTAAACCCATGGTCAATGCTATGCATGTTCATTACAGCATCAAATTAAGCCTGTGTTCAATTATTCCACTTCATGAGACTGCATTGTACTCAATCTGCTTGACAAATATGTACAGTGATCCAATCTAAAAAATGATACCAACGGCTAAAAGCACCCAATAAAGTATAAAAGCTATTTATAAAGCATAACATTCAAAATATGCCAAGATGTACAAATACTTAAGACAGCTTTTTCTATAAAGATATTGCAAACAGTATGTTACCTTTGTGTCTAATTTCCATTGGTGAAAGATTTTCAGTTCCTTTGACTTCTGACAATGCCTTCAATTCAATTGGCAATCCATGACAATCCCATCCAGGTACGTAATGTACTTTATAACCTCTCATCATGTAGAAACGATTAGTGATGTCTTTTAAAATCTGAAAAGACACAAAGGTCAGTTATCCCTTTAGCTCCCCCATGGAGAATAGCTACATTATTAATTAAGATTCTTCTATTATAAAAACAAATACAAAAGGTTGCATGATACATTTACATTTAAGACCATCCATTTATGATTTTTTCTTGCCAATCATCTTGTATGCTGGCAGAACCTCAAGTGACCTCTGATCAAAGGAATTCACATTCAGTATAACTGAAAGATGCAGTTTATAAACTTGCAAGACTTGAAGCAAACAAATCCTACTTGCTCTTATTTCTAAAACATTCAGCTAGATCTACAGTGTTGGCCTAGTGCAAATTATTGCTTTTTTATGCAAGTGATCAACTATCAAAACTTGTCATTTTCAGAAGTCCAAGCTTTAGTGCTAGTCCCTTAAGAAGCTGCAGGTCACATTTTACTCTTTCTCACTTTGTAGCACACGTAACACTGTCATTCTCAGGACTGAATATAAATGTATCCAAACATATTCAGGAGTATTACTCTGAAGCTGAAATTTACATTTTAAAAACCATCAACATTTGGTCATTGCAGTTCCATCGAAGATCCCCAGATAAAATAAAATAAATGCAGTAAAATAAATGCAATACAACAAACTCACAAAATACCCAAAGGAAAAAAGAATAGCAAGGCACAGCTCAACCATGCATTACAGTAATACTTTTACATATAACACACACAGAAATACACACTCACCCAATGTGAGTATGTGTGATATGTTCCACAGACAAATAAATTGTGCATTTAATATTGCTTAGGAATAAAGACTGCACTTTCTTAAAAATGTTCTCTTTTTACTGAAACATTCAGCCTCATAAATGAGCACTCAGCATACAGGCACCATATACTGGCATACAGTATTTATGCCATAGTATGGTATCTATGTCACTGTGGCATGATATAGCATCTACACAACTGCGTCACTTGCTTTTTAAAACCCCTGTTTACCAAAATACCGGACATTTTAAATTGCCATTGATTTAAACTGGAGCGGAGAACACACAGCATGTTACAGGAAGTATTTACCACTTCAAAACAGTAGAGTGTGAACCAGTAAATATTTACTTTATTTAATGCGTGGCCAACATGGGGGTCTCCATTGGCATATGGTGGTCCATCATGAAGACAAAATTCCTGCTTTGTTTTCCTTTTCCTTTGCCAAGAATACAGCTCTGAAAAACCACATTTCTGTAGAGACAACAAGAAAACAACTAAATCATCACAGGTCTTCGCAGTCCCCAGAAGTCCGGAATTTGGCTTCACACTAGAACGCATATTGCAAACAAATAAACTAGCGCGGGGAGATGAACTTGTCCAACCCTGTAACTGCAGACGCAGCAGCTCCACGCTACCAAGAAGCCCAAGAGAGGCACAGCACCAAGCCTCACGGCCCTGCTCCGGCTCTCCGCCACCCGTGCGGTCCTCGCTCCTCCTCCAAACGACGCCGTAACAAACCCGAGCGCGACCCGACGCTGTAACCAAACCCCGAACGAAGGCCCCGAGCTCTCCCCCTTCCGCCGGCACCAGGCCCCCCGCCCTGGCCCACACGAAGCCACCCGCAGCCAAAGGCGGGCCCGCCAACACACCTCCGCCCGCCGCCCCCCAGGCCGCGCCGCGGCGGGCAGGGAGGCCCCGCGGGAGAGCCGGAGCCGGCCCCCGCCGCTACCTGCTGCGTCTCCAGCTCGATCTCGGGCTGCAGCCGCCCCGGTAGCTGCGCGGGGAAGCGGCTGCGCGGCAGCAGCACCGTGTCCCGGTACTGGGAGTCCCGTTGGCTCTCCGCCGCGGGCTCCGAGGCGGCGGAGCGCGCCCAGCCCCAGGCGACCCTCGGCCGGGCCCGCAGCCC
>Ga0065711_1040681_pt1 | contig 16770 bp, 4 predicted proteins | sample Hoacrofraction12_FD_59098 | JGI IMG/M metagenome (GOLD analysis project Ga0065711, IMG submission 59098) | Hoatzin crop microbial communities from Cojedes, Venezuela - Epithelial fraction 12 v2 (version 2) | ecosystem: Host-associated > Birds > Digestive system > Esophagus > Crop | place... | reverse complement strand
GGTATGGAATACCGGGCTCTGTTTGGCCAGGTGGGGTCAGCCCCCACCCCCCAGCTGTGCCCCTTCCTGGAGTCCAGTGAAAATTAACCCTGTCCTGGCCAAACCCAGGACAAAAATGCATCTGTATGATTGGCTGTTGCTGCCAGATGATCCGGACATCAAGCGTCTCTGGTGGTCCACCAGCTCTATGGCACGATTTATAATCCTGTGTTTGCTGTTGGTGATTGGGTGAGTCACTGTATGGGCAGGTTATTTCTCATCTTTCTTATTGCATCAACAAAGCTTTGGTTTACAAGCCTTGTTAGACTCCATTACTGTTTGGACCACAATTCTTCACTCCCACAGTTACACACTGGTATTACCCACAGGAGTACTAGTGACTGGCAGAGCCATGCACGGTGATAAAGTCAGTGCTGTAAATGTAAGCTACTTGCTAAATCACCTACCGGAGCTTGATATTTATAACAGAACCAACTGGAAAACTGTTGCTCAGGAGTCTGAGACTCACAGAAATCATCTTCATAAAGGGAGATACTGAGAGAAACCATCCTGCATAAGCTGGAATTTGTTCATTACACCTACTTATACCCTAAGATGTAACAAACTTTTACGAAACTGAAGGTTCTATGCTCCTTTGATGGCATTGGCATCCTATTAGCAGTGAAATTATATCTTACTTTTTTTACATAGAGTTATTCAAGAATACGAGTAACATCAGTTTCAACAGGATATGGCAAATAAGGACTTGTGGAAAAGCTGAACAGGTTAATGGCATCTTGCAATAAGAGTGGAAAATCACTGCAATAGTATGATGTTGCACAAAGTTGTTTCTTGTTAAATAAAGGTTAAACATAGATTGTGCCTATAGTTTTAGTTGACATGATTATTAATGTGTTCTGAGTAATTATTGCAAAAATTCCTACAGTTATTTATTAGTCAGGTTAAAAAAAGGAGAAAAAAAACAGGATTTATGACTATGCGTTCACTAAAGTTGATTCTCAGCATTCTACGTTTTCTAGCAATCTTATGTGTCAATACTAAAAAGCATTCTATGCTGATTAGTAGCATTGCAAACCCCAGAGCAAACAATTCAATTAATTCTTTTCCTGGATTGTATCTCACACTAGAATCTTTGAAATCATTTGGAATTGTTTACACTTTAATTTCTATTTAATGAAGCTGGCCAAATGAAACTAACAATCAGCAGCATAAGGCACTAATAAACTTAGAAAAATTATTAGAACAACATGACCTATGATATTCTAGGCATTGCATTTATCAGCTGGACCTAATTCTATCACAGGCACAGCCATCCTGGTCTTTGAAATTGTATTTCATTCCATGATCTGTTGTTTTTCAAGTTTGCTTTATACATTTGCATGACCACAGCTTCCCACCTCCTTTTCCTGAGTATAAAAAGGAAAGATCAGTTTCATTTGATCACTTTTATTTGTAGCTATCTCCATTAGCTAACTTTAAAAAGACTGTTAATTTCGGAAAGTTATGTCCTAGTTAGGATAGAAATTAAAGACTGCAAAGACTGAAAAGTCAGTTTTCATGGTTTTCTAGTGTAGATTAAGTCAGCAATTCCCAAAACTGCAGAAAACACTGATTTTTTAACATTTACAACTCAATAACATTTCAGTGAACGTCAGTGTCTCTAAGGATGACATATTAGCTCCTTCAGATTTAGTAACATTGACATGAATGGGGATGAAATAGTATATCTGTAGTTTCTGAAAAATTTGAGATCAAGCTTGCAAAATACAGGAAACACTTTCCAACGACATACATGACTAACTTCTGTCAAGGACACAGTAGTTCACAATAACTGTCATTTTCTAAGACAACTGACTGCTACCTTAGTATTGAAAATAGTAATGGTAATAATTTAAAACTCCTAAGAAGGCATAAATGTGCCTTTGTGTTATATTTTTTTGCCATGAGTATGTGAGAATGTGGTCTCATTCTCTACCTGCATGCTTCAGAATTTTGGAAATCACTTATTTTTCTCAAAAAAGCTTATATATTAAACTAGTCTGAAGATATGCCTGAGGAGATTTATTCTTACTCATAAATACCTATGCATATACTCAGTTATGTGACAACACAGGATGTGAAATCCTATTGCAGAGTCTTTCCTATACTTTAGCTACTTTAACTCTGTTCCTTTATATCGGATGTTTCTCACTGAACTCCCTTAACTCTGTTCGATAGGAATCATATGTTGTTTCTAAAACTATCCACCTTTCTTGTATGCGTTTGAGAATACAGCTGAATAAAGATTCAGTAAAATGTTTAAATTAATAAACACTCTGTAAAAACCCTTCCTCAAGAATTTTCTATGCAGTTATAAGTAATCTTTTTTAATAATAGAAAACAGTGATTATCTTTACACTGAGGAGCTGTGACATGATCTTTTAAATTTTTACATGCAGTCTTTTGATTCTTACTTGTATATAAAAAATATCCTTTGTTATTTTATTAATTTACCTATGATAGAAAACTCTGATTCAAATGAAGCAAAACTGTACAGGAACGTCATACTAGGCTTAAAGCTTTTTTCTCAGTAGAGTCCTAAACATTCACAATTGCATCCTTGTTATGCATAAAACAAAATCTGTGGTTTATAAGATCAAACAATTACTACTCCGTCTGGCTGTGCTCATCTTTTTTTCATTTGAATGAAAAATACTAAAATTAAATAGTGCCCTTTTCAAAATTGAAATTAGTCATGCTTACTTTTGGATACGTTATGCAAAAATATTTCTTTGTGCAAGATTGTTGTGCTATGTGTCAGCTCTTTCACAGAATCACAGAATGTTCGGGGTTGGAAAGGACCTCTGTGGGTCATCTAGTCCAACCCCTCTGCCGAAGCAGGGCCACCTACAGCAGGCTGCACAGGACCTTGTCCAGGCGGGTCTTGAATATCTTCAGAGAAGGAGACTCCACAACCTCCAAGTTCCGTTCCAAGAGATTCTTTTTTAAAGTTCTGCACCGTCTTTCTCATTTATAAACATAACCACTGGCAATACCAGTAGGACCTTTCCCAATAATTGAGTAATTCTGCAATGGTTTATGCTTTCCCTAGCTGAAACACTAACACATGAAAATCTTTAAGTTTCTGTTCAAACATTATAGAGAATTAAATGTAAGAATAAAACAAATACTGGTTTCAAATTCACTCTTTACGAAGTGAATTTAAAGTATGTTTGCCTGCACAGTTTTCAATATATTTTTACCATGCTTATTCTTCTAGTTCTTTATCCTCTTCTCCTAGGCTTATTCTATTACTTCCTTACTACTTTTCTATAGAAAAAATTTTATAGTCTTTGTTACTGAGCCAGTATCAGACTTACATGTTCAGTGGCTACGGCATGATTAAAATCCATTTTCACCCATACAGGTGTGGCTTGTTCTTTCAGCACAACTTCATAGTAAATAAATTGCAATATTCTTGCAAACCCTCAGTCTTCATGCTCTGATTTTTATAGATCTGGTGCAGTACACATGCTATGATTTGCAGCAGTGTTCATCCAGTCTACCTTTTTAAACTGAAGTCTTAACAAAGGTGTTCTACCATATTGAAACCTCAGTAAAAGCAGATAATTGGCTTGTATGACGTTTTATGTCTTCATCTAGGTCTCTGCTAATGCAGATTGCAGTCAACAAGTGTCTGTAAAGGATTGTTACATGAAGGAGTGCTAGTGAGATGGATGGCTTAGCTATTAAGGTTTGATTGCTCCTTACATCCAAGCAGGCACCCAGACAATTAAAATATAAACTTATTTCTCAGAAATGAAGCTATTCTTCAGGCTTCTGAAATAGTTTCAGTCAAAACTTGTTCTTTGTTTTGAAGGTCACCTTGGTGTCCTATGGGCCTTCTCTTAGGACTGGATCTGGCCTGGGCTGCAGGGCAGGTGATCTCTGCACTGCCTATGGCCCCAGCTGCAGGCTGCCTGTAGGTTAAGATGAGAGCTGCGTGACACCCATTAAAGGAGGCAGCTGCACTGTAGGAACCAAGGAGCTACAAAGCAGCTCCAGAAACAAATGTGTCAGCTTATCAAGCACAATAAAAGAAATGTGAAAATTTTTAAGTGGGGCTAGAGACCTTGGAGTGGAAAAAGCGGTAGAAAAAAAAAGATATGGCACTGCCAGAAGTTTCCCCACTGCCCCTGCATCCTCTGTGCAGACGTGAACGCTTCCTCCCCACTGGACACCATGAGCCTCAGCACTCCAGCTGATGGACTGGCCATACAAGAGCAACAAGCAGGGACCCACACCTCGGGTGTGTGCATGTGACCTCCTGGGGCAGTTTCTCACCAGCGCATGGATTAGCAGACTGCAGGGAGGTGCACGGCACCCCGAAGCACCCCCATATGTGCACGGCACCCTGGAGCATACACAAGCGGTGTGTGCACACATGAACGTGCGCTCTCAGGAGAGGGGGTGTGTGCTGGTAACCTGAAGGGACCAAGGAGTGAATATAACTGTGCAAAGGTGGGTGTGTGGGATCAGACATATTTGGGATTAATTCCTGAATGTTGCTTAGAGATTTTTAGGTCTATAGCAACATTCTGTATTGTTAATACAGATTCTAAATGTACAGTTCACTGATAGCTAGATAAATACATGTGATTAATAAATCATCAAACTCCCATCCCCTCTTCAGTGCTTTCCTTCTGCCTGGAGCATCTTTCTTGCCTTTCTTTCACATTCAGCTCTCTGCCATCTCAGGACCTTCCAGGTTGTGTTTCTCTGGCCTTCCTCCAACCTGCCAAGCCAGGTTACATGATTTTGTCACTGCCTGCTGTTTTCTCTGCATGCACCCATGACTCTCCCTACATCTATATCTCAAACGAAGTTGCTCCTCTCAGCACTAGGTATTTAATCACACCAAACAGGCCAATGGCGTGATATCAAATTCCTTCATGTTTCACCTATAGCATGCCAATCCCTCTGTCATGATCATCAGGCACCTTTGTCTTGGTGGTATGCCTGATCTTTCTTATAACCAACTAAATGGATTCGTTCCCCAGAGTTGTCATTATGACAATTCCTTAAGTGAAAAACAGTAAGTTAATACAGCTCAAAGTAGTACTCAGAGCAGTGACAGGTTCAGAAAACTTTTCAGCAGTACGAGGGAAAGTGTGTCCTGTCCTTATTGGAGGGGCTTTAAGACTCTGGGTGGCCGGGACTTGTCAGTCCACCCACTCCTGGATGGGCAGGACTTGTCAGTCCACCTGTTCCTGAATGAGCAGGAACTACCTGGAAATGTAAAACTATCAGTGCAACTCATTTTCTCTGTACAATATTGGCCTCCTATCCCCTCCAAATCAATTCACCCCTTCAAACAGCTCACCTCCATATCCCCTCCTCTTCATTAACTGCTGTTTACCCCTCTTGCACCTCTGCTAAGTGGTAGGATTATCTTGCTCTCACTTAAACTTGTTCATTATTTAACTGGCTTGCTCTTTGTTTCTCTATTTCTTGCACATTTTAATCATGCTTAACTTATGGCTTGTTGGCCAAATAACAACAAGCCTCATATGTGCTTTTGGTCTGATGTTCTGTTTATTTAGTCTGTCTTTCAGTCTCAGATGTTTGAGGGCAGACATTGAAGCCAGCAAGCACATGACTACCTGATGAGATTCCTGAGGATGCCAGAGGATTTAATAACAATATTTGGGTGCCTAATAAGAGTGCTTGCCTATTCATCCTCTCTGGATCATACCTAAGCTGATGCTTAGCTGCCTCAAAACCTTTACATCTAATTACAGGATGTTTCCAGTGAGTTTAAGTCTTTAAAGGATTTAGCTGTGCTGGAAAGAGAGCAGAATGCAAAACTGATGTGATCAGAGATGGGTGCACACACTTAAAACTCAGTTTACAATATGGAGAAATAATTCATGAAAAATTTGGTAATGAAAGTATCCTATACATGAAGTAGTCTCTTCCTGACTAAAGAGTAAAACATTAAAACATGTCTACATGCCATATTCCTGATGAAAAGTTGAGAAAGATTTAGCAATGTTAGCCTAGTCAGGTCCGCATTTCACTACAATTTGCAACTGAGGCAAAATGGATGTGCACATCAGACACACATTTCCAAGCCAGTATAAGAAATAGCTTAAATATTCAGAGAATGTGATTCTAATAATGGGCTCTACACCCAGAGAAAGGAGGGGAAAAAAAGAAAGCAAGAAACAAAAGCCCTGATAATATATAAAATAAATTACAGCTAGAATCCTTTTTAAGGTGACATTTTCAGGGATTTTTATCTCTTTTTGTAAATATTGATAATGAAAAATTTCTAATTCTTCCAGAATAGATTTAGAAATATGAGTCAAATTAGCTACAAAAATTTTACGTATATAACTTTCTGAACAAGGAAAACAGTCCTTTGCATAAACAAGTTCTGACCTCTGCCAACTATACTATAAGTTCATTAAGGGAGAGCTTGTAGTTTCTTAAGAAAATTTAAGCCCATTGTTTTTTTCTTAATCATGCCTGACTCGCTCCCCTTCCAGACATATTTTTCTACTGTAGTACAAATATACCATCCAACAGAGATTAATTTGTGCCAAGTTCTTATTTGCATGATAGTTAGAATAACACAAACACACATTTTTTCAACAATGAGCCAGGCATATACAAGAAGAATTTAATTCTTCTCTTTTTTTTTTAATTAGCTTTGGTTAACTCAAATATATTTTTTCCTCAATTGTAGGTCATCATTCAAGTTGTTTTCCAAACATGGACTCTTTTTCTGTCTTGTTAATTCATTATATTTAATTGTAAGTAGCTTGCTTGTGGTGAACTAAAATTTTATTGCTTAAGCTTTCCAATAATTCTTTGAGGTGCATTTCATTGGGTAGGAACTTGGACAAAAACTCAGATTCTGTTTTTGCTAAAACATACCACAGCTCCATGGGTCAGACTGAGTAACAGAAACATTTTATCTTATTAGCACAAAACCATGGAAGACCTAACCATATATGTTCACAAGACAAAATGCTTTTTATTGAAAATATTTCACATTTAAAAAAACCTATGAATTATTTTAGCTATCTTAACTGTCACAATTCAATTCTTTCCAATAAGTCATATTTCACAGATCTAAATACATACTTTTAAAACGAGCATGAGTAAGAGCTATTAAGAAAGAAACATCACATCTACTTTTGGGTAATTGTCATCTTTTTTCATACAGCTGTTCATAAGAAGGAAGCATTCATTTAGTTCCCTGTATAAAATCCCAAAACACTGATGATTTTTTGCAAAACATTCAGATGTAGACCTTGAGAAAGAAATCTTGACATCCTCGTTCATGCATGCCTTGGATGCAAGCCTTGCTGCAGCTCTGGGCTATCATTCTCTCACTTCATTCATGATGGAAGTGTGCGGAAAGGGGATTTCTTCACCAAGTTCTCACCAGGAATTAACTTTCTGATCTTCTGGTACGTGAGGTGACTGTACCACGGGACTGACCCAAGTTCTAGTCTGTGCTGTAATGACATCCCTTTGTCTCCAACTACAGCTGATGGTCAGTCTCCTTCTTCAGCTTTGGGCACGTTTGACTTCTCTGCAGGCAACCAGCCAGCCATTTGCAGTTCTGAGATGCTGCCTTACTGACCTATTTTGTCCTTCCTTTCAGATGGAACAGTAAGTACAGAGAATTGTTCCCAAATTTGCTAAAATTCTTAGAGGAATTCTGTTCTCTTCAGTGAAATGAAACAACACCTTGCCACAGGCTTCTGAAAATTTATTATAATATTTTCTTTATTCTACACATTCTAGCCATGCCAAATGTCTTCCATGATGTTCACATTTTTAGCACTACTACAATATTTTATACAGTCAATGTACATAGATTGTAAACTTGACATGTTTGGTTTGGTTTAGTTCTTCTCATACACCAGATACAACTCATGAATAATAGAGATGAGAGTTATGGAAATAAATCATTTTGGTGTTCTACTTATCCTGTACCAGTGTGATCTCATGTTCTATATGCTCTAGCTAACCTCTAGCAGTATTATTTTCATATTTAACTTCTGAAATGTAGTTCTTCAATATGTTTTCTTGAACTACAAAAGTGATAAGGGCATTCCCAAATTCCTAATTCTCAGCTCAAAGATGGTACTTTCAGATACTGTACTTTTAATGTGTTTAGCTGAAATGAATCAGGCCAACAAACTAACTAGTGGCTCACTGAAATTTAAAAAAAATTCATCTGGGTATTAAAGCTATGTCTACCTAAGCCTTCATGTCCTATTCTGATTCATTACACAGACATCTCCAAAAAAATAAAATCAGCAATTCTCAAAAGATAGGAATTAAAAATTGCAAGCATAGATTAAGTCCTTTTTAAAGAAGTGGCACAAAATGGCCATTTTTTTGTGTAAAATAGCTAGTGGTAGATTCCATTTCCACACCTGGCCTCTCAGTATTTCACAAGAGCAATTCTGTGCTGTGGAGTTCATAAGCGGGAGTCAAAGCTTCTGCTGAATTTTTTCACAGGAAAAGCTTTTAAACTGATAAAGACACATAATGGGCAATCACTTTATTCAATGATGTGCTTCTATCTAGTTGAATTACTCAGATGTTCCATGTGGTATCAATGAATACATATATGAGAAGAAATGGGCAGTAAGTAGATGTCATTATACCAGTTTAACCTTTTAATTCTTCAAGTGGAATTTTCTTCTGACTTCTGAGCGAATGCCTAGCCTGGCAGGACACATAGCAGTTAAAAAAAACCCAGAATATTTGTCATTTTAAAAACTTAATCTTCCTAGATTTACTTACATAAATGAATCTATAGTAGGACTGTACATACCGATAATAAATCAGGGACTTTCAATAAATCAGGGACTGACTAATCCTGTGACAGTTGTCTTCTTAAGTGCCTGAACACACTAAGTACTGTTTTGTTGAAAGAAACTTACCTAAAGCAACCTCAGATGGTAATGCAAATGAAACAACAACAGCTCATTTTCCCAGAGTCATCTTTACAGAAGAGGTTCCTTGAATTCTTATGTAACTTCCATATTTTCAAAATTCTATGGCCTATCTGGCAGATACATAGACATAATATGCTGCTCAGATAGATTATAGTACACACACTCTAGTTGTCTGTCTATTTATGTATGTGTATGAGCAGGAACTCATACAGTGCTGAATTACACCCATGGAAAACCAGTGAAAACAAAAGAATAAGACAGGCTCTGCTGAAGTCAATTTAAAGTGACAGAATGTTGCCTGCAGTCTCTAGGGGCGGGAAGAAATCTCAAAATATGGGTTGTCGAGCAATAAGAAGGAGGTAGACTAGCCGGTAAACTATGTTACAAGAGTAATATGTTCTGTTTTAAAACGGAAGATCCTTTACGCCTTCTAGCCAAACACAGTAGAAATAATGAGGAATGAGAGAGGAGAGGCAATGGCAGTAAGGTTTCTATAACAGCAGTCATCAATGACTTTCTGCAGCAGAAGTTAAAAACACAAGGGATGTCTGGAAAATCTTCCCTGAAAGCACCGGCTCTGTATATGCTTTTTCAAAGTAAATTCAAAAGAGGCCACAAATGCCATTGTGCCTGGACACAGAGATGGAAAACATCCCAAAGAACTAATTATATGAGGTTTCTTGAGAATCTCCTCCCAAGTATCATTCTCAAATAATGATGCCTTTTAAAATTAAATTCTTCGCAGTTCTTCCCCTACTCTAAAAACTCGGCAACCACAACAGGCCCTCTAAGTAGAACTGGAAAGAAAAGGAACATCTTAAAATTCCTGTTGTCGCTTCTCACAGATCTGCTTACTCGGGAACTTCTAGCCTTTATTTTGCCCCTTTTGAGCAATTTTGCCCCTCAAACTCTTCTGAGAACTAACTATACTAAGGGCAGACTGTGAACCTATCTCTGATCAGCATGACAATTTCATCTCGTTAGCAACTGGTTGGTGCTGAGCTGCAGTAGATCTAAGTGCCCAGTCGTTAACATGGTTGTCCTCTGGAGAAAGAACAGAGCAAGGGACAGGACAATAGACCTTCAGTGGAATGCTAAAACACTGTCACTTTCTTCTGAAGAGGTTTAGTGTAGACATTCAAAATTCTAGCAATAAACCCACATTTTTAATATGTAGGAACCTTGGAATACACTCTTCAAGACCACCAATGTATCATTGAAGAGAGTGCATTTAAAATGATGTTAATGATCTTTTATATTCAGATCACAAACACCTGAATAATTGTTGTCCGTTCTGGAACTCTGTCAGCGGATGTGGACAACGTGAGCTGTCTTATCAGTATCTTCTGAGCAACAACATCTATGTCACAAACAGAGACTGGGCTTTCTTCTAATAAATACCAGTAATGCTAACATATTACTTTAATTTAAATTGAGTTAAATTCATTTCATTTCATTTCATTTCATTAATCAAATTCATTTTATTAATATAATTAATTTTATTTCATTAATTTTTAATTTTATTCATTCTATTATTGCAATATGATTATATAGGACATTGTCCTCGACTAATGATCAAGCATTAAAACTTCTCTTTTTGTGGCAGTGGTTAAACACTCTATTAGATGCTATCAGCCCTTTTCACTGAGGGAACAAGCTACCAGAAACAGCTGCAGAGTTTGAACATAAAATGTCACTGCATGCACACAGATGCATCCAGGTGGGATAGGAGTGAGTGCTACAGATTTTTCTTTATGCATGTTAATTCTTTCAAACCTCCAGTATATAAAGTGTTCTGGATCTGGGATTTAATTCATTACGTCGTAAGGCTGCTGTGAGCTTCTGAACCCTATAAATGTACAAATATAATTTGCATGGGAATCGTGCTGTAGTGGAATATATACAGTACAACAACACGTTCAGGAAATCTCATTTACAAAGGCAGCATTTCAAAGACAAAAACATGTATGAAATTCCTCTCACCTAGACTAGACAGTTTGCCTAAAGTAACACACTGACAACCATAGCAGAACTGGCCCTGACCAGTACATCTTGAATATGATAGCTTTATAAGATCAAAAGTATGAAAGAGTTGTTATCCTTGTTGCAAGTAATGAAGGACAGAACCAGAAAAAGCTACAGAGTTGAAAACTATGTGCTATTTTCTAACAAAGTGAAGTAATCCTGTATGGTGCTCTATAGGCAGAGCTGATCTTCTTGCCTTTAAACTGAGAGGGATTATTGTGCTTCTATCAGTACATCAGTTCTGAATAACAAAACTTCACAAGTGCATCACTGATTTCTTTCTACACTTAGGACAAAGGAAAACTTCAGGAACATCCATTACTCCACTGAATGCAGACATAACCATGCAAGACAGAAAGTTTAAGAGTTTTCCATGTGAAACAGTTTGGGAGGGAAGGGTAGGGAGGGCTGTTGGGGGTTTGGTGCAGGGAAGACAGAATAGTCGTCCTGTCTTGTTCTTCAGCTTTCAAGTTTAATCTACTAACTGAATAGGAAACAGAAATATCAAAACACCCGTGTATCTCAGTAATGCCACAGCTGGACTGCTTCCACTGCTGTAGTCACTTAGATACTCTAATGTACACCTACTCTGGCCATTTTTCTTCTCTTTGCTACTAGACGTACCTTTCCTGCTTTTTCACACCTACCCAATTTATATCGCGTTTTGCTCATTGCTCTGTTTCCCTCAGTATCTTATTCTAGCCCCATTCTTTGACCAATAAATAAATGCGTTCTCGCATAATGCTGCAATTATGTTTATCTCTTTCTACTGGATTTATTTTATGCCATGCTAAAAAACAAGCTATAATTTGTTGTTCTTTGTTAATCTTTTGTCTTTAGAGCCATTAGAATCAGAAGCTCTGAGGCAAGACACAAAGAGTAATTACTGATGATTCAGAAAACAGAAACAGCTAAATTTAATTTAGAGCAGAAATTAATTGGACATGAGGAACAGAATAACAGCTAATAAAAATATTGAACACCCAAAGACAATAAATCAGAGATTTCTACTTACCATTCCTTCAGTACATTGTAAAGCTGAAAACTTGAATTCTGGTAAGAATTTTTCATTTTATGCTGTTAAGCTAAAGCAGTCAATTAGCCACACAATGGCCACAAAATAGTCACAAGTATCTCAGAAACCAAAATGATGGGAGGTTATCAAACTGATAAATATGCTAAAACTGTAGAGTAAAATAGTTCCTTCATGATTCAAGACATAAACTAACCAAAGTCTTCTGGAAATTTGAAGACATTTTCCCTATTCAGTTATAAGACTGGGTTTCTTAGCATCAGGTATCTGGCACTTGTAGATACATTGGATTGGGCTGGATTTACCATTGATTTGATTTCAGTGGAAGGTACTATAAACTTTGTTTGCAATGTTTTATATTTCCCAAATTATCAAATCATGTTTAAATTATTAAGAGTTGAAATTTATCCGTATAGAGCTACTGAATCTTCATGCTTAGTTTCTCATGTTCTTTACCATAGTTGTTCTTTATACATTCCTCCTTAACACAGTTTTTGTGTCTCTTTTCTACTTAAAAATACCCACAGACGAATAAAGTTCAGTAACTCTCCCTCCATTTCCGAATGTTATGATAATACATAATAAACATTCAAGAAAACTACGCTAAACCTTCACCAAGAAGTCCAAGAGAAAGGTTCAGTCCTACTGACATGTACTGTGATGCATGGTAGTGACTACTGTAAATACTCGTATCTACTTAAATGGATTTTTCACAGAATTAGTATTTTGCCAGGTGTATAAATTGGACAACCAGAAAAAAGGGTTTTTAAAATTAGTAACTTCATGTGGAAATGTGGGTTTTATTACAAATTATAGTAAACATGTCTAGTTTTAAAATTCGGAGTCTTGCTTGAGTTGAAATTTCGTAACTCCACTGTGGAAAATTCATCCTGACTTTTGACCTCTGTGTTTTAACTTTAAACTCAAGTCTCGATTTCTTTTCTTCTGAAAGAAAATCTCTTAAAAACAAAATGGATCAGACCCCCAGCATTTGTGGTAAAGAATCTGAATAGCTTTTTTATAAATATCCTAACCAGATATTTTTTACTTCTGAATATAAGAAGTAAAAGTCTTTATGAATTCAAATTTAATTTAAATCTGTACTCCACCCTGATGAGGTTTTTTTTTCCTCTTCATATACATTTGATTTTCTACCTTTAATTTAATGGAAAAGGAAACTTGTTTCACGTAATGGCACAGTCAACCTCTGCTGAAAGGTGACCTTTTACTATGTTATTCCCCAAATACTCATTTACAAAGTGAAGTTTTCTGCCAGCTTAAGTAAATGTATTCTAATTTATTTGTACTTGACAGAATGTTTTACACTGATAGACAGCTAGCTGAGGAGTGTAAAAGTGTTGTGAAGAAAAACTTTAGAACTTTTCCTTTTTTTCGTTGCTCAGGGAGTTGAAAATGATAGATACATAAATAACAAATTTGCCTTTTAGTTCAATAAGTTGACAGGGTTTATAACTCATCTGACTTGAAATGTAAGTTTCCAGATTACAACAGAGAGCCTGAAAAAATCTAAAAAAGATTTCTGTGATTACAGAAAGGCTTCAAGAAGACAGGAGGAATATAAGTTTTTTCCTCTTTCTCTGGCAGATGGAGGAATGGAAAAACTTGAAACAAAATAAACCAAATGTCAAGCTTACAGGCTCTGACTTCTTACATCACTTTCCAGAGTGAAAAAAAAGCCTCAAGCCCTGTTAAAAGGAAACCTTAAATCTCTTCTTCAATTATTCCCTATATAAACTGCTTTGTCTGAAAGCTGTTAAAGAGCTTCCATAACTGTTCACGTATTTCGTCCAATTTATTTACTTGGATCCAAGATGACGCGCATATACACTGTACTAAATGGAAATAATTTTTAAAATTTGTGAATATAGGGCTTTAAAGCAGATCAGAGTGTTTATTTGATACACGGAAATATCTTTCACATGGGTATGATGAATGTCTGTATGAGTTGTGCTTGCATATTTATCACTGCTGACTTACAAAACACTAATTTAATTTAAACTTCTAACATATAATGTATCATAAATATTCTTTCAATCCAAAAAACAGTGTAATCATATCTTGCAGAAGAAATCTTTGTCATTAGGACATGACTTTTGATTATACTAGCAAAACTATTTTGAATTTGTAATTTTTTATTCTATTGAGTAATCTGTAATTATCTCCCTAATTCATTTCAAAAGTAATTAGATTTTTTTCCCTCTGTATAATAGAAAACAAAAAGACAAGTGTGAATTCCTTATTTATTCAGGAAAAAAACCAGGAAGTATGCAAAGCAACTTGGAATCATTTTACATATTATGTCTCCCAGAGGAGTCTCTCATTTTAGAAGATATTTATCACATATTAATATTGGTTTCGGTGCTGATCCTGTAAACACTGATCTAGATAATAATTTCATACTCTCGCTGATATGTGTAAGAATTTAGATAGGGCTCTATTTCCTGCAAACAAGAAAAATAACAATTGTAGTGATTTATGACCAGAAAATTACACTTAGTGGGCTGATGTAGCTTACAACTTTTACAAATTATCTAAAAGGTAAGCTAACATAGAAAAGTATGTGGGACCTGATGAAGGAATTACTGGGGTTGAGTTATAGCGAGCAGATGTGCTGTTTCTTAGTGTAGCCCTCAGGACAGCATAGAAATAAACCCAGGACAGGCTAACAATGTACAGCTGAGGAAGGTCAGTAGCTGCAAAAAAAACTGTGTGCCATTTCCCTATTCAGGTGTAGCAGGAAGCAATGCAGGATATCATAAACCAAGGACAAGAATGTAAAACGTTGGCTATGATAGATAGCAATAACATATCTCAGATGTCATTCCTGTAAAGTAATCAGATCAAATGAGAAAGTCCATTCTCAGAAGTCTGTGCTCTGTGTGTAAGTTTCCCCTATCATGTGGGAGAAGAAGAAGGTATCTCAGGATGAATCTAAAATACCCACAAAACTTGAAAAGAGTTCTGCTGTGAGCAGCACAGACTTAGGTAAAATGAAGACGGAGAGAGCGGTGAACCATAAATGCAGGCTTTTGGGACAGTATCTTACTTCAGAAATAATCTAGAACTTCTCCTGGAGTTTTTAATTAGCAGGAGAAGGTGATGAATTTGAGTACCTTTTTAAGTAATAGTTTCGCCCTTAAAGACTCATTCTAAAAAAGAAGAGTGGGACCCCTCCTCTTATAAGGCAGTGTCTTGCAGTGTATCTAACTCAGTATTGTAAGCAACCCAACTGCTGGCCTGGAGGTTTGCCAGCTGGATTCATCTTTAAACCAGCTGAACCACAGAGGCAGAAACCCAAATAAGAATTTCCCTTCATTTCTCAAATATGAGGTCAATACGAAAGAAGGAGAAAGTGACACCTTGGTGCTCAGGCCTTCTCTCTTTTTCTGCAGCAGTCTTTCCCCATCTTGTCGCTCCTCAAGTTGGAATGCCATAAGACTTTGGACAAAATTGGAAGTTGGACCAGAATCAGAACATAATCATAATCACATCAAAATCATAGAATCATAGTGCAATAGAACAAGTTCTTCCCTTCGAAAGAAGGGGTATTGTTCTGTGTTTAAGTAGCGTTCCTTTAATCAAGTAGTGCATGACCAGAATCATGTTAATGTTTAACCTAAGCTTAGAGACAGGATACCTTGGCCATTTACATTACCCGATTAATCAAAGACAAATTCTCCTTCTTGAAGGAACAAAGGAAAATTGGCTAAAGAAAGTAGCCTTAAGTTGTCCTTAGTTCACATGTGACCATATATGGATAAAAGGAGTTAGAGTACTTCATCCAGGAAGACCACCAAGGACCACCAGAGACCCCTGAAGAGGAGGAAGACATGCACAGAGGAGTCTGAAAAGGAGCCAAGAAGAATGACACCACATGGTTTTGCACAACACATGTAGATTAGAATGAATATGTATTAGATAGATAGAATATGCATGAATTTAATGTATAAATATAACAAAGAAGACAGCATTGGTTTTGCTTGATTTGTGGAAAATCCACTGAGCACCCAGGCCTGGATAAAATGATATCGCTCCTGAGTGTGTGAGGATTAGCTTATTGCACACCGTGTAAAGAAACTGCTTTTTCGACAATAGAATCACAGACTCGGACAATCATTAATGTTGGAAAAGAACTCTAAGATTATCAAGTCCAACCGTCAACCGAAAACTACAGCACCTGCTAAACCATGTCCTGAAGTGCCACGTCTACACATTTTTTGAACACCCCCAGGGCTGGTGACTCCACCTGTTCCCTGAGCAGCCTGGTCCAATGCCTGACCACTCTTTCAGTAAAGAAACTTTTCTTAACAAAGTAAACAGCTCTCTGTTCTTCTCCTGTTTGATTAGCCAGTGTTTGTCTTGATGTCATGTCTGACAGAGGCAAGAAAAGCAAGCAGCTTGTCAAGATGTTTTCTGATAATACCCCAAACACTGTTAAGCTAGATATCCATTACCTGTGAGAGTTTGAACCATATTTCAGGAAAAGTATGGAGCACTAGGAGCGTTCCAGGAAAATGTTAACTGAGATGCCATTACCTAACCTGGACCTATACTAAGACTATGACTGCCAATGAGCTGACGAGGGAGGTTCTCCTTCCCCTCTACACTGCCCTGGTGAGGCCTCATCTGGAGTACTCTGTCCAGTTCTGGGCTCCCCAGTTCAAGAAAGATGAAGAGCTGCTGGAGAGAGTCCAGCGGAGGGCTACAAGGATGGTGAGGGGACTG
>Ga0065711_1040680_pt1 | contig 16770 bp, 14 predicted proteins | sample Hoacrofraction12_FD_59098 | JGI IMG/M metagenome (GOLD analysis project Ga0065711, IMG submission 59098) | Hoatzin crop microbial communities from Cojedes, Venezuela - Epithelial fraction 12 v2 (version 2) | ecosystem: Host-associated > Birds > Digestive system > Esophagus > Crop | place... | reverse complement strand
ATCCCTGGAAACATTCAAGGCCAGGTTGGACGGGGCTCTGAGCAACCTGCTCTAGTTGAAGATGTCCCTGCTCACTGCAGGGGGGTTGGGCTAGATGACCTCTAAAGGTCCCTTCCAAGCCAAAGCATTCTCTGATTCTCTGATTCTAAGAAAGCACTGTCACACATCTCTGTCCATCTGGCTTGAAATCATCACTGCTTGTACATCTTGGCTACATGGGTCACGTTTATGACTGGCAGAGGACTACTGCCTATCGCATTGCCCTTCCTTGCAAAGATTCCTCTCTCTTCGCTCATTCTCCTTGTGCTCACGGTCAGTCTGTTTTTATACCAGATATTCCTGCTACCTTTTCTCAGTGCACTATGCCACCTCAATGCCAGAGCATGAACCCAAGGTTACATTTCCCAGAACAGACCTGTCTGGTTGCATTATCCCTGTTCCCCCGCACACTGCTGGCCTGGGTCTTTCAACCAGGCTGCGCAAGACCCTCGTGCCACTGCGTCGCTTCATCCTCCGGCACGGCATGTAGCGGCACGAGGAAAGCCTCTGCTTTTTTGCCAACACTAGGCATGACAGGGACCTGCATGCTGCCTGGCACTGGCAGTACTATTAGTGCTGGGTAGTACAACCTTTGTTGCTCATTGACAGCAGAAGCACCCAAGGGAGCAGGACATGTACTGAGCATGAGATGGGAACAAATGTTGGGAACATCGAGGTGGGTTGGAGGAGGACACTGAGAGCAGGAGTAGCAAGGAAGAAATCACAACTGCAACCGAGATAGAGAAAAAAATCTTCTTACTTATGGGATGAAGGTCATAACCACAGGATAACATCCAGGTGTGAAGACAGCAAAAGAATAAATACCAAACTGGCAAATATAAAATGCAGAAGGATGTTGTACAGAGCCCTCTCTGTGAGGTGCTTTGACTTCCATTCTTCTCCCTTAAACCTAAGAGAGAACAGCGATCCTACTGAAAGAGAGATCACAGAAGTCTTTTGTTCACAAGCTGCAGGTTCCCAGGGTACTTCTGATCAAGGAAAGTGATCATAAAAAAAGAAATCCCTAATTCATATACACAAAGATCTTCTACTCACCTCCAGAAGAGGGGCAGGAACATCTCTAGGCAGGCACCTCACTCTTCTACAGCTTTGTTAGTAGGTTCATTTCTACAGTGACCGTGCTCTGGAGTCTCAGTCAGGATCAAAGCTTGTGTTCACCAGATTGCTCTTGCCCTCATCATGGCTCGAAGGGAAAAAACTGTGGCTCAGGCCACCGTGAAAATCAGATCCAAAAGCCGTTTTAAAAACTGTCACTTTAATTTGGAGTTATCAGTAAAGAGCATTAACATCTGTCAAGACACATCTACAGCTTTCAGAGGCCTTTTTGCTCAAGGACTTCTGCCACAGTCTCACATTTCCTTAGGTTTTCGGTGTTTGCCCTCCCCACCGAGGTGGCTGCAGACCACTGTGAGCGAGGAGGAGGAGGGAGCGAGAGAGCAGGCCCTGGGGGAGAAGCTGTGGCTGGAAAGCTCCATCCCCTGGCCGGGGACAAGAGAAAAAACTGTGAACTCTGACAAAAAGCAAGCCGGGTTCGGGCGCTGGGGAGGCAGCCTCTGCGGCGTGCCCTCTTCCCGAAGGGAAGGGCATGGCTGCTGCCGCTCGCCCGGCGAGGACGCGGTGCACCCCAAAAGAGTGAACCCACATAGTGCTTGGCGGCCGGGCTGCTTGTGCCGTCTGCTACACTGCTAATTAGAGGCTGGTGAGGAATGCAAACCTACAGAGTCTAATTACAGCTAATTTATTGCATCAATCATTTAAAATCAAAGGGAAAAAGGGGAAAAAAATACAATTTTTTTCCACAAGTGGGAAAGTATTGAGTTAAACAGATCCGGTCTCTCGCCATTACTCATTGTGCTGTTTCTTCTGCATCCACCGCGTGGGTTTAGCTGGAAGTGTATTCCAGAGGCAGGAAGACAACGGGGCCAGTACCTGCAAAAAAAACTTCTTTTTTTTGGTCCTTGCCTACAGTGCCACATGTTACGGATTTCATTTGTGCTGTAGTGGAAGAAGAACACAGCCAACATGTTCTGAAAACAAAAACATGGACTGCAAGTCCTAATCCTTCACTGAAAGAGTCAAGTGGTCTGCTCACAAATGAACATTCAAGATGGAACCAAAAAGCTGGTCGCTGCACGCAGAGACCATCCCAATGTCAGACCACAAGGAATACCTTCTGAAGGAATGACTTCAGCTTGCGTTGTATGAGCACTGTTCAGGGGTGAGTGGCTTTTCAAACGCAATCTCTGCACTTCAGAAGGCAGAGGGAGCTTCCTGTTGCTCCTGGTGCTAATGGGGAGTGTGACACAGAGCAAAGTGCTAGCGGGCTTTCTCTTCTCTCACCTATGGCAGTGTAAATGCTAAAGAGCATCCACTTACTCCAGACATCCCTCACTGCAGAAGTGGGAGCAGGTGGTGGGAGCCGTTGCCATTTTTCTCTCTTGCCTCATCTCCTTTGGAAGCACAAAATTTCATCCTCTTTTGAAGGCACATCTCAGTGCTGTCCCTAGTGACACCAGCCCTTTCCTGCCCTCATACCGTGTCACTGCATTTTCACAGCAAGCAACGGAGGAAAAGATGTGTTAGTGGCACTCAGTTCATAGGCAGGCTTTGCCGTGCTGGAGGAACAATGCTATAAAAGGGCTAATTGCAGATGGGAGGCCTGCTGAGTTACACAGGCTGAACACGAGACTCGTTTCTTGTGACTTCTCCTCGCTCTTCTTTGCTGCAGTGCCCACCTAGTCTGTCCCAGCAGCGCTAGCACAGAGATTTTTGTGAAGGAACAGATGGGGTGCGGGCAAGGGTCTTACTCTGCCCAAAGCCTGCCATGAAGTTTGCTCGGGTCAGGTTGCTTGGCTTGACAAACTGCTTTTTTGGCTAAATACCACACTTTAAATACGAGATTTCCAAATCTGCAGATGAAGGATATCTTTAGTTCTCACTAGACCTTCCCACGTTAAAAACTAATTTGAATTTCAATCAGGGTGGAAAATGTAGTGTATACACAACAAAGCTACTGAAGGCAGGCTGAGAAACATAAATGCGCTTCATTTTTGTTGCTTTCAAGTTGCTTCTGTACGATCTCTTCAGTTCTTATTTACTGTAATCAACATCCATCCGATGGCAATTTGTAGGTAATTGTGCACTTCAGTTTGTTCAACATTCACCGAAAAGCTGCATGCTTCTGAAGCCTGAGGTAAAACCCTGCAAATGCTAGAACTCCAGATAGAAGATGAAAAGGTCTCGTTGTTCTGCTCCAGAAAAAGGTCCAGAGGAAGAACAAACTGGCAGCAGTGGCTCCAAGCAGCTGTTTATATCCAGATTTTTCCAAAGACAAAAAAGTTCAAAATAGATTCAGTCCTTCCATCCCTGTGGGCTGTCTCAGGCTAAGTTGCATGGTTCCAGCGTCTCCCACATGGGAGGCATGGGAGAGGTTTTCTGTCAAGCCCCTTCGTCTTCCCCAGCTACCCCTCTCTCAGCCTCTGGGCAGGGACTGGAGAAACCTGTCCTGCTGCGAGAGTGGGTGTGTTGTGAGGAGAGCGGCTGGCACGAGTGGGTGGCTGTTCGGGTGCAAGAACAAAAATTTTGACCAATTTGCTCAGCTGTGAACGGTGTGGAAGGTGCCTCTCCTGGCATCGCTGTTTCTGTCCACGCTGCTTTCACTTCTCACGCAGCCCGCTTCATGCAAAGCCAGGCTTTGTTGCAGGAAGGATAACGGAGGTGGAAAATGCCTGGTGTTGAGTGCTCTGCTGCTTCAACATTTCAACGCTGCCATTTCAAGTGTTGAACTGGGTTTTATTTCTGGTGATACCAGGCGGGAGTGGCATGAGTTTGGGCTCTGCCAGGCTGAGATCAATAAAGTCACCTACATCCTTACACATTACACGTGATTTCTCTTGATCATACTTGAATAGCTCATTAACCTTGATCGAACTATTCTCCTGGCACAGCGCTTTTTGAACTGTTATGGTCCTTCTTTGGAACAGGAACAACCCATTTATATTTGTGAAACGTTAGGAAAATTTATAGGGCTACCTCAGTGGTGAGCAGCAATAGACGTATCAAAGGTCAGCTCTGCTGCCAGACTCTGCGTGGCTGTGAGCGATAAGCCCGGTACAAAAAAAGCGTGGAGTTATACACAGATAACGTGATCCTCTTGGGCAAATCCAGTGAGATGCTATCCTGGGAAGAAAATGGAGCAGCCAGTGAGGAACGGCAATTTGTAGGGGCTGAGCAGCATGTGCGCATCTTAGGCCGTGGCTGCAATTCAGAAGGGGCATTTTCCTTGCAGCTCTTGTCGTTGCTGAAAACTTTAGGGGACCAAACTGGTTTAATATCTTGGTGGGAAGGCTGTCATCTAATTGTTCTCTGCCTCCGTGTAAAAGGCACTTAATTTCTGTGGATAGTCTTTATCCTGGAGTACAGGCCTTCCTTTGGGTTTATAAGATGACCAGGGAGAGCACTTTTTGTGGTGAGCTTGAGGCGTGACTGATTTTTCAATGAACCGTTCTTATCAGGCAGATCAGCTACTGCCTTTGCCTTGGGCCTACAACCAGGTCCTTTTGCTTTGCAGCCAAGAGTGTTTTAAAGCTTATTTAACACCCAAAATGCCTAGATCCCTGCATAAACAAACCAACAAAGCTAGTTTGTGAGGAGTCAAATTCTCCATGGAGGTCTACACACTCAGCAGCTGAGAGACACGTTATGAAAGCTGCTTTGGAGTAGCTAAACCCATTTAAATCCACTAAAAAGCCTCACAATTAAATTTGCATGCAGCCAGCGACAGTTCTGTCTCTCCCGAGTAACAGTGGGCTCAGAAGGCTGGAGAAAATCAGGGCCACATTTTCATCACCTTAATCCCAGTGTCTTTTCCAGATGGGCTGTGGGAAAAAGGCACTGCTGCTGGAGTGCCTTGGTGGGAAGTTGATGGGGAAAATTCAAAGCAAGCAAAGTACAAACAGACCCCCAAAAAAGCAATGTGAGCTAAGTAACCTCTCCCCGAAGAGAAGAACCCCTGAGACAGAGATGCCAAGGGTCAGGCGTGGGCCAGAGCCCCCAGCATCCCTCGCAGCCCAGGGGACGAGGGTGGGTGGACTGCAGCATGCACACGGGGCTGGCGGACGTCCTGCACTTTGGGCGACACAGCACTGACACAAGGAGGGTATTTCTGGGGTGGGAGCAGCAAGGACAAGTGGAGAAGGCAGCAGGTCACGTACCAAAGAGCAGAACTTTGCTGATGAGCAATGGTGGTGGTTCGGGGGCAGAAAATGCTAGATGTTAACCAGGGTCCCAAAGCACCTCCAGCAATCACTGCTCCTCGTTAAAAGGCTGACGATGGCAGAGATGTCTCTCGGCAGCTCTCTGTCTTAAGAGACAGAGCAGAAACATTAGCTTTGCTATGCAGATTTAGGGTCCCACCTGTCCTTGGGTGCAGATGATCTTTATTGAAACAGATGGCTGCTGTGGATGGATAAATCGTCAGAAGCTTGTCTGTTGGGGTTAGAAAAAGCATGTCTTCCCACAGCCACACAGAAGTCCTGGGGTTGGTTAAACAGGCATTTCTGTCTGCTTTCAACAACGGGCCAGTGCCATGTGTAACGGCAGCTGTGTGTTCCCAAAACATTTCCATGCAATTAGGTTGCGGGGAGATAAAAACAGCCAGCCCGGCTTGGTTCTCCCTTACTCTGCTCCAGCCTCGGGGACTTACTATGTGCTGACACCAGCCTCTGCAGTGATGCTGCCCGTGAGGCTCTCAGCGTTTTCTAATTGAACCTTGCTTCCCAACTGCCAGCACAGGGAAGGCATCCCTGTCCCTATCTCCCCCTGCTCCTCTGCCTGCTAGCTTCCCTGGAAAGTCAGGCAGGGGGTCACTGAGCATGGGGATTTTTTGCCTAGCTATTAGGAGAATATTCATAGTAGGTTTATTCTGGGTTTCATTCAGGAAGCAAAATGTAAGGCAAATCAGACACTGTTTCAGTCTGGAAAACACTAATGAGTCTGGAAAGCTCAGTGACACAGTCTGTATTCCGAAAAATCTGTGATTTTTTTAAAGTTGTTTTCACAAGATCAAAATGTAACAAGTTGTCTTTTTGAGAAACAAGACCAACCCCACCTTGACCTATATGGTACGGGTCAGAAAGTATTTTATGCTTTTATCCAAGGACATCAAAGTGCTGCTGCGCTCCGCACGGCACACCGTATTCCCTTCAATCTCTTGGATGCCCTTTGTCCCCCTGCATTGCAAGTCCTGCTGCTCCGAGTAGGTGTGAGCTGACGTGCAGAGATGGCTGCCGAACGTGTGCCTTGCTGCCTGTTTGTATAGCAGAAATGCTGTTCGGGCTTCATGGGGTGAGCTCTTCAGCTCACCCTGGCTGGGGGCAGCTCCCTCCCCTCCCGCTGCGCCAGCCCAGACATCACGGAGAGCGATGGCTGCAGGAGGATGGTGGAGGAGGAATATGGGCTGGGAGCTGGGGGTGACAAAGACTGTCACTGGCTGGTGGCCCTAGGTGAGCTGAGAGCAGCTAAAGGGAAAGAGAAGCAAAACTACTGAATATTAATGGTCTCCAAAGCTTAGATAATGGCAGGTGCTGAAGCTTTAGGTACGATCAGCTTAGATGTCTGATGTCTCTTCTCCCACTGTAGGAGGCAATAATATAAACCTTTGCCTTTTTAGTCAGTTCTGTATTTTCAAATAGTCATAAGAGGCCCTGCAAGAGCTTTTTCTTTTAACAGGATTACAAATAAGCAGGGGTAGAATACGAATCATTCTGGCCTCAATTTTCTGCCTCCTTTTTCAGATGAGCATAGAAGGGCTTTCTATAAATGATTGCAGTGGAGTTATTATAATGCTGGAGCATGTTCATTGACACCCCTTCAAGTGCAGATTGCTGTGGAGAAAAGATTCAGTGGTGGAGCTGTTAAATTTCTTTCAATAAACCAGAGCAATAATTATTAAACCTCCAGCTGTTCAAAATGCTATCAGAACATACAGTTTTAGCAGAAGAGAGCAAAGAATGTGTGTGCTTGCATATGTATTTGCTATGTTGTTCCTTCAAATTCTCCAGGCATGAAAACATTACACGTGTAATGAAGTGGCAATTACAAAAGCAACAGTCCTTATTAGTCCCTTTGGCACTACGGATATTTCTAGATGTTTTTCATCCCACCTTTCACAGATTCCACTGAAATTCAGGGTGAATTTCTGAAGTTCTTCCACCGACTTCAAAGGAATCTGTGTTACCTCCAGCAGGGCGATGGCTGGGATGGGTTCTGTGCGCAGGTGTCTGGGAGGCTGCATGTTTAACTGCCTCCTGAGTGCTAACAGCACTGCCACTGCGGATACAATTTGTGGAATATATTACCAAAGTAGTGTGAAAAAAAATGCTCTTAGGTTTTGCAAATTGATGCGCTAGAGCTTTCAAGTGGGATAGGGAGGTGCCAATTTACACTTCAAAAACAGAACCGTGCCCTTGGATATATTTGCCAAGCTCCTTCGGAAGTTGATAAGGACCGTGAAATTAAGGATGATACAATTTAGCCTGTGTCTTTCTAACTACGCCTTTGAGATGGCTAATCCTTTTACCATGTCTATTTTATATCTTCCACAGCCCAGTTTTCCAAATGAGTTTCTGAATGTTCAAGCTGAGGCATCTTAAAGGAGCGGAGGCAGTCTGGGGGCTTCTCCAATGTAAGTCTCTTAAAATAATGGATATCAACACATTAAACAATCCCCAAATCTCCACATTCTTCAGAGACTGGGAAGAGGGTTTATGTATCCAAAACCTCCTTTTTTTTCCAGCTAAGCTACTTCATTCAGTAAAAATATGAACTCTACCTACAAACCTTGTCTTATCAACGTGCCTAAAAGTAAAGTACTTCTTCTCATGACTCTGCTCTAAAACGTTCCTGACTGAAAGTCACCGGTTTTGTGTGGAATGAAGTGAAAGGAAATTTTTCTCTCTGTGTCTTACTGCTTCCTTCTATTTTATAACAATATTTTGACTGAAAACCACAAACTTTTCATTGTTAACAGACTGGCAAGTTTTATAACATCAACACAAATCTAAAATAAGTTTCATATTTTAATTAGTCTTCTCAGATGAATAAAAAAAGCAGTGGAAAATGATGACTGAAGTATTTCTTTTTCATTTCAACCCTTTTGCATACAAAGAAGTGATTTAGGGTAGGTGTCAGATATTTCTAAACTCCTGGCATTGTGTGGCAGGTTGAGCCCAGCTGTGAAACAGGGAGAATGGCTTGCTCTTCTACAGAAACTGAATTTCAGTGAAGGATTTTCTAAAGCAGCAGCAGGTCTAACCTTATTAAAAACAATTATGGGTACTTCTTTAATCAACCTGTCTCAGGCCAATTGCACTGACTTGTATTGGCATACTGAATAGACTGAGGTCAGTTTAGCTTTATCTACACTAATTAAAGAGAAAAGTCCACATTAAAAGAAATCAATTTGATGATCTGACATAAACTGAGGGTGCAGGAAGATGTAAAAGCAGAACCATGGCATTACCTTGCTTCGTCCCGCCTTGCTCTGGAAACAGGTTTGTGGGACACTGGCACGCACCCTGTGGACGCTTCTGTAATGCTTGGGTGGGTTAGAATGGGGCAGAGCTCAATTCCCAGTATTTTTAAAACAGATCAGATCAGAGAAAAGATTTTTTTAAAGCAACTTTTGCTGTTGTTTTCTTGTAGACATTTTTTACCATGATGATTATGCACCACTTATTCCTCTCCTTCCCCTCTGCCCTTCCCTGTCTTGACTTTTGAGTGTTTGAGAAGCTACTGCTGCCACAAACCTTACAATGAAGAGAATGAAGAATGACTCTGAGGGCCTTCCATGTGGCGTGGGAAAGTGGGAAGAAACAAGCATGGCATGCAGTCAAAGGTACAGTTGGAACTGTATAAATAGTTCTATACTAAGTTTACTATGACTATAAAGCACTTTTAGAGCGCTTGCATGCTTGAGCAGCCTTCCTGGCTGCCACTCACTGCTGCTGCAGTGCCTTCCTGTTAGTGTTTCCTGGAAGCTGAGTTGTCATTGCTGCCTTTTGGCTTCTCTTTCCCCTTACATATAAGGACCAACACCATGACTATTTGCCTCTCCTCTCACAGTACTGCCCTCTCTGCTGAGGAACTGTGTGATGCTGAGGATCGAAGTAAGATTTTTTTGAGTACAGGCCTAATGGACTTTGCCTTGAACCACTTTAAAGCCAAAGACAGATGAATGTGACAGTAATGATGAGGTCAGAATTTTAGATGAGCTTTCTTAGTGCCAGAGGAGGGAAATAAAATAACCAATTTTCAGCTTCTCTACTTCTAAACAAACTCTGGTAATTTGTTATATTCCAAGACAGCCAAAAAATGTGCAACAAAGAAAGAAATGAGATTTCTGGATATTAAACTTGTATAAAACTCAATACTTTAATATCAGGAACAGAACAGGAGAGGAAATATGGGGTGTTTTTGGTTTTTACGCAGGTCAGACATTCATTCTTCTGTTGAAGGTGAGTGAGAAATGTCACCAGTGACGTTCTATTCTAAAGTGCAATTGAGTAGGTCTGCAAATGTCTTAAGTGGGAAAAATACTTCTCATATATACAAAGACACCTGATCATTGGTTATCTGAGTTTCAGAAGCAGCCATAGGACCTATACTACATCTTGCTTTCACAGGGCTTGTTCCTATATGTATATCTACAAAGGCATTCTGTCTACCCAGTGCAGCTCCCCAGCTCAGCCCATGATCATGCAATCGACTCGCAGTGATTTTCCTCTGCGCAAAGTCCATAAATAAATTTCAGCTCTGTAAAGACCCCAAGGCTAAAGGTACACATATATTGTAAAGGAGGAAGAGTAAGGGCAGGTGGAATACATAAGGTATGTAATACAACCTTTGACACACAACAAAAAAGCACTTCAGGCATCCAGCATGAACCTGGTGGAGCCTGGTGCTGCTAGGCTGTAGCCAAGCCGTGAACTGTCCTGAGGAGCGCAGAAGGAAACTCATGACTTCTTTGTCAAAACGAGTGAAAGAAGTCAGTTCCCATCTATCACTTAATTAGACTCAGTAAAGCTGTTGCTTTCCCCCTAAGAAAAGAGTTTTCCAGAATATCCAAATGCTAAGACGACTGATTTGTTATTGTCTTGCCAAAATACTAACTCACTTTTACTTGGCCTAGTGTAATAGTACCCAGTATTGGGTCTCAGTGAAGAGCCATAACATATATACAAAGAAAATGTGAACAAAAGCCTATTCTTTTGGAGAAAAATACAGTACAGTATGTGTCTTTTTAGAAAGCCGTACTGTGAAGTTTTTCTTTTAATGGTGTTGCTTACTGACAGCTCCTTTCTGGAAGTAGGAACACTGTCACTATTCAGGGTTCACATCAGTAGCTATAACCATAGAGACCATGACAATGTCCCCTTACAAATATTTTATCTATTTTTATCTGCTATCTACTTGTAATCCTGAGCTATTGGATTATAGACCAATTTAAAGTGGAAGGGGCCCCTAGACCAGTGTTGTTCAGAGCCTTGTGTAGTCTAGTTGTGAATATCTCCAAGGCGGGGGGGAGCCCACAACCCTTCTCAGCAACAGGTTAATTGACGATCTAAAGAGGACTAGGTAAAATTTAGTGTTGTCATTTACCATTTGCCCTCAGCTGCACTCTGCTTGTTCCCATGGCTTTGTCCATGTGATGTGCAGCATTACATTAAAGTGTTTTACCTTGCCTTGGTGGTCCTGTAGCCCAGGGCTTGGACAAGCCACCGTGTAATGTTGGCACCCTGCAGTATCTTGGCTGTTCTCCGTCCACCTCCTCGCTCTGATGGTACACACGTGCCATCGGATGCAGCGGGGCCGAGGCACTGGACATCAGCTGGCAGCAGCTGGGCACACAGACCTGGCCCAGTCCCATTTTTCCCCATGTTCCTGTGCTAAACCGGGTGGTTTCAGCTAGCGGATCCGGTGCAACAAGAGGCTGCTGCTGCCCGAGTCTGAACCGGGGATTTTTTTCCCAGGCTGTGAGAAAACTTGACTTTGTTTTTCCTTTCTTAAAATCAGAATCTACTTCTCTGCCTTGATGGGCTGCAGGCTGCAGATCTGAGATGTCCATTGCAGCTATGACCCTGTGGTCTGACACTCTGGCTAGGAGGAGTAGCTCTTCCTCAGAAACATTAGTACATATTGCTGGCAACATTTGACAGCTGTAGGAAGCAAATCTATTGTTGCTACAGAATATTTGCTTCCTGAATAAAGTGGCAATAGAAATAAGAAATCCCACTGTGCTTTAATAATCCCATGGTTCAGAAAAGCCACCTGGAATTTGTGATTAAAATACTGATGAGCCTGGCGAATTAACGCAGTGATGGTACAGCATCGCCTTTCAGCATTTAGCTTGACTGCAGTGTCTGGTGTATTTACCGTGCGCTAATCCCCAGATTTACAAATGAAACTGAATTCCCTGGGGCAGTGTGTGTGAGATTTTTTTTTTAACAAGAGATGCTGAATGTGATGAAAACAACCGGCTGTACCCATAGACTGGGGAGGCACACAGTGCTTTTATTTAGTCTCCAGGTGCGAGCAGCTTGCAGCCAGCATGGCCAGCAGGGTCCTTGTTAGCCAACATCCCTCACTATGTGTTATGAATGCAACAGTGGAAGAAGCTTCATTACATGCAAGACTTGAATCCACAGCAGCCTGAAGCCTGTGTTGGTGTATCTGGTACCATAAAGCTGACTTCCCAGGGCAGAGCTGGGCCTTTTCCAAGAAAGGCTTCAGTAACACAGGAAATGGAAGGAAGGATGAGAAATAAAACAGTGCTGAGGGCAGTCTGCAGAAGACAGATCATCAGATAGCATAAATTCTGCTGGCACCACGGATGTTAATGGCTCATCAGGACCTTTTCTTCCTCCAGACCCAGCTACAACAGAATATTGATTGCTTTACAGAAAGTTCTACTTTACTGCAGGTTAGATTCAATCACAGAGCTGAATGATAATGGGGAAGCAGAGTTAGATGTTTTCTAGAAAAAAATCACATTTTTTCCATAGGCTCCAATTCCATACAGTCAGCCCATAAACTATTCCATTTTTAAGGCATAGGCCAGAGCAAAGAAGAGAAAAAAGATAGCAGATGTCCTTGTTACCATCAACACAATTACTCCTGGATGCAGTGTTGAAAATGACCTTAGATCTTACATAGGATGCAGATACTTCAAGGGAAAAAATCTTCCAGATTCTGCTTGGTTCTCCTTTCTTCCCATTTCCCACCCCCAAAAGGTTCAGAAAAATCACTGAGATTCCTGGTGCTTGTGTCCCCACGTGCTGTCACAAATAACCCATTACTTTAAAAGCTCTAGAGACTAATGCTATAACTTTGGCAGCAGACCTGCAAAACTGGCGTTGTGTCACACACTTCAGATGCTTCAAAATGCATCAGTCTGTGTGCCTGGCAGCACGTGGCAGTTGTCAAAACCAGGGTGCTGTTTGCGTGCCTACAAACTGTCATTTCTGTTTGCTTTTTTGACATCTGAAGAGGTGAGCAGAAACTAGAATTCAGAGCAGGAGGCTCAGGGCGACGGCTTTAGTGTACAGCAAGGAAGCTCTTTGATGCCTCAGTTTACCCATCTTGATTGTGCAGCTAGGTAAAATATTTCTACTTCATTGTAGTATTGTAAGAAATTAAACACGTAAACTATTTGTGCATTACTGGATGTAAGGTGCTGCTTAGAAGTGATTTCTTGTCAGTACTCACAGTCAGTGGTCATCCTTTTTACTGATGACAGGCCTCTGCATAATGGAAATGGTCCCAAAGCATCCCTGATAGCAGAGCATACCCTGCTGTGTACTGCCCGACTCGCTGGTCCGGGCGTATTCTGTGCACCTGAGAAGTGGTGTGCCACTCAGTTTGCTGTTTCTGTTTTCTCCCTCCTGGATTTGCCGTTGACTCAGGGCACTTCAAGGTTATCCAGAGTCACGCAAACAAGGAGATGTTCTTTGCATCAGGAACCTCTGAAGCTTAACTTTCAACAAAATGTATGGATAAGCCAATTAAAAAATGGAAAGAAAAGCCTTTAGAAAGGTCAATAAGCTGCTTTTATGCACTAGGAGTAGAATTCTAACCACGATTATTTTTTTTTCCCCAGGGATTATTAATGTGTGCCATAAAAATGCCATAAGCAGAGGACAAACAGGACATTCTGAGAGAATTTCGGAGTTTGGTATTTCACCTAGAAACCAGAACAAAACCCACCCTCTTCAATAATGCAGCTATTAAAATAGGGCCAACCATAAAAGCTGTGAAACATAAAGAGTTTTAGTCTCTTACGGCTACCTCAAAAGCCCAAAGAGGCTGAAACATGCCTGCTCCTTATGTACTAGTGACAAAGTTTATCATTTTACCGTCATGACCAAGAAATTAAGATGAGTACTCAGGAAAGTAATCAGACAAATGTTTTTGTTATAGGAATGTCTTCTCCTGAAACTACTTTTCTAAGATACTGAAAGAATACAGCTCTGCCAGACATGAACATCTTTTTTTTTTTTTTTTTAATTTAACTCCTGTCATAAATACTTCTCGGGAAATAAAAATGAAACCTTTCCTGGAAAATTGTTTCAAGGCATGTTTTCTGCACCTCAGAATCAATGGCAGTGGTCTTGCTTTGCCTTGTTTTCTAACAGGCTGAGCAACGCAGCTGCTAGCTTTGTGTTGGTAGAGAAATTGTTTTAAAGAGGTCATGTACGGAGGACTTGAGTGTTCTGTAATATTTCCAGGTTTGCCTGAATCTAGGGTAAAACATAAATAGCTCCAACACTAGCCTGGAGTAATTAATGAGGGAACTGGTCCTTGCTCCAGCAGACGAAGGATTCTGGCTCCTGCAAGCAGTATGGGGAATCTTCCTGTGGCCAGCCGTGCCCAGGAGCAATCTGGCTTCCCAAGGATGCAGGTTTCCTAACTCCCAGTTAGAAGAAATCCTGACCTAGCCTGAGCAACATATTGATGAACAGTGAGAAAGGAAGAGAACAAAAACCTTGGCTAATACTGCCAGCTCCTTTCCTCCTGTAAACTCCAGTTCATCTAAGTGCCAGCAATAACTTTTGTTCTTGAGGCTATTGATTTTCCAGCACTAATCAGTACCCTGCCCTTAAGGCCATCCAGGCAGAGAATTACACTTGAGAAAAGAAGAGAGAAAAGATGGGTTGTAATTGAAGGCAGCCGCCTGCATAACCACTCAGGTGTTTCAGACTTGAGCAAACATCCTTGGTTAGTTATTGGATTTTAGAGGACATGGGCAGCTATGAAGAGTGCAGATGTGGATATTTGGTGAGGCCATTAGTCCTCTTTCCCCGTGGCATTCAAACCTAAATTTGTGCTCAGCTTACAGAACCATCCCTGATGTACGCCATGGGACTCAGTCTGCAAAAGATGAGAAGAGGCTTTGGGCCCAAGCCATGCCAGCCTCCTGCATAGTGAGGTGTCCAGCTGGGGACTGGGAGCTTTGGGTTGCTGAATGCAAACACCAGCTAAAAACCAAACCCTGAGCTGAATGACAGCCCACAGACCCATCCAAGGGCACATGCAACAAAACCCCTCAGTTATCACCATCAGCCACACTCCTGGTAATGGTCAAAGTCCTACTAAATTAATGAAAAATTTCTGGGCTTTGTGCCATCTTTTTACAGCCCACACAGAAACCACAACTTGGCACAAACTCTACTGAGAAAGAAAAGCAAAGCCATTGCTCCTAGGATAACGCCTGCTTCCCACCCCCTGGGCATGGCAGACTGCAGCCCCAAGCCATGGCGGGGGCTGCCTCCTCCAGGGCCTGGTGGTGAGGGACAGCCCTCAGAGCAGAGTCAAACACCTACAGCATCTTGCAGAAGGAACAACCATGGTTATGTTTCCTGTGAAGCCTACATTAACCTAGTATCCCCAAGAGCAAAGAAGATGATCAAGGACACTGCAAGCTGCGATGTGGCCAGGCATCTGGTCTGCCCAGGCTGTCGCTGAGGTTGTGTTTGGTCTTAGGGTTAGGGTTAGGAGATGTAAGAATGGCAGAAGGCTGCAAGGCGATGTAAGAAGAAAGTTGGGGTTGATGAGAGCCCAGGGCTTTGCCCACCTTGCAGGGCAGTGTCTGCTTCCCAGACCTGGTAAGACGACCAAACCAATTTCCTCCTAGGGCTGGACAGGGTGGAGAAGGTACATGGATGTGTTAGCCTAGACCTTCCCGTTGCTTGATTTTGCTCGTGTCTGCCAGTTGTGGTCGAGCTGTGACTAACAGTGGTGTTAGGCTTAGGGTAGGACATGGAAAGTATTTCCAGAAGGAAGGTAGGGGTCTGCTTCATCAGGATAGAGCGAGTGATGAAGAGGTCTGGTATTTTTGGACCCAAAGGTTGTTTTCTGAAGACTAGCCGTGTAAAAAGTCAAGAGTATACCTTGACATTTTTGCACTCTTCTGACTCCAATGCTTTGGAATAATTAGAACTGATGGGTATATTGAGTAGAAAAATAATGCATCTGTGTGCTGTGCAGGCTGAACATACCGTGGATGTAATTAAAAGCTCAGCACCTGCTGCTTAAGTGATTGTATTAATCTGATACAAACAACATTAGAGTGGTTAACAGAGGTGCCCAGGGCAGGGGATTTCTAAAGGCGATGCTTGCCAGGAGCAGCGGTAGGTGCAGGAGTGGAGACAGCTCTGTGCTGAGCCGAGTGGGCAAGGAGGAGAAGGTGGCCAGATGCAAGGCAAACACCCATGGCCACTTGTGGGGAAGGGAGAGACAGTGTGTCTCAGAGAGGGTCTCAGGGCACCTCGAGTATGGGGGCTGCCTAAATCGGCAGTTTCCAAAGCAGGGTGTGCACACACCGTTAATTAACCTAATTTAAAAGTAAAAGGAAAATAGCATTTGTTTCACCTTTGTCTCATCCTATTTTAATTTTTGTGTGTATTTTATAATGTGCACACTGTGTGAGTACAGTCATACATATATATAATTTATAAATAAATAAATACACTTCTATTGGGGGTGCATTTTTTTACTGCACAAGCAAAAAAGTTTGAACACCACTAGTCTAATTTCCCACCAAAAAATATTAGGAGAGGGAGGTCCTAAAATCCTGCTTCTCATCTAACTTCAGCCCTGAACTCGCAGCTTCCGTGAGATGGAAACCCATGGTTTTGTTTGGATCCTCACTTGCTGCTGTGGCTACAGCTACCACCCTGCTTCTTGTCAGGTGGCCTCTCACGTTTCATTGCATGTGGAAGTTTGCAAACGACCTAAAGAGAGGATATCATTTTCTGCTCACTTTGATTCCCCTGTGAGGCTTCCCCACTTTGCAGTGCGGGCTCAGGTGGGAGTTCCTGGCTGCCTGCTCTGCTTTTGTACTCATAAAAACAACCCTGACAGCAAGCATAAAATATGAGCATCCTGTGATGGCATGAGCAGTGTCCACATTTTACAACAAATGTTATAGAACTAGGCGTGTGATCTGCTGCCCTGTTCTGGGCCAGTCTCTTTTCAGTGGTGCCCAGCGACAGGACAAGGGGCAATGGGCACAAACAGGAAGTTCTATCTGAACATGAGGAAGAACTTCTTCACTCTGAGGGTGACGGAGCACTGGAACAGGCTGCCCAGGGAGGTTGTGGAGTCTCCTTCTCTGGAGATATTCAAGACCTGCCTGGACAAGGTCCTGTGCAG
>Ga0065711_1040679_pt1 | contig 16772 bp, 8 predicted proteins | sample Hoacrofraction12_FD_59098 | JGI IMG/M metagenome (GOLD analysis project Ga0065711, IMG submission 59098) | Hoatzin crop microbial communities from Cojedes, Venezuela - Epithelial fraction 12 v2 (version 2) | ecosystem: Host-associated > Birds > Digestive system > Esophagus > Crop | place... | reverse complement strand
CTGTAGGTGACCCTGCTTCGGCAGGGGGGTTGGACTAGATGACCCACAGAGGTCCCTTCCAACCCCTACTATTCTGTGATTCTGTGATTCTGTAATCCTGGAGCAGCTGCTGGTAAGAACTCGTAGTGTGGACTCTCGGGTCATGCTGTTAGCACAATGTGTTTTAAGACCCCGTATGCGGACTAACTGATCTGCTTTATGATAAACACAGGTGGTACTTGGACTGCGAGGACTGACAAATGGAAAGGTACAGAAGGCTCCTTGTTGCAGCTCGGCATAAGTTTCTTTGCGTGCTTGAAGAGGCAACATTAGTCATCTGCAAGTGTTAAATGCTGTGGGTCCGTGCTTGCTTTTCTTTGATGCTGCAGGGTGCAGCAGCTTTCCCACGCTGCCCTGGACACTGCCTACTTCTATCTTTCTCTTCTAGCCTCTCTAGAGGACAAAAAGCCCCACAGTGTTTTGAAGTGAATAAATATGTATATTTCCGTTTCTTGGATCTGATTTTTAAAATGTCACAGCGTAGAAAATTGCCAAATTGTGAAAGGCTTCATGTTGCAGGCTGTGCTGCTTCTCTCATGGGCTGAACTGGCACTGGCTAGAAGACAAGACTTCAGGAGGTCCTGATTTAACAGGGGCTTGGAAGCCTGGTGGCACTGATAAGCCCTTTAAAACCAATTTTTAGATTAGAAATATGGAAGAAAGATCAACACTGTAGTCTTTTGGGTTCAGTCTTTTTCCTGTTTTTATGCCAGCCCAATGGCTATTTTGTTTGCAGAATGATTGCATAAAATGAGGAAAAAAAACCAAACTCACAACATTTGAAGCCTTTATAAAATATAATAAAAGCACGGACTTATTTTTGTATAATCACGAGCAGCATGCTTCTGAAATGAATCATGTTTTTTCCTGTATCTTTTTTTTCTCCTCTTAAAGAGCCTCAAGATGACGTTCTGAAGATGCAATTGTCCTTACAAGGGTTGTGCAACTTCTTGTTGATGCCGTTTGTATAAACTCATGTGGCTGCTATCTTTCTGTTAGTTTATTTGAAAGAATTGGACTAATACGTCCCAGATCAGATCCACCAGCCAGGATCAACCCTGGTCAGCTTCTCATAGTCAGTACTCCTTAGGAAAATGCAATGAAGGAAAGAGACAACAGGTCATAATGTCTCTGCTGCACAGTTTGCCTGACTTTCCCAGGAGATGATACTTGGCCACCTGTGGGAAGCTGTACTTACAGGATGCTGTTCTTATAACCACAGCAACATGGTCTGTCTCTCTTCCATGCTTACATCTGTGCAGAGGTCTAAAATTGTGTGGCTTATGTAAACAGACACATGTATTTATAAGCAGAAAATCAGAGGATATTAATTCATATTTGACCACTGGCTTTTTTGTCTTTTGAAAAAAATTCCATATACATATGTATATATGCAAATACACACAGAGCGTATATATGTGTATGTATGCCTTATGCACACCCTCTCAGTATTCATATTGTAAAACTTCAGCTGAGACACAGGATGAGCAGAGATCCCACAGTGCTCCCAGAAGAAACACTTTTTCTTGGAAAGGTCTTCTCAGCCCTGGTGTTGCTCACGAGGTAGCAGTTCTTACTAGTGAGAGAACTGTGGCTTTCTCAGTCATCTAAAGATCACAAAGTATGTCACAGTCATGTGACAGAAGAGATTAGAAATATTTTTCCCCTCCTCCTACTCTCCCCACTATCCCTACTTCTCTTTTTCATCTGTTTTGGGGTGTGTCTGTGTAACCAAGATCTATTTAAAATTTTTGAGGGGCCGGGGAAGTTTGGGTTTTTTAATCGGTCAGTATAGTCCTTTAATGTATTAGAAATCACATTTATCGCGCTGTGTGTTGGAAGCTGAGTGGAGGAAATGACAAGAAGAGCGGGAGTTGCCTTTTAGGTGGTTACAGCCTGTAGCACAACTAGCTTTTGAAATAATCAGACATTTATTCATGCTTCATCTTCTTTCTCTTTAAAATACGAAAGACAATTTTTTTCAAATTTTTTTTGTTCTGGCAGTTGTTGTTGTTGTTAAGGTAGCATTTGTCAAGGTTAAGCAAGTGTGGTAAACCCATTAACAGAGGCTTGCACTAGACTGCTGGGCAGTGCCTGCAGTACACTGAGCCCTGCGTCCAGGCAAGGCACTTGGCCAGCCCGGATAAGTTGATAAATCTTGAGTACGCAATGGACAGTGGGTCAACTTTCTGTATTTGTCAAGGCATTAAATATATTTATGGTAGAAAATCTAATTACAGTATTTTAAGGCATGCAATATAAGTTACCGGTTGTGCTATTTTTCTTATGCCGCATTTACTTGTTTTGGGTTTTATGTGCAAACTGTCAGAAGAAATTGTGCTAGTTTGCAAAGCAGTGTAAATTGGGCTTTCAGGGCACAATTTAAGATTGATGGGTGTCTAAATTCCCTGTATTGCTTTGCAAGTGGGGTGGTCAACAATCTGTTTGTTGGTTTGGTTGGCAAGTGCAAGGCACCATAAATAAAACTGTGTAAATGCTATTTAGATAGCTTCTGTGATGAGCTTCTGATATGCAGATGTTGTATGGCTCGGAGGAGGATCATTTATTGATCCTCAGCATTTAATGAACCTTGTGACTGTTCCACTGCAAGAACGGGAATCAGCGTTCAAAAAACCAGAGCAGCGTGCAGCTTTCCTGCAGAGTTCACAGCAATGTTTCCCTCCATGCTAGAACACATCAGTGCCGTTGTCTCGGAAAACTCCTCTCTTTGTAAAATGTGAGCTGAAAGATGTTGCCTGCCCAAGTTTATCTGAAAGGATAGGTTGTGTCCTGGCAGAGCTAAGTGCCATAGACTCTGGAATAATCTATGTCACTGATATGTCTTGAGGTGAAGAGTGTTTTCCATGGTGGTTTTCTTTTGTCCAAGGTCAGTTATTACTCTGAAATGTAAGCAGCAGGTATCTAAATATTGTTAGAAGTATTAACGCTGTTTCTTTAGTCTAAATTAGATGGAAATCCTCATGTGGAAGCTTTCCATCATTCCTCCTTTCAGAAGTTCTGGTGAACTGCAGTGTTTCTGTAACTTGGGATATACAAGATTTACAAGACAAAACATTTATCACAGTATCATTAGCTCCAGTGACTGAACCAATACACTTTGGAGTGTGCATAGGTGGATAACTGTAAGCAATGCTCAGATTATATCAGCAGAAAATAAAATAAGATTCATAGTTCCAAAAATGGAGTACCCATGACACAGAATGCAGTCTTTCAGGAGCGATCAGTGTGTCTTGTACTGCCCACTGCAAGAACACGTGGCCTTGACAGAGAGGACATTTCTTGTTGGACAGAGCAAGGTAAGCTGGTGGATGTATCTCCTGAGCCTGACAAGTGATAGAAAGATGAGGCTGCTTTTCAAAGAACTTTTTTTAGGGCATTCTGGATGTTTGCCTTCGGAGGATAAGCCTTTGTCAGTAAGCGTCTACTGTTGTGAAATGCAGTGGCATTCTTCCACTGACTTCAGTAGCAGCAGATCAAGCCGCACTGTGTTCGTAACAGCTGAAGCTCCGTTCTCTACCTCACTTCCTGGTCTGGCAGCATCTGGTGAGCATCTGTGCTTTGGGTTGGAGCCATGACAATGAGGCTCTTGTTACATTGAGTATTTTGGGAGAGGAGGAGGCTGTGTGAAAGTTAGTTTTGGGCAGTAGCTCATCACTGTTAGCATGTTTCCCATCACCCTTTTGTTGATGCTGATGCAGTTATATGTTGCCTGGTAAGGAAAACTTAAGCAACTTCTTCACAATGGAAGTTAAACCACATAAAGGAAATAATTCTCTGGACCTGTCTGTGGTCTCCTTAGTGAGTGGGAGTTGGGATTTGGGCAAACTGCAGAAATAGGGCTGATGAAGTGGAACTCTTCCTGCCTCTCATCTCTGATAGCTTATGATTCAACTATTGTTTTTTGCATTCAGTTAGCTCATTTGGTCTCCTGCTGCAGCCAGCTTTAGAGAGACACGCTGATGAAATCATTTAGTACCAATAGTCCTGAAGCACTCACATATAAATTTACAAGAAAAATAAAGAAGTCAAATGCTGTTCCAGGTGGGAAATAATATGTTGGGTAGATGATTCATAATAACGTAAACTCTTAAAACTTTCTTGGAATTTGGGGGAGGTAGTCTGGAAATACAAACTCTACATACCATGTTTATTGCTGCTTGTTGTTAAAATTTATATATTATTGATAGTAATGTATCCCATAACTGTGCTATGCAGCCAAGTTTTTTTTTTTTCCTGTGAAGCAAAAGGGCTAAAGTATCAAAAAGCAAGTGACAAAAGCAGGCCATTAAAAGTCCATGGATGTGTTTGCTCTCAGCCTATTTCTTATTACAGAGGTGGCGCAAAGCTGTGATGGTGCCTGTTGCGGGGGGCGGGTTGGCTGGGATGGTTGTTGTTTTTTCCGAGATCTCATAGTGGAAGTGTCTTACAACTGAGAGTGGGGACTGCTGTCACTAGGTTACCAGAGGGCCTTTCTGCTGGTCACGCTGCTGTCCCCCGTCCTCCCTCAGTGTCCCCACACGTGATACGACAGTGGGCATGCTCTGTGCCCACCTGATCTCTTCCTAGTCCAGTGCTTAGTTACAGGTTACTTTTTTCATGCACGTCAAAACTTACTCCAATTCAGGTTTTAAGCTGTCAATAAGATTTCTACATTTAAATGTTCTTAACTAAGTCAGAACAGACAAGTATTGGTTTTGTAGTGAAGGCTGAGCAAATTCTACCAAAAGCTAAGAAGGTACAATGGGTTATAAAACTGCATAATGCATTATCCCCTATTTACTGAATGTTAACAGATGTTGTGTTTTTTTTTAAAAAAGAGAACAACTGGGCAGCCAATGTGAGGACTGTCTTGTCTGATGCTGAGGTTACGTCCTGCTGTCATGCAGGACCCTGGGGAGGAAAGGAGTTGATGGTTTCTTCCTTGAAAGCAGCCCCGTCTGCTCAGCCAAGGGGGTGAAGGGCAGCAGGAGACGCCAACCCAGAGGAGAGCTGGAGCTCCGCAGGGCATGGGCGGCTGCCGCGAGGAACAGGAAGCTGATGCATGGCCAAGGTCTGTGTCTCCGAGGTAAGGGAAGAAATAGCTTCTCTGTGGATTTGCTATGGGGAATTTGTTCTAACCCAGAAAATTGCCAAGTTGATTAGCAAAAGGCAAGCCATAAAGAAAGGACCTCCACTGCAGACCATGGCAGGAGGTTTCTTTACAAACCTTTTAACTTGAATTGTTTTACCTATGGGAGCCAAACGTCTTTATTGAACATTATCTTGTTCTAGTTTGTTCTGATGAAATGAGACTTTGAGTTTTTTCTGTGGTGTTTCTGGGGTGCTTACTTTAGGGTAAAGTTTTGGGAAGATGTTTCCCAAAATATTTGTATACTTGCTCATCCTTTTCTGTGGGTGACTGTACCTTTTCTAGTGTACCTATCCAAGTGTTTTGTCCATTTAGTTTTGAAGTTAATGTTCCTAGTGGAGGGGAAACTTCTGTGTTCTATTTGAAAAGTATCTGAATGAAGTGTTCATGCTATTAAGCTCTGTGGGAGTTACCTTGGGACTATAATTTGTCACCTTGTTTTGTTTTTTATGACTTTTTTACTTTCATGTGCTGCATATTTTACTGCATTCTCACACAACCCAGTACTTAGGAAAAGGCACTTGCACTACCACAGATCAATTGAAGAATTTTTTTCCTGTATTTTTTTTTCTAAGTAGTAGTGGAAGATAAACTTTCTGTGTGAGCTATTAGTGGATATTACCATTCAGTTTAGAATATGATATGCTGCCTTTCCACTCCTTTTAACATTGCATCATCTGAGACTAGAACAGGCATCCAAGAGAAAAACTTGAGATATAAACAGGAAGAGATGAGGGGGTAGTATGTCTGTAGTCCTTACAGAAAGGATGAGAATGTACTGCTTGCTAAGCTATATAATATGTGGCCATTAGTTTTTATCCAGAGGTAAAGATGATAGCAATGTACCCATGGTCAGTTTTACTCAGTTTTACAATTTGGCTCCATTGCCACTTCTGTGGGACCATGCTAGCACATAATATTTCTTATGTGATAAAAACAGGGCTTAAAAAAAATAAAATAAAAAAGGCTTGAAAAAATTTCACAATAACTAGCAAACAAAACTTACGGATGACTGTTGTCTATACTTCTGTTCTTATGACAGTAGTTATATTTTAGAGAAAAGCTCCTAGTGAGGAACCAGTTAGTATTTTCCTTCGTCCAAAACCAGAGGTTTTTTTCCAGCTTGGTTGCCAATATTTGGGCGTTAGGTATTACTCGGGTCTATATGGAATGTATTCTTTCTTTAATGATCCTAAGTTGCCAAGTATTAAGGAACAAGTGGCTCTTTTAATCTAGAATGCAATTGGAAAAATAATGCTTTTGTAAGTGTCACCAACCTTAGCAACTTCTTGTTTCATGTTTAAACTCTATTATTTCCATAAATATATTAACAAGCCAAAGAGCAAAGATTTACTCCAAATATTTGAGATCTGCAGAACTGGTGTGTGTATCTGATGAAGTGATTGGCTTCAGTTGGTTTATGGTGAATATTACAGAAGACACTGCAAATAATGTATTTGACTGAGGTCACACTCACTAACGAGTTCAAAGCGGAGCTTCGTCATGGGATTTTAATGTCTGTATCATCTGTAATGTCTGAGAGGAGGGGAGGGATTTGTGGAAGGAAAGTAGGCTGCATAGAGCAAAGAAGAGGTCTGTGGTGGTGCTCTAACGAAGCAGTAATACATCAGCCTGGTGGCCAGCAAAGAGAGGGTATGTGTGGGAAAACTCTTGGCTGAACATGTTGGTTTGTCAGACATCTTGGTTTGACACATAAGTGCAGCTTTTCCATGCATTTAGAGAATAACAGAAAAATTTTACTTGAAAACTAAGTTTTTACTTTTATAGCCTTAGTTAAACTTCCATTATGGCAGGTCTGTCTGGAAGAGCCAAGCGCGTTGCTCTTCTCCGTCTACATCTCTGTGCTGCGCAGGGCTGGGGGGGCTCTCTCCTCAGTTGCCCTGCCTGCAGAGGAGCTGTCAACAGTAGATGAAAAGATTCAGTGGGTGAAATTACAGCTAAATCTCTTGTAAACAGTGAAACTACAAATACCTCTGTCATGAAGTTCTGGAGGTTAGAGCTGTACCCTGACCTGGGAAGCAGCAGCGGGAGCTGGCGACTGGCTGTGTTCTGCCTTGGTGTGGCTGTACTGTGCAGGACGGGGTGTGGGGCTGAACTCAGAGCACCCTGATAGCCTTTGTAGGGGAAGGAGAAGGGAGCTGTTACGGATAGAAAGATGAAGAAGCAAAGCAGTTTGGACAGTCTCAGTGAGCATTAAATATTTTCCTCATGGGGAGGGATTGGGCTCACAGTTTTTGCTTTTAAAGAATCAGAGAAATCACTTGGAGTTTAATTGCAGAGCACAGTAAAGACTACCATTAATGTACAAAACAAGCAAGAACAGGGGTGAAATTTTCCACGGCAGCTGGGCTTTCTCTGGTGCCACCTGGGTTGCATCACTGTCCTGGGTTCGGCCAGGACAGGGTTAATTTTCACCAGAATCCAGGAGGGGACAGGCTGACCCAACCTGGCCAAACAGAGCAGGGTATTCCACACCATGTGCTGTCATGCTGGGTTCTGGCTGGGGGGAGCTGGGCAGCGGGAAGGAGTCGCGGCTCGGGAGCGCGCAGCCGCAGCGGGCGGTGAGAGCGGCTCTGTGCGTTCTGCGGTTTGTGTTGTGTATTCTCCGTATCAGTATCGTTGTTGTTCCTGTTCCCTATGTTTGCTGTTCTGTTAAACTGCCCTAATCCCGACCCACCAGTTTTTTTGCCTGTTTCTTTCCATTCTGTTCCCCACCCCAGCGGGGGGAGAGGCGGCAGAGTGGCCGCGTGGCCCTTTTGTTGCTGGCCACAGCCAAACTATAACAATCACCCCCCTCAGAAAGCAGGGAGGATCCTTTTGTATTGAACTGTATGGAAGGGGTGAGGAGGATGGAGTGAGCAGAGGTGGCTCTCCTACTGCACGTCACTGGCAGCATCGCCCTCAGGGCGGCACGGTGGTGTTCATGGCTGCAAGACCAGGCCTAGTGGAGAGCAGGAGGTGACAGGTACGTGCTACAGCAGCCCCAGCGTGCAGTAGGACAGTAGACAGTGGGGTGGAGAACTGGCTCCTTTGCAGTGCTCTTCCATTGCTGAGCACAGCTCAACATCCAGTTCTGTATTTCTTATCTGAGAGTTCTGCTGTCAGATACCACCGTGTGACAGACCAGCAGCTGTCGAGATACAGAACGGCATGGATGAAGTGGAGAAGAAGGATGAGTTCGTGCCTTGCCTAAGGCTGTACAGAAAAGGAGATTTAGACAGTGGGGGGCGGGCACACCTAGCCAAAGCAGAAAATTGGGGAAGGGGGAAAGAATCAATAGTTAATTAGATTTGTAGAGTAGAAGGAGAAAAAGGATCGATAGTTTGTCAGATCTGGAGACTCAGCTTGTGAGATGTGGTTGGTTAACACAAGAATATTTTAGTGGGGCCATTGTTCATGTTCCATGTTTTAACTAGCGCACATCATGTAACAGCGCATATCGGTAGATGTAAAAGAATAAAGGAGAAGTAGAAACTAAGGATAGTCAACTTGCAAAGCCTAATTTAGGGAAAGGCACCCCCTTCAAGAGAGCTTGTCAAATATGAAAGAATTCTTTGAGGTGCTTTGGCCCTCCTTCACCAACATTGTCTTTGCCGTGAACAGCATTGCTGAAAATTCTGCAGTTTTCAATTAGGATTTCAGTGAATGTGAGTTTTGTCTGCAATATTTGGTGTTGTGGTTTTAATAGTTTACAGCCCAGGTGAAAAGTAAATACTGTATTATAGCAGACAGATTTCAGACATGGGTGTGAAATTTTCTACAAAATGAGCTCACTTGTTTAACACGTGGGCTAGAAGTACTGCAGTCATGCAGTTTCCATGATTATACGATAGAGAAATAATAGCTACTGTACTATTACGGTGTATTTTTAGAAAGAAGGTTACAAACATGCAAAATTAGTTTCAACTGGCACTTAATGGTGGACATAAATAGTTTAGGTGAAAAGGGCTACTTTTAGTACAAAGTAGCTGTTTACTGTGGTTTTATTAATTAAAAGATTATGTATTGGCTGGCATTAAATGCTGATGGTCTCATTAGGGCCCATGAAAGCGTGCTATATAATAGCCACATGCTCTGACATCTCGTAATAACACAAGAATTTTCTTGCATTTAGGAATGTCAGCTTAAATATTCCTCCGTGTTCCCTTGCTGCATCCAGGGGACAACAGTCAAGTTCTTGTGTTAGCTCTTCAACAGGAGCTGCAGCAGCATCTAGGAGAACTGGAAGCAATCCCTTTGCCTACATGTGGCTCTGTAAGAAATGCAGCAGCTAACTATTGCTTGCTTTCAGATAAAGTAATGCAGCTAGCCTTTTTAATGCTAGAAATTGAGGAGCTTCAGATTCTGAGTTCCCTATAGCCCTCTAAGCTGATGAGTGTACTCCTGTCCTCCATGCATGAATAATGCATGAACTTGCTAGCTTTAGTAAGATACAGTTAATTCTCTTGGCCTTTAAGGTTTTTTTCCCCCTATTACTGCTTAAATGCCATCCTGTTTGAAGGGAACAAAATTAACTGCAAGTCTACCAACGCTGGTGAATTTAGGAGACAATTACACTATATTGATAAAGCAGCTCCAGTATTCAAATTCTTCAGTAGAGATCTGTCACTGTAGACTTACGAAAGGTCTCTGTTGAGCCTGGAAGGTGCACACTTTGGGGTAGGTGATGTGCTGGGAAAACAGCTGCAGCTGGTTCCATATCTGCTCCCATTCAGGCCTGACACTGCCAGTCAGCACAGCACAGAGGCACAGGCAGGGCTGCCGTTTGCAGTCCTTTTTGTGTTTGCATTTTGAGTTTTTGATACTATTTCTGAAGGTCAGAAATGCTGATGCACCATTCCTAGGATTGGTAGGGGACAGAGACTTGCCTTTCTGTCTTAGTTTATCCAGGTGGAATATCCTTTTGCATGTCTTAAAGCAGAGAAGAACAAATTAAAGTTTTACCTAGCACAGATACAGAGAGATTTTTGGCATGCTCTGTTAATTTTACCAACATATTCTCTCAACGTTGAGTAGGTAAGGCGAAGCTTGAGAATGGCAGGAATTGACAGTGCACCTGGTAAAACAGGCTGCTCTTTCTGTAATTCAAATGTTTAGTTTAAAAGAAAATACTTTGGTTGGCAGGCTATGAAGTGTGTGATGTAGCTGAGTAAGCCTAAGCCTATCTGGATAGCAGGAGGTAGAACTAGGTCATGACGTGTTTTTTTCTCAAGGTGCTATATTCAGCAATTTTTCAGCTAGTTAACTTGATTTGCTGATCCCTATAAAGAATAACTGAAACCTAACAAAATGATATTTGATTCAGGACAAGCTGTAGCTGGACTGGAGAATCAGGAAGATTAAAATTCTTTTGTAGTATCTAGTGACATTTGCATACAGTCCTAAGATAGCTGACAATAAGTGAGATTTATTTGCGTAACATGCGAACAGCTCAATGCCAGATCTCAGTTCTTATTCATTGTATACTATAGTGCATCAATTTGTCTTTATTTAATGTTGTTGGCAGGCTGGTGGTGGAGGGCTGGAGTCTCTGCTGGTGTGCAACAGCATCGCTTTGCATCACATTGCTACAGCAAATGCTTAGGCAGTAACATGAAGGAGTTGGTCATGTAGTCAGACACTCCCTGTTGCACCCAACTAGTCTGAATAGTTTTCTTGCTAAAAAATTGTTCTAGCTGCATCACTGCTGCCTTCTCTTCCACTGCTGCATTCCCGTTACCTCCAAGATCAAATCGCTCATTTCCACTGTTTGCTATCAAGTTGAGAAGTATATATAGACATTGTTCCATGCAGAAAGGCTACCTAACACCAGGAGTGTATGCAGGTTTTTATTAAGAGCGCTGGACGGGATGAATTGGTGCTGAGGGATGCTGTACTGCCTAAACTGCCCTTACCTTTGTCATGCCAGGGGTCTGTGCAGGGACAAAGCCCTGTGTAAAGCAGAAACGATAACCAGCTGAAATGGGACTGCTCTGTTGGATTCCTTAGTTTGTTTTCAGGTTGGAAACAGTCATGCTTCTTCCAGACTCATTTCATGTGCAGCTTCAAAAATATCTGTTACCTATTTCTCTCCCGGAAGCTGAGAATCATCATTTGTATGTTTTTCTACATATATGTATACATATATGCATATATATATTTCAGTTACAGTTATCAAAATAATTTTCTAAATGTGGTATATAATTCCATCACTTTTGTAATATTCATCACTCATGCTAAAAGCATGTAAATGGCAAGAAATGATGGCACCAGCTAATTTAATAGTTCACAGCTGGTTTATTCCTTGGATATCTGAGTCACTTAATTAAACATTGCCATAGATGAAATGGAAAGGGGAGGCTAGTTACATTATTTCATAGCACAGGATAAACATTGGAGAAAGACATTTGGGGGTGGTAGAAATGGTAGTTTAGGCTGACAAAATTGTGTGCTATTTCCTGTGCTTATCTTAATTGATAGTTTCTTACAGAAGAGAAGTGGTATTGTTTGAGAAGATTATAAATCCACAGGTGCTGCATGTTATATGCTGTATTTGTCTGGTTTAAATTTTTGCAAATTCTAACAGTTGTTTAATTGTGGTGCATAAATTACTTGCATTTCTTGTTCTTCTCCCTGACAATGTTCCACTACATTTTGTAAATACCAATTACTGTGGTACCCGCTAGAGTTGTCCTTTTACATCAGTAATCATTCACAACTTGCTAGATGCCTGCAGCTACAAATCAGTCATTTAAGCAACCCTGGGAAGTGTTTTGTAATTTATTTTTCACATTATACAGCCCATCTGGTAATACAAGAAACTAATGGTTGTAAGCTTACTATCAACTGGAAATCAAGCCATTTCTGAAACATTGTAATTGCTGGTTACTTCAGCCACGGAGATGACTCTGAGCGTGCACACATGTGCTGCTCTGTGCATACAGAGAACAAAAGCTTTTTCTTCTTTCTTTTTCACTTCCAGGAGGACATAAAGTTTCCTAGTAGCGGGCTTCCCGCACTCGGGCAGCACAGTGCCATTTTCTGTCTGTGCCACCTGCAGTCTGCAGCCTCTCAGGTGCTGGTGCCTCGGCAAGAGGTCAGGGCAGGGGGCTGCCCTTCACTGTGGGCAGGGGCTGCTGGCTGGGCTCACGCCTGCGTGCCGGGGGCTGCGTGGCGGTGGGTCGCCGTCCCGCGCAGAACCGCGCGCCGTGGTGGTGGGCTGCTGTCCCGCTCAGCACTGCTCTCCCGCAGCTGCGCGTTTCTGGGGAAAAGAAATGGTAGTTTGAGAACTGCTCTGAAGATGGGTAATACGTACAAAATTTAAACCGAAGGCCACAGCTTTATTTAACTGACCAGGCAGTTTCTGAAGGGATTTAAAGGTTTCCAAGAAAAATAGCTTATACCTTGAGACCTGCCTGCTTTGAACAACGTTTCTATCTGGAACAGAGTAGTAGCAAGCTTTAATTTGGGAGGTAGTCACTCATCCAGAAGCTTAAAACCCAGGGGAAGGGGTCATGGAGCTGGCTTCCAGGAGCGGGAGTCAAATCTGGCTGGGAAGAGGAGCTGCCTTTCTGGGCAGCCCCGCGCTATTACCTGTGCTCTGGTCGGAGTGCTCTTGGGTGCTATGGACCAACACAAACACAGCATGAAACCGGTTTTTAAAGGCACGTTCTGCACAGGTCCATGGTAATAGTGGATACCTTTTATAGCAGGAGTAAATTTGGAAGAAAAGAATAATTTAATTTGGAAGGTGTATTTTGTTAGGTTCTACTGTTCATCAGTGATCTTTTCAAGATCAGTTTAATTTAAATGGACTTTGAACAGAAGCCAACCAGAAGTTTTCTGCAGTAATGCAGAGTAGGTTTTCTGTAGGTCAGACAATATTTCTCTTTAGACTGTAGATGTTAGGGCTGACCCTTTGCTGCTCTTTCTGATACTTGTTACAAGGGAAAGAAACTTAGCAACTTAGAGCAGCCTAAGATAAGGCTCAGTCAGTGAAGGAAGTAGTCTATGTTGCAGTATTTACAGTAGCAAGATAGTAAACTCAGTGACTGAGTGGTATTGTTTTTGGTTTGTTTTTTTTTTGCCACATGCTCCTTTTTGCCCAAATGGCCTCTGTTTGTCTGACAGAAGACTTAGTTGTTCTGGGCTGAATGGTTTTAGGATCTTCCCCCCAACACCCTCCTATTCTACAGGTACCAAATGACGAAACTCCCATACTCTGGCTCAGGAGGTTATTCCGCAGCTCATTTTTTATATTCATCTTAGACCACTTTTGTTTCCAAAGTTGTATGATTTCCTAAACAGTTGTTCTTTGCGCTGAGAGCTATGACATTTGATTTTTTTTTTTTTCTGTCCTATCATCTCCTCGTTACTTCTTTCATTTTAACAGGTTCTGTGGTGTGAGTTCTTTTAATCTCTCCTTCCAAGCTGGATTTGGTCAATCTTAAATCAGGCTTAAATGTTGAATTATGGCATACAAATGTTAGAACATTAGAAGTGTACTAATGTAATCCATTCATATACCATATGCTACAATTTAATGGTTCTGCACTAGGAAACCGGATTAGGGATTTCATTTTACACCAAATCTGAGAAACCGAAGGCTGCTTTTTCCACTTGTTGGAAACTGGAAGGAGCTGGGGGTATGACTGAGCTTTGCCTTTGGCTCACACTCCATAATTCACTGCTGAAAGACACTTTCTATGTCCATCCCCTTGACATGTTTTGCTGCCCATTTTCAGAACAAGCCGTCTGTTCTGCTCTTGGTATATTACAGTCCCTTTGACTCAAATATGCTGAAAGCTGCTGAAGGAAGAGATTTTTTTTCATGCACTGAAATCTGACTAAGTGGAATAAGTGACGCCTAGCTTTGCTGCTAAAGACTGAATGGTTTAATAATGGAATTAGGCTGGGCACATCTGAACTGGAGCGCTCCGATGCCATTCCTGCCTGCATGAACAGCCACCGTGATTCTTTCCAGCTTGTCATGATAAACCAAACTGAGGAATATTCACCGTATGAATAATTACTTTGACAGACATTTTTACCACTAAGTTAGCACGAAAAATTTTGCCAGCAGTACTTAGGCTAGCTTTTGGTGTTGCCAAGTGAGTAACCTCATCTCTGGGCATACTTGCAGGAAGTGCTGGCACTTAATGTGAGCTCTTTTAATCTACTGCAGAAGAATGCTCCAAAGGTGATGTGCTTTTTTCTTTTTTTCTTTTTTTTTTTTTTAAATATCTATTTAGTGGTTGTGCTTCAGAAGCAGGGATGCTGACGGAGTGATGGAGCACTGTTGGTAAATAATTTAGACTGTGGTTGCCATGGGTTCGTTAAAAGGTGAAATATGAAGAGAGTATTCATGAGCAGTGATTGAGTGTAAGTGAAGGTGAAGCTTTATTTTAGATTAGAGCAACTTGCAGTGAGTCAAGCTGTGGTGGCTTGTAGTCGCTGTTCACAGCTTTGCTTCACCACTCTGCAGCAGGACGGGCAGGCAGTGTATGTGCATCGCTGGAGGAGGAGAGCAGCAGGGTCTTCCCAGGGTTCGCACCCTGGGATATTCCCGAACCTCTCGCTCCCTCCCTCTGTGCAGAACAAGGTGGTTCCACAGTGTGGTCACTGTGGGCATGTCACTTCTCTCCCAGTGATGTGTGTTGCGTGTAACCCCCATGACTGGCCCCGCAGGATAAACATGGTAAACTCTTCAAGCCGTCACGAGGCAATTGGATGTTACAGTTCATTTATCCAGCTTGGATATTGTAGCATCTCTTCTGTATTCTTGAAAAATAAAAAAGTATTTCAGTCTCAATCGCTCATTGATAAAAAGAAAGAAACAAGCATGCGACTGAATGCAGCAAGTGCCTCCCGAGTGGCACAGCTGGTTTCTTTTCAGAACTTCTTTCTTTGGTATTGTTTTTTGATGGAGCAAACTTCATTTCACGGAGGAGGCACTGCAAGTGCTCATTATGTTAATACCTTTAGAGGTTCTTCTCGCTGTGTGAAAACTGCTGTAATGGAAGCCAGTCTGGCAGAAAGGTCACCTCATTTAATGACTTGCTTTTTACCTTCATTTCTCAGTAATAGCAATAGGATAACCTAAAAGTCTTCAGATATTGGTCTTTTTTAACATATGTGCTTTGGAAAGTAAACGTGCTTTTTCCAGTGGGGAAGGCAGATAACGGCGATGCATTGTCAAATGTTTCAAACAGGACAGAGGTCTGCTCTAAGCTGTGCTTCTCTCCTGCCAGAATCTGTTGTACTACATTGCTGTACCATAGCGTGAATTTTCTGAAAGAAAAAAACAAACTCCTCCACCCTCCAAAATGGAAAGTACAAGATTTCATTCATTAAAATGTGGCTTTGATGGAAAAATGGTGTTAAAGCAAAAACAAAATCAGTGGTGTAAAGGCTGGTACAGGTCTCTGTTGTCATCTCTCTGTTTCATCACCATTATAACTTACCAGCAAGAGGACCTGCCCAGAGCCCCTGGGAGGCAGAGCAGGTTTGCCTCCTTGGCACGTGGCTGTTGATTTGCCTATACCAGACAAAGGTTTCCAATGCTCAAGGGAAATAGCCATCTCCCTCTGGAATGGAGGGGCCTCCCAGGTGCATGTGATGGGCAAAAGCTCTGCCAGACTCCTTGTGTGGTTCCATGAGGGTGTTGCCTTTTAGGAGCAAGACTCTGCACCTACTTCATGTCAGCTGAGTTTATTGTGTTAATATGTACTTGGGGCTTTTCATTCACACAGGGGGATTTTTCAGCTATTCAGGCCTGTATGCATAAATTCAATATTCGGCAGGGTTGTCTGCCAGTTTCTACCACATCTCGTGTCTGGCGTGTTCCCAGCATAAGCTGTTGCAAGACAAACATTGTACCCAGCTCAGCCTTGAGCTGGATCTTTGCCACTTCAGCAGTTGAGAGAGAGGGCATAGACAGAAGCCTACACCTAAATGTTCTTTTACAAATGCATTTAAGACACAGCAAAGCAATATAGCACTTCTCTAAATTCCAAAGCAGAAAGACCTCTAGGGACATAGAATCACACAGAATCACACAGAATGGTACGGGTTGGAAGGGACCTCTGTGGGTCATCTAGTCCAACCCCCCTGCCAAAGCAGGGTCACCCACAGCAGGCTGCAAAGGACCTTGTCCAGGTGGGTCTTGAATATCTCCAGAGAAGGAGACTCCACAACCTCGCTGGGCAGCGTGTTCCAGGGCTCTGTCACCCTCAGAGTGAAGAAGTTCATCCTCATGTTCAGGTGGAACTTCCTATGCTTCAGTTTGTGCCCATTGCCCCTTGTCCTGTCACTGGGCACTACTGAAAAGAGTCTGGGCCCATCCTCTTGACACCCACCCTTCAGATATTTATAAGCATTTATGAGGTCCTCTTTCAGCCTTCTCTTTTTCAGGCTAAACAATCCCAGCTCCCTCAGCCTTTCCTTGTAGGAAAGATGCTCCAGTCCCCTCATCATCCTTGTAGCCCTCCGCTGGACTCTCTCCAGTAGCTCCTCATCTTTCTTGAAGTGAGGAGCCCAGAACTGGACACAGTACTCCAGATGAGGCCTCACTAGGGCAGTGTAG
>Ga0065711_1040678_pt1 | contig 16772 bp, 8 predicted proteins | sample Hoacrofraction12_FD_59098 | JGI IMG/M metagenome (GOLD analysis project Ga0065711, IMG submission 59098) | Hoatzin crop microbial communities from Cojedes, Venezuela - Epithelial fraction 12 v2 (version 2) | ecosystem: Host-associated > Birds > Digestive system > Esophagus > Crop | place... | reverse complement strand
GGCCAAACCCAGGACACCTGGAAACATTCAAGGTCATGTTGGACAGGGCTTTGAGCAACCTGATCTAGCTCAAGCTGTTCATGTTCATTGCAGAGGATGTTGGACTAGACGACCTTTAAAGGTTCCTTCCACCCAAACTATCCATGATTCTATGATTCTATGGTAATATAATAAGCAAAAGCCATATTAAAATGCTGAGTAACTTATGCTTCTCCCCCAGAAGCTTAGACACTTAATGTGCCTACACGAACAACAATCTATACGTTTATTTCATCTTGGTTTTTTTGCTAAATTAAAAAGAGTTTTTATCAGTTCATTGGGACTCAGAAAAAATTAACAAAATAAGAATTCCTTCCAAGCAAAGGGCTGTTGTTAAAAAAAGAAATTAACTTTGTACAACCATCAATCTCTCTACTGGAATTTTCAAAGGTAATTAAAAACACTAAAAGGCAATCAGTTTTTAGTTTATATGTGTGTGTCATGAGAAATGTTCATATATGTCCTAGGAAATCCAACATGACCTATTTTCTGGCCTTTTGGGTTATTTGGGGTCCCTTTTTTAGATTTACTTACTTTTTTAGATTTGCCATCATGATAAAATATGTAATTTAGAAGTAACACCGAGGAGTGAAACCCATAAAAAAATGCCTTGCTCTCCACTTTCTCTACTATGATTTTTCACTCTCATTTTCAGAAACCAGCATTTCTTAGTGTACTTTTCCACGTTAACTGTATTTTACCAAAACGATATTGACAAGTAGTTTAAGATTCTCAGTTTAGATCCTGTTTATATTCAGTAGAAAGAAATAAATTTGTTAAATTAGTCTGACCTACTTTTAAATTTGTCTCATGATCAGATAAACTGTGATTCTCTTTATTCTGTGTTATCTACAAAGCTGAAGTTAAAAGATCTAGCATGCATGTAGACCTTTGGTCAGAGCAATCCCATCTTGGGTCTTATGAAAAAACTCTGTAATTTACTTTTTGCTTATGGAGCACCAACAAGAATGAGACTCTGGACACATCCCAGTGTGAAAAATAAAAAAAAATATAAAGAGAAAAGAACTACATAATAAGACAAAAACAAAGAAGGAAGTTTATAGCAGCGTTCCTGTACCTGAAGAGGGCTTATAAGAAAGCTGGAGAGGGACTTTTCACAAGGCTGTGTAGTGATAGGAAAAGGAGTAATGATTTTAAAATAAAAGAGGGTAGATTTGGATTAGATATAAGAAAAAAACTCTAATGGTGAGGCACTGGAGCGGGTTGACCAGAGGTTTTGTGGTTGTCACCTCCCTGGAAGTGTTCAAGGCCAGATTGGACTGGGCTTTGAGCAACCTGGTCTAGTGGAAGGTGTCCCTGCCAATGGCAGGGGGATTGGAACTAGATGATATTTAAGGTGCCTTCCAACTCTAACCATTCTATGATTCTATGATTCTGTGAAAGCTTAAGGGGTTTGGAAATTTTGTGTTTAAGGAATATTTTTAGCCTTCCAAATTTCCCAAAGATATTAAAAAAAGCTTCAGAATGAACAGTAAAAACAGCACTGTGTGAAAAGGCATGACATGAACGCATATAAGAATCCTCATCAAGAGGTGGCAAGAAGAATCCTCATCAAGAGGAGACAAGTAGTAAGCATGAATTTTTTAAGATAGTTGCTAAGGACAGCAGCTACAAAACGATCAGCTGATTTCCTTACTGCAGCTGTTTGAGAAAATATTTTCAAATAACTTTTTTTGATAATACAGTCTGAAATACATTTTCAACATTGACACTTGCAGAAAATGCAGCCTGTGGGCTGGGATTAAAACGTAGTTTCAGTGTCAGCACAAGGCACATACAGAAAAAGAGAAACAAGAAAACAAGGACAAATAACCTTGCATATACCTCTATATCTCCCTGTACACATCTTTATCTCATCCGTATATAAGCTGTAGGACTACAAAGATGACCCAGTGACAAAACTGAAAAAGAGAATGTTCTATGAGATTCCCTTTTGATGACTATATCTATCAACGGAAAAGAGAAATTTGTGCGATTTACTGACCTATAAAATAAATTTCAAAGATTTTGGGGATGTGATTCAGGTGCTAAACAAGTGTATTTTAGGGTATCTTACATGACATTCAGGGGCTGTCCCAGAAGGGGTTGTGTCTGCTGTTATTTTTGTTGCTCGTACCAGTCAGTCCTGTTGAGATGTTTTCCTTGGAAAGACTTAGACTTCAGTAAGTCAGTCCCCTGAGAAGCTTAGAGTGTAAAAGTCAGGTTCTCAGTACTGTTTTACTCGTAGAATTACAGAATCATTTACATTGGAAAAGACCCTTAAGATCATCGAGTTCAAACATTAACCTAACACTACCAAGTCCACTACTGCACATCTTTTAAGTATCTTCAGGGATGGTGACTCATCCACTTCCCTAGGCAGTGTGTTCCAGTTCTTGATAACCCTTTCAGTGAGGAGATTTTTCCTAACATCCAATCCAAACCTCCCCTGATACAACTTGAGGCCATCGCCCCTTGTCCTATCACTTGTTACTTGGAAGAAGAGACTGACACCCACCTTGCTACAGCGTCCTTTCAGGTAGCTGTAGAGAGCGATAAGGTCTCCCCTCAGACGCCTCTTTTCCAAACTGAAAAATTCCAGTTCTCTCAGCTTCTCTTCGAAAGACTTGCTCCCTAGACCCCTCACCAGTCTCATTTCCCTTCTTTGGATGCACTCCAGCAACTCAGTGTCCTTCTTGTAGTGAGGGGCCCAAAACTGAACACAGTACTCCAGGTGTGGCCTCACCAGTGCTGAGTACAGAGGGATGATCACTTCCCTGCTCCAGGCGCAGGATCTGGCTCTTAGACTTGTTGAACCTCATTCAGTTTGCCTTGGCCCATCGATCCAGCCTGTGCAGATCCCTCTGCAAAGCGTTTCTACCCTCAGAAAGATCAACATTCCCACCTATCTTGGTGTCGTCTACATCTTACTGAGGGTCCACTTGATCCCTCCATCCAGATCATGGGTAAAGGTATTGAATAGAACTGGCCGCAATATTGACCCCTGGGGAACACCTGGGGAATCCCGCCAATGGGATATAACTCCATTCACCACCACACTTTGGGCCTGGCCACCCAGCCTGTTTTTTACCCAGTGCAGAGTATATCCACCCAAGGCATGAGCAGACAGGTTCTTCAGGAGAAGGCTGTGGGAAAAGGTGTCAAAGTCTTAATAAAGTCTAGGTAAATAATATCCACAGCGTTTCCTTCATCCATTAAGCAAATCACCTTGTCATAGAAGGAGATCAGGTTAGTCAAGCTGGACCTACCTTTTATAAACCCGTGCTGAGTGGGCTTGATGTTACTCAGCAGAGCCTTTTCTATTACACTGTCTTACTTGCTAGTAAAACTACAGCTTATGATATTCTAGTATATCTAAACTGGTAGTAAATGGGTATGTTTAGGGACATGGTCTTTTTCCCGTCTGCTCTTGAAACAAGTACCTGTCCTGGGTTCGGCCAGGACAGGGTTAATTTTCACCAGAAGCCAGGAGGGCACACAGCCTGGCAGGCTGACCCAAAATGACCATACAAAACAGGGCATTCTTACTATGTGCCATCATGCTGGGATCCAGCTGGGGTACCTGGCCAGGGGGGCAAGTCAGTCATGGCTGGGGAGCGGGTGGGGCATTGGGTGGTGAGAATTGCTCTGTGCATTTCCGCTGTTTGTTTTGTATATTCTTCTTATCAGTATTATTGTTGTTACTGTTCACTTTGTTTGCTGTTTAATCTGCCCTTATCCAGATCCACGAGTTTTTTGCCTTTTACTTTCCTTTCTCCTCCCCACCGCAGCAGGGGGAGAGGCAACAGAGTAATCATGTGGCCCTTTGTTGCCAGCCACTGCCAAACTGGAAGAGTACCTAACGGAGAAAGGAGACAAATGTTCTCTAAGTATGCTTTAGAATGGAACTTCAGAGAATATGGAGAAGACTGAGGAGTACTGATTGCCATTGTTTCCTGCAGAATCTGCTAAATATTCGTCAGTAAGTGGATATTTTCATTGATGTATAAATATCCAGAACCTCATTAGGTTATCACTACAGTATTTTGTTTGCTGACTGAACATAAATTCTGTGTGAATGCTTGCCAGCTCTTAAGAAAATCACATTTTACTGTGGTACTTTGTGGCAAACAACAAGGGAACACTTTCAGACTCAGTCTTTCACAGCAAGAATTATACATTTTTCTATACATGTCAGAGAGGTTTCCTCCAATTCAATTGGAAAAAGTGGAAAATATTTACTTTATAGTTCCATTTTAAAACAAAGAACTTTACTTAAACTGCAAATTAAACCATCTATTTCTTTTCCACAATTTTGTACAGTTACACTGAGCTTTCAGACGTCTATCCTTATGAATATAAGAATAGTATAATATCATATTACAGACAAATATCTACACTTTAAATTTTCTATGTTGTATTGTACAAATGTGTAATGTGTGTACGGTACTTTGTTACAGACATTGCATTAGTTTCAACAATGGAAAGCACTAAAAAACCACTTGAATTCTTTCAGATTCAAGAAACTTCCAATTCTTTCAGTTTAAGTTTAAGTTAAAATGTTCTGGCTAATAAATAAAGCATTTAAATAGATTTAACTGAGTTAGTAATCATATAAAGAGAATACAAGCGGATAGGATAAATTCGGATTTGAACATTCCTGTTGTGTACCAGATGGTGCAGCCTAAGTACGATGTTGGTAACTATGACAGCTTTTTCTAACACTATGTGTAAATAAAGAAATCTTCAACATTATTAATAATATATTCCTTGCAGAAAGGAAACAGTTTTCTGTTAATGACCAACTATTATTCAAAGACATAACAATAACAGTTCAGAATAGAATCAAATATTTCCATACCGTGTAGAATTCCTATAAGTCACAAATACTTATGCAATCATTATTTTGGATGGTATGTTTTTAGGGGCAACCATATTTTAATAAATTTAATACTTTCTATAGTGTGGAGTGTCTTTTTCTTATTTAAAACAAACACGGAGGTTTTCATAACACTGGTAATGGAAATACAAACATAGACCTGAACCACAGTTTGGATCTGAGCCTTCCAGAGCTTCTGTATGTGTTATCAACATTTGAGGAAAGAAATGGAAAGAAGTGGAGAAGTGTGCTTTGGATACTTATGAGAGACAAGCAGTAAACCTTAATCTTAAATCAGATTTCCCTCTCCTTTTCTCATTTCACCGTTTCCTAAGATGTGAGTAAGTGATGTTTCAGAAACCAAATTACATGATTAACCAGTGTAACAAAAATTTCTTTACCTGTTTTTCTTTCTGGTGGTTTGGGGTTTTTTTTATGGGGGGGGTGTGATTTTTTTTGAAGTTCATAGAATTTGAAAGAGAAAATACAATCCAAATTCTTTGTGAAGAATCACTGGAACTTTTTGCCACATTGGTTTTATTTCTTTGCTGTTGTGTTTATATTTTTCAAAAATTGACTTTTACAGATGAACAAACTTCTGAAACAATTAGAATTAATTAAGTCTCAACATAAACTCTGTGGGTTCATAATAAAAAAAAAAGGTTTCTTCATTTTTGGATGGTAGATTTTACTCAGAAATGCAGTAATAGAAGAAAGACTATATTAATATCCACATTTCTAGGAGTCTGATGTGGTAAAAAGCTAAAAGTTAAAAAAAATAAATTCAAGGTTCTGTTATTTCTTATCCCCTGCTATCTATTTCTCCCTTTCCTCTTCCACCTCACTGTTCTTGAACGATTGTGAGTTAAAATGTTAATTGAAATGGACTTAACTAATGAAAAACCCCCATGTTGTTCATAAACTCACACATTTCGAAGTTATAATGAACAACAAAAGAATGCCAGAACAAAGAAAATTTATTAGAAAAAAATAGATGAGAGGGGATATTATTTTTCTGAATAGATACTGGCATTCCAATAAACTACTCTGGCATAAGGTCATGATGATCTAACAAAGAAAAAAAATTAGTATCATGTAAAAAGGTTTTACTCTTGTGCGTACAGAAACAAACATCTCTTTGTGGCACAGATCTTGACATCAGTGAAGCCAACAGTAAAAAAATCACAAATCCTAGGAGCAATATCTGTAATGCCAATGATCGTAAAATACAGACTTCATAACTTGTGACTATGGCACAAAAAATTGCAAGTATCAAATGTTTACTTAAACAATGACAACAGAGAATGAAGAATGGATTTTAGATATAGAGAGTCATGTTTCAAACCCAGGTCTTATCTATACAGAGATGGATTTCTTTCAGGGTGCTATATTTTCGTATTATTCTTTTTGTCATGATGAACCACGATGATTACATCCACATGGCTGACTTCACCTTACTTCCTTAAAATCAAGTCTAAATGACAGGAAATCAACATAAACAGATGGCATATTGGTGCTTACTGTATAGCATTACGATGTAGGTATAATTTACAAAAACTAGGGTGGTTTCTGCTCTGAGTAATTTCACACCCTCAGCCAAGACAGAGTGACAACTAAAAAAATTAAAACTTTAATCATGCCATAGAACTCATTTGGGCATTTCGTGTTTCCTAATGCAAGTAGTCAGCTAGGTTTTCTAAAACACCTAAAGCAATACACACACTGCTGATCACTAGTGCTGTCCACAGGTTTACAAATGGAGAAAAAAGCAAGCGATAAAACACAGCGGTCCTGTCTGAAACTTTGCCCCCCAGAAGTAACATCTCGAAGTCTTGGTTAAAGAACAGTAGAATCAGGGAACCGTGCTGAGATACTACTTTTAGAGGAGGGTAAAGGCATAAGTTCGATCAGCAGAATTGAATAGTTGGGTCACTCTGGCTGTGCTTCTGGTTTCATCCAGCTTGCTTTGGAGTCCTGATCTTCTGCTTCTCCTGATTGGTACCCAGTTAGAGTACACTAGAGTTCTACTTTCACAGTGTTTGGATCCTGCTTCTTATACACTTTGGTCAGTAAACCGAACTGGGTTCCTGAGTGTTGTATTATAGTGGTAAACCTACAAATCTGAAAATGAGAGAGGCAGCTAGCCACATCAGTGTGACACTGACAAATTTTTAATTTTAAAAACTTTCAGAAGAAAAAAGAAACCACTGTCTTGGTTGATGCTAGATGTTGTCTATTAGCTATTTAGTGTAAAAAATTGTGACAGAATTCTCCACTAAAGATTTTGAAATTAAATGATAGTTAAAAATTGCAGTAACTTTCTTTATATATTTTAGAAAAAAAAAAGAATAGGTCTTAGAATCAGTAAATACTGCTTTTCTGCCTTCAACTTTCCTTCAGCTCCTCCAGCTTCCATGTCCTAGTTCCAGTGGAAATCAGAACCTATTATACCTACTGAATTTATATGTGAGTTTTCAACATGATGACTGTGATGACAGATTTCAGAAGTCATGCAGTGAATCATCCACCACTGCTCTGTCATGGGTTAATTACAGTGCTTTGCTGATGTTAACCTGGCCTTGTCATGACCTAAAGGGTTACCTGGCCTGCTAGTGTATAGAGATCAAAGGGAGGACAACCATCCTAGAAGTAGGAGGACAGACCAAGCCCACCCCAGAAATGGGCCTAGAGAGGGACCAATAAAATGACAGACAGAATCTTACTTCCAAGATGATATGCACCACAGAGTCTGGAGTCAGCCAGGCATCCCCAGAGAGAGTCCAAATTTTTGTAGAAAGTTCATGCATTCCCAATTAAGAATGGGAAAAGTACATGCAGCACAGGAAGTCCTCAGGGAAAGAATATCAATTTTGGATAAAAATGAAGTAATTTTTATATCTCAGAGACATAAGAGAGTGTAGGACCTCACCACCTTGAGCAGAGAGTAGATGATGTTACTTTGTGGTTTTGACCTGGAACATACAATAGATGATGATGTTTTATACGCTTTCAGATCAATTTTTATTTTTCCAGATTGATAAAAATATTCAACATCACTGGTCCCAGTATGGACCCCAGCAGAACCCCACTTGTCACTGGTGTCCATTTGGATATCAAGCCTTTGACCACTATCCTCTGGATATGACCATCCAATCAATTCCTCATCCACCGAACAGTCCACCCATCAAATCCGTATCTCCCCAATTTAGAGAGAAGGATGTTATGGGGGACCATGTCAAAGGCTTTACAGAAGTCCAGATAGATCACATCAGTTGCTTTTCCCTTGTCCACTGATGTAGTCACTCCACCATAGAAGGCCACTGGATTGGTCAGGCAGGACTTGCCCTTGGTGAAGCCATGCTGGCTGTCTTGAATTTCTTCCCTGTCCTCCATGGGCCTTAGCATAGCTTCTAGGAGGATCTGTTCCATGATCCTCCCAGGCACAGAGGTGAGCCTGACAGGTTGGTAGTTCCCAGGGTCCTCCTTTCTACCCTTTTTAAAAACAGGCACAATGTTTCCCTTCTTCCAGTCACCAGGAACTTTGACTGCCATGGCCTTTCAAGTTTAATGGAGAGTGGTTTGGCAATGACATCCGTCAATTCCCTCAGGTCTCTGGGATGCATCTCATCAGGTCCCATAGACTTATCTATCTTCAGGTTCCTCAGGTGGTCTTAAACCTGATCTCTTACAGCAGGAGGAACTTTACCCCCCTGGTTCCCATCTTGTGGTCCTTCGACTGGGGAGGGGTGAGGAAGGAGGTTACCAGTGAAGACTGAGGCAAAAATGTTGTTGAGTACCTCAGCCTTCTCCTCGTCTGTTGATACTAGGTGGCCAGTCTGATTCATCAGGGTGTGTAAGGGTATGCTTTCATTAACCTTCCTGTTCTGGTTGACATAGCTGAAGAAGCGCTTCTTGTTATTCTTAGCATCCTTTGCTAAGTTCATCTCCAGCTGCACCTTGACCCTCCTGACCTCATCCCTACACAACCGGGCAGCATCCCTAAACTCTTCCCAAGATACTTGTCCCTGCTTCCACTGCCTGTGCAGTTCCCTCTTGCTCTTTAGTTTGACCAGCAGGTCTCATCTCAGCCACACCAGTCTCTTTCCTTCGTTGCCTCATTTCTTACATCTGGGGCTAGAAAGCTCTTGCACTCTATGATAAGTATCCTTAAAGGTCTGTCAGCTCTGTTCTGCTCCCCTGCCCCTGAGCACCGTTTCCCAGGGGGTCCTTCCGACTGACTTCTTGAAGAGCTGGAAGTTTGCTTTCCTAAAATTTAGAGTCCTGACTATACTCCTCGCCTTTCTCATATCCCTCATTTCCCAGGATAGCAGTATCCAGGCTGGTAGACATTTGCCCTGTCAATATTTCAGCAGACATTTTCTTCTGTTCAGTAATTTTTCGCTTATAACCAGGTCACCTTTGTGGCTGCTCACTTCAGGCCTATATACGTGTTTATATAGTCACACCAAGATACCTACAATTACACTTAAATTCGTGAGTCAAAACAGTCCAGCTGTGTAGCCATTTCAGGCATGCTCCAGGAACTCAGATGAGTGTCAAAGTCATCAGTCTTTGAATTAATCTTTGACACTTCATCAAATCATGGTCAGTCTTCCTAAAGACCATTGAAAAGGAGACATGAGTAATTTCAGCATGAAAATCATGCATGAAATTCAGCATCAGTTTCAGTGTCTTGTGAGCAGATACTAAATCTGGTACTAGAAAATATTTTAGACAGAAAAATAAGACACAATGCTGAAATGACATCTGTTTAATTAAAAATAATATTGTGTTAACTGACACATCCTAAAATCTAATTAAAGCATCACTGTTCTACAAATAATTGTAAATTAATCTGAACTGACAAGAGGGGAAAAAGTTTTGAACGTTACCATAAGACCCTGTAATTCAGTACTTGAGTCTTAAATTCTGAAAAAACACTAGTAAGATGTGGAATTGCACTCCTGAACAGTTGTAAGAGCTTATTACTGTCAGTAAAAGAACTCACTTTTGACAAAATATCTTGAAAAAATATTCTGAACACATTCACGTTATCCGCTTTATAAGCCTGCAATAATAGCTTGACTATGCAGCATTACATAAATAAATATATGCAAAACCTTTCTGTAGACCTGAAGATACAGCTTAGAAAAGATGTACAGACATGTGTGTGCTCTCACACAGATCTTAGAAACAGGTTCTGCATGTGAAAATATGTGACAAGTGGGAAGCTAGGATTCTTGAAAAGTTCAAGATGTCTGCAATATCCACTTTGATGGATCACTATAAGAAACACTGAAACATGCCGTCTTGCCAAATCATAGTAAGGCTGCAGAATAACATTCTAGAAGATAGCGTTATTTTCAGTTATTACTTCCCAGAACTCCTTGATATAAAGCAGTAAAAAAAATATTTAAAAAAACCCTGTGGATAGTGGAAGAGAGTTTAGCTGACTGATGGAATGCACAGAAGATGACAGGGGAGAAAAAGGATGAGCAGTGACATGAAAAAAACATAAGAAGTAGTCTTGTAGACCTAGAGAAAAGTTTCTGTAAAAAGCGTTCTGCTTGTTGCCTGATATAATCCTGGTAGTTTTTTGAGACTTTGTAAAGTTGCGTCATCTGAAGGACCAGTAGGGATACAGTGGGTATTTTGCTAAAGAGTATTTCTGATTCTTTTTATCTCTAGGATGGTGTCATGTCTTGGCAGTAATGATTATCATTTCAAAAAGTATCTTCTCCCTTGGTCTAGTACAACACCTCTGACGCTCTCAGTGTGGGAGAAAGGGGTCTGAGAAATTCAACTGGAACTGAAAATCATGAATCTAGTGCTTTATTCCTAGCTTTGCCTCTCTCTCCCTCTCACCCTGAGCAATGTCATTTCTTCCCCTTTGTTTTTCCTTGCTTTTTCACACTGTGGAAATCACACACACCTGTGTAAAGCAGTCTTTCAAAGCTTAGCTAAATGTTGTTGATTCATCAGACAATGGCCGCTCTAAAGTGAAGATATTAACAATGACTTAAAAAAGGAGATTAATCAGTACTGATTGCACATTTCAAATGATGCTACTTCTGGAAGAAGGCAGCAGCTCCAGGAATAATAATGTGGGACCAAACACTTCATCCTGCTAAGAAAGCTTGGCTAGCTGTTTGACATTTGAGTGGAATATCCAGGAGCTCAGAGGAAAAACACTGATAGTTTTAAAAATGTAAGTGGTTTCAGGGGTACAGAAATATTTAAAATCATCAGTGTGTTCAGAGAAGCTGAAAGCTGAAATTAGCACTGTGTTGTTGACCCATCAGACAAAATTTAGCTTTTATTTATACTTTTTTAAAATCATAATTATTTAATATGATGTAAAGACCTATGAAAGAAATCATAAAATTCCTATTAACTTGAAAAAACTTAGACTGGTAGGCATATAGCCTGTGACTCTAGGTTAACAAAACTAGAAAATTATCAGTAATGTTGTCACTGAAATCAGGAGTAAAACTTCTTAACACCAATGTATCATTACAAATCAGGTGTTCTTTATTATGGCGCCAGATGCATGGGGGATCGCTCCGCCTAACATTCATGCCATAAGTTGCCTCAACCCTGTTACATACATGTGCATTAATTTTCTCAGAATGTTCATACATACTTATTTGGTTTCCTGGAACTAATTATCGTATATGCATAGTCAGTACGCATGCGGCCTGGGTCTCTGTGGGGCTCCCATAGGGTCCTCGATGGTCTCTGGTGGTCCCTGGTAGCTGTAGAGGTGGTACTTCCTAGTGTCCTTTCCATGAATTCCGAGTCTTTCCTCCCATATATGGTCATGAGTTGACTCACTGAGAAGTTTGTGGATTCCTTCGCATCTTGGTGTTGGCTGGTTTATCTGCACCGCTTCAAGATGTGCTGGTTACTTTCTTGTCTGAGGCCTCTGATAGTCAATCCTTTGTTTTCTGATTAATCCTTGTGGAATTCCCTACCATTCTTATGCATCAAGTAACCCCCCTGCACATCATGTACCCCCCCGTACATCACATCATGCACCCTATTTTACAATATTACCTCAATACAGAGCTGAGCCAAACTCCAGCATTTAAATACACAAATCGATTTTAAGAACTACTTAAAAATTTTCTTATTTTTTAGTAGATGAGACACTTTTTTTACTAGTCTTCTGATTTTAGTTCTCTATAGTTTTCTCAAATTTCAGTAATTTCACTTATTGCTCACAACTCTGTGTTGTGGTTTAACCCCCCCAGCGGGCAACTCAGTGCCATGCAGCCACTCACTCACTCCCCTCAGGTGGGATGGGGGACAGAATCAGAAAGGTAGAAGTGAGAAAACTTGTGGGTTGAGATAAAGACAGTTTAACAGTGAAAGCAAAAGCTGCACACACAGTCAAAGGCAAAACAAGGGATTACTTCACACTTTCCCATCAGTAGGCAGGTGTTCAGCCACTTCCAGGAAAGCAGGGCTCCGTCGTGCATAACTGTTACTTGGAACAACAAATGCTGTCACTCCAAATGTTCCCCCCCTTCTTTCTTCTTCCACGAGCTTTTATTGCTTAGTGTGACATCATATGGCATGGAACATCCCTTTGGTCAGTTGGGGTGTGCTGTTCTGTCTGTGTACTCTCTCGACTTCTTGTGCATCCCCAGCCTACTCACTGGTGGGGTGGTGTGAGAAGCAGAAAAGGCTTTGACTCTGTATAAGCACTGATCAGCAATAACCCAAATATCCATATATTATTAACACTGTTTTCATCACAAGTCCAAAACATAGCCCCATACTAGCTACTATGAAGAAGACTAACTCTGCCCCAGTCAAAACCAGCACACGGCGAAAATTAGAAATCATGTGTGAATTTTAGGCAGCCTTTGAGCAACCATTAATGTTTAGCACTTTTTAATACTTAGAAAAAATACCTGTATTGTGTTGCAACTACCAAACAGATCATTTCAAATCAAATAACCCACATCCAGGAATTTAGAGTCATCTGCGGGAACTCCCATACCCATTCACCTTACCTTTCAATGCCTCAGAAAACAGAGATACTGTTGGTCTTCTCCCATCCCATGAATATTCCCTATCATGTGTCCCAGTACTATCCTAGCATATCGAAACCCTCATTATTTTGTTTAAAAAGAAGTCAAAAGAGAGCTATAGAATGAATAAGTGAGTCACGGTTAAATTCAATTGGGCCTTAGTTTAAAATTCTTTTTGGCCTCAGGCTTCAAACTGAATCTGCTGCAGCAGTAAACAGCTGCTACAAAAAAAAGGAAATGTTCTTTCTCCTCATGCTTAAATACTAATAGTAGGATGAGAGCAATACTGAGTGTGTTTCTGTAGCAAATTGATAACTTGCTTTGTTGAGTAGAGGAAATACACAACAGTTTTAGTGAGTGTATATCAAACTACATTGAGAACGGATTAAAATATGTCAAAAGATCTTGAGACAAATATTGTAACTAATATTTCTCCACCTACCAGGGAAGAGTCCTCACTGAAAGTAATTGTGTTCTTGTTTTATTCTTTATTATAGAAAAACTACAACAAAAGGAAAGTATTAACATTTTATTTGCCTGTGGCACAATTTTCATTGAAGTGTTTTGCCTGTGTTTTGTGCCTCCACTCCAAAATTCTAATAAGGATTCAGAAAAAAAAACACTAGAATAGTGTCCTGGGTTTGGCCAGGACAGGGTTAATTTTCACCAGAATCCAAGAAGGGACACAGCCTGGCGGGCTGACTCCACCTGGCCAAACAGAGGAGGGTATTCCATACCAAGTGCCGTCATGCTGGGTTCCGGTGGGTGGGAGCGGGGCGGCAGGAACTCACTCGTGCTCCCGGCTTGGGAGCGTGCTGCGGTGGCAGTCGTGGAGAGCGGCTCTGTTGTGCGGTCTGTTTTGTTTTGTGTATTGCCCTTAACTGTATCATTGTTGTTCCTGTTCCCTTTGTTTGCTGTTCTGTTAAACTGCCCTTATCCCGACCCACCAGTTTCTGCCTGTTTCTTTCCATTCTCCTCCGCACCCCGGAGGGGGGGGTGTGGCCGCATGGCACTTTTGTTGTCGGCCACAGCCAAACCATAACAAATAGTACTCCAAAGGAAAATAGATTGTTAGTGACAAATACAAGAAGATACCTTCACTTTGCTTTTGAAAGAAAAGTCTTAACACAGTTTGTATGTTGATGGAGAGCAGAAATTTTACTACAGTTCGGTTTCTGTTAGCAGTGAAAGCAAGAAGAGAAATCTACAAAATCTGAAGTTACAAGAAAGGCCAGTTTATTCAGTACTGTAATTTACCAGGGATTGTAGTAGATTTATAATACTTGAAATATTAAAGCAACTTCCCACCCTAGCCCCCCCCCAATTGTTTTATACAATAAATCACAGAATCATACAATAATTTAGGTCAATAAAAGAGTCTGCAGGTCGTCTGGTACAACACTCTGATACTCTGATCAAAGCAGAGGTGGCTTTGAAGTCATACCAGGTTGATTAAGGTAAAATTTAAAGGATTTTCATGGAAAGAATTTCCAGAGGAAGAATTTTTGCAGCCTCCCTGGGCAATATATGACCACCTTTCATATGATATTTTTCCTCTCCTATCTAAATAGAATTTCCTTTACTGCAACTTGAGTTTGTTGCTTCTAGTCCATTCCCTGTGCACCTCCAGGGAGAGTACCTCCCATCACGTAGTTGAAGACAGTAGTAAGATCTTCTCTCAAATCAAACGAAACTCGACTTCCTCAACTCAACTTCCTCTGCTTCGCCTCCACCTAGCTTGGTGTCTTCCTGCTAAACTCGTTAAAATTTGTCAATCTTTCTCTTGTAATATGTGGGCCAAAAGTGGATGAAGTGCTCCACATGCAACATCATGAAAGCTAATATCAGGGAAGGATCACTTCTCTGGACCAGCTGGCAACACTCTTCTTAATGTAGCATGGGAGGCTGTTGCCCTTCTTCACATGAGAATGCATTGCTGGCTTATATTCAACTTGTTGTCCACCAGAATCCCTATGTGCTCTTCTACAAAGCTGTTTTGTAGCAAATCATCAGCCCCAGCCTGTGCTGATGCCTAGGGTTATTTCTGCCCATGTGTAGGAATCCCTGGAACTCCATGAGGTATCTGTCAGACCCTTTCCCTGCCCTGTCAAAGTCCATTTAACAGCAGCCCTTCCCTTCAGCATACTGTCTACCCTCTGCCTAAAACCTGACACAAAGGCAACCCAATAAACACACTGACAAAGAGGAATAACTACTTAGCCTGGAGCCCCAAGACATCCCTGATAAGCTCCTTGATGAGGTGTAGCTGTTCGAGCAATGAAACCTCGATGGGCACAGAACTAAGAAATTCATGTTTGTGATAACAAACTGACCTTCCAGGAAAAAAGGAAACAGTAACTACTATTCAGATAACTGGTATCCTGTGCCCATTTACGTATCTACACCAAAAAGGTATAAAAAATAGCTCACTATCTACCCAAAATTAGTTTCTTCACAGGAGCTTGTCTGCACAAAATTTGGACAGATCAGACCCTTGCTGGGGACTCCTGGCTGACCGCTGGCTCCATGATGCAGATCGTCAATGAAGACAGACTTCTGTTCTCAAGTAGCCCCCTCTTGGGAGTGGTTTGATGAGTGTTGCACTATTAACACCTCTCATAATACATATAAGCATGCATATAGATGAATGATCGTAAGTATATACTTTACTGGTGGTAATTCTGTACTGGCTTGATATATATATACATACACACACACCTACCTTACTAGCGGTCATTTTGTAGTAACCTTCTTTATATAGATATATGTGTATACACACACTTGCTTTACTAACAGTAATATGTAATAAAGAATTTCACAGAAATGCAACTTCCAAGTCCTTGTGTACTATGGAATCCTGAAAACCCACAGTCACAAGCTTTACACATCCGCAGAATGGGTAATCCTCAGGGGTAAAGACTGTGACATATACAATACTCCCACCCTATAGCATGATCCATAAATTTGCTGAGAGTGCACTCTGTTCTATTGTCTGAGTCATGAATAAAAATTTTAAACAGTGTTGGCCCCAGTATCAACCCCTGAGGATGGTTGACAACTGGCCATCAGTAGGATTCTATACTACTAATCATAATTCTATCAACTCAGAAGTTCAGCCAACTTCACACTCCGTAATCCACCTGTCCAAGCCATACCTCTTTGGTGTGGCACCAGGGATAATGCAAGATGGATGTTCAGCTCAGAAGTCTGGCTAAAGTCAAAGTAAACAGTATCCACTTCTCTTTCCTTCTCCACTGAAACTTTCATTTCATCATAGAAGGCAATCAGGTTGGTCTGGCATGATCTGTGTTTGGCAAACCCGTGTTGGCTTCTCCCAAACACCAGCTTGTCATTGAAGTGTCTGGACATAGTTTCCAGAATAATCTCTTCATTTAAGTGAAACTGACCAATCAGTAGTTATCCAAATCCTCCTTCCCCTCCTTGAAAATGATCATGATGTCTCCTTTTCTCATTGTCAAACATCTTCCTAGACCACCAGTAACTCCAATGATTGACAAGAATGCAGTTCATCCACAGTTATTAGGTGTGACACTGGTATTAATTAAGAGAAATATTGTGGCCTAATTCATACAGTAGGTCAGAGTATCTGATCAAGAGTGCCCTGTGTCGCGTTAAAGGGGGGGGTAAGGGGAGTCTGATATTCAACTAGCCTGCCAGAGCTCTTCCAAGGACTTTCCCTGAAACAGTTTCGCAAAGTTGAAACAATAGGTAATTTATTCAAGTGACAGTTATCACAGATTCGGAATTGCCGTTGATAAATTCACTGTCTACAAAAGTTGAGCTCAAAGTAATAG
>Ga0065711_1040677_pt1 | contig 16772 bp, 12 predicted proteins | sample Hoacrofraction12_FD_59098 | JGI IMG/M metagenome (GOLD analysis project Ga0065711, IMG submission 59098) | Hoatzin crop microbial communities from Cojedes, Venezuela - Epithelial fraction 12 v2 (version 2) | ecosystem: Host-associated > Birds > Digestive system > Esophagus > Crop | place... | reverse complement strand
GGGGCCAGACTCTTTCCAGTGGTGCCCAGCGACAGGACAAGGGGCAACGGGCACAAACTGAAGCAGAGGAAGCTCCAGCTGAACATGAGGAAGAACTTCTTCCCTCTGAGGGTGACGGAGCCCTGGCACAGGCTGCCCAGGGAGGCTGTGGAGTCTCCTCTGGAGATATTCCAGACCTGCCTGGACGCGGTGCTGTGCAGCCTGCTCTGGGTGACCCTGCTTCGGCAGGGGGTTGGACTGGGTGACCCACAGAGGTCCCTTCCAACCCTGACCATTCTGTGATTCTGTGATTCCAGGCAATCTTTCTCAAATTCCCACATGGGGTACAGCAGGTGCTAGCAACCTTCTTCTCCCTTTGTCCCCCGCTCCTGCTCTCTCTCCCTGAGCACATCAGATCCCCACAGACACAGCAAGCGGGTGCTCTGCCTTAGCCACCCCTCCATGCCCTCCCCTCTCCTTGCTCACCGGGAGCAGAAGGAACTAAGCTCCCGAGGAGACAGCAGCAGCCCATCTCTCCTAGCCAAACTCCGCGGCCATTTCCTCAGAAACAACTTTCTCAACTTCTTTCCTTTTCCTCCAGCACTTTTATTTCTTACTGTAACTGCAAAAAACACTTCTGTGCCTGGAAACTGGAGAGAAAGCTACGCTCCTGCGACTTCTCTACCCGGGACAGCTTTTAGCAAGTTCGTTAACTGATATTCCAGAGTAAGACTGACAATCTGGCTCCTTTGGTGTCCAGTATTTAAAACCCAAGCACGAACTCAGGGGCAGGCAGAAGCTGGACCAGACGTGCAAAATAGCAGATATTTCATTTAAAAACATACCAAGTTCTCCTTGGTGTCTGCAGTCAGCACTTTTTATAGACTGCTTGAGAAATGTGAAACGTAAATGCGCTTGTGTAACAGAACTCCATTTGTGGATGTGTACATTGACTTATTATGGGATGGTTCAAAGCAAATCGCAGGCACAAGTGAAAACGAAATTAGGCCCGGGTTGATACTTTGAACTCTCCCATTTGAAAGCCAGCACTTGAATTTTGAAATGGTGAGGCAGCTGCAAGGTGTCTTAAATTAATACAAAAAAAGATCTAGAGTTCATTTTTAATTTTTTTTTAATGATTTTTAATGATTTTTTTTTTTTAAATCTGCAAAGCCAAGTGGATATATTGCTTTGCACCTCTGCGAATAGCACGGGGCTCACTGTAATCTGTGGCACAGGAGGCTGCTCACGGGTACCTTCAGTGAACGAGACAGGACAGGGAGCAATTCCCAAAGGAGGGAAAACGTATTCAAATATGCAGAACGTCCCTCAGAGCAAGGTGATAATCAGCATATAAATGCACACTGAATTTGCTTCTCATTCACCTCTAGGTAACTGCAGAAACCACGGGCCCCCTCAGTGGGATAAAAATCTCTGCTCACGCGGAGGCAGCGGAAGAGGCTGTGAGGTTGCCTCCTTGAGCTTGGTAAAGCTGATGGCACCAGGACTGCCACACTGCATCGCGGTGTGGGAAACCCCTTGAACACCATGAGCTGCTTGTGAGGAGAAACATCCACGTTGTGCCCTCTCCTACTGCCTTAGCCTCCTCTCAGCTGTGTTGCAGGAGAAAGGGGAAACGCCGGCGACAGGGCTGTTAAGCTTACTCGCTGCTGATAGATAACAGCAAGATTATTTCCAATTCTGTAAAGCTTAGGCGTTCTTGAATAATGAAAAAAACCAATTATCCAGAAAATGCAGTGATTTTCAGCCACAGTCAACACTACACTAAAAGGAGACACGGCTTTAATGCAGCTGTTGAGGGCTCTGCCATGGGCCCCTCCACCTTGTATACGCTTGAGAAAGCTTTTTCTTTATGCCAGATTTTCAACCTCTTTCGCTGTGTGAAGCCATGGTGCGTGGAACCATTCAGGAATTTCAAATGGATGGTTTGCAGCCTGGCTTACAAGGGAGCCAGCTGTCCAGTAGAGTATTAACAAGAATAAATAAGAAAGCCACCTCCAACAGCCACATAATTTCGCAGCCACAGAAGAGGATGCTGACAGCTTACCTGTTTTATCTGGTCTGCAGTATCACCTTTCGTAGCTTTATATGCCAGAGCCAGAGATGTTGAGGCACACAGTGGGGCAAAAATAATATTGGCTCTTTTGTCCTTCTCACATAGTTTTTTGAACATGTCAACTGCAAAGGCAGTGTTTGCTAGCTGCAGAGCGTCCATCGTCATTCTGAAACAGAAAAGGGAAAAGAGAGATGACACACAGAGCATAACTCTATCTCCCACTGTGCTGGGGCTGGGTCAGAGCACTGATTTCGTTGCTGAAGGAGGCTGGACACCAGTATGGGAACTGGGCAGCTTGAACCTACAGAGAGAGAAGGGGAGGACCTGGTCAAGCCCACTCAGGTTCAGAACACACCAGCAGCTCCTGAGGAGCAAAGAAGATCTCACCCATGTCCAGCCAAGAAGTGTGAGTGGTTCAGTAACAGCCATCACCTTCCAGTGACAGCTGGCAATGCCACGTTACATGGAGCCAGGATTACCAGAAGCACTTGGAGAAATCTAGGTAGGTCTGGATAACCCATGCATACGCAGTCAAATTAGATCACATATGAATTTAATCTGTTTTTAATTGATAGTCCTAAAATGTGCCAACTTATAAGGTACCGTGCCTATGCTCTGGGCTCTGCTGACTCTCAGAGAGGCCTTTAATAGTCTCATAATCTTTCCTGTCTCTTGCTTCACAGCTAATTGTTCATTAAAGCTTTAGCTTTGGTATATGTCCTTCCTCTACGGGATGATTCCCCACTCTCCATAGCCTTGCTAGAAGTCTCCAGAAAGCTGTCTGGTCCTGTAGGTTGAGATTGTCCTAGAAACTTAAAGAAGACCTCCTAAATAAATACTCTGTGTGCCCACTCATCACTTACACTGTTTTCACTGCAAATATTTTCCTAGCCATTCTTAACAACCGCAGTTGCCGCCGGGCTGTTAGATGATCTGTGCAGTCAGGAATGGGATGGGTGGTGCCCAGGCGACAGTCGCTGCAGTTCACGCTCTGGGAAAGCCAGGGATTATTCTCATCTTCCAGACTGCTTGCACATACCTGAAATTGAGCTTTGGTGTAAGCGTGTTTGTATAGATTCAAGCTAACGTGGGTGAACCACAGAGCTTCAGTCAATAGCACAAGCCTGGCTTTAGACCAACAAGCACACAGAAGACAACCCCTTTAGCATAGTGAATTTGACACCACTCTGCCCCCAATATTTGTTATCCCTAAAAAAAAAGGGAATCTGTTAAAACTGGGGCTAAACAGCTCCATCAAAGCTATTGACAGAGACAGAAAGTAAATGGAAAAGATGAATATTGGGAGAGACTTCAAAAGGCATAAGATTTCACACAGACCCTAAAAAGTATCTCCAGCATTTGCTCTCTCTAGGAAAAATGGCAAAATATTTGAACAAATATGATGTGGAGAGGTGATTTTAAAAGGTGTATTCTCATCCAGACACACACCTATCTGCACTTCCATTTCAAGCTCTGAGATTTTATCCTGTTACGAAAAGGAAAGTCAGTTATTTCTTACATTGGTAGGAGGTTTGCTAATCTTTTGAGAAACACCCTAAGGACAGGGATTTTTCTCCAATAACTGACTAGCTAATACTGCAGTCTCAAACATTTACTTACCCAATACTGCAGTCTCAAACATTTCCTTACCCAGTTCATATCACTTTCATCCTAGCCAGGAGAGATCTGACCGGGTGAGAGCAGCAAGGTACGCGAAGACGGAAAGGGGACGAGGGAACATACAGGCAGGGAAATGTCTCCAGCAAGGGATCTTTCCTGAGCGTTCACTCTCATCCCGGTTGGGAAAGGTGTTTTGAATTAGAACAATCTCCTATCTGAGTGCACGTGTCATGCTGCCCAAACTTAGCTGAACATCTGACACTAATGTACGCTGGGGAGCAGTTGTGGTACTTGACAGTAATGAATAACTTCCAAATCATCTGTGGTATTCATATATTTTCATGGGAGTAACAGAATGTGTGCTTAATTTGCCTGCGACACGGTAAAGAGAACACTTAGATTTACTCATAAGTCCTGTTTGAATTAGAAGGTCTTTTACAATACAAATCTCTTTATTTTCATTCTAATTAACTTATAAATGCTCTCGGATCTATTTGGTAAGGCAACCATTCTATTTGGCAACTGGTTTGTTGTGGGCTAAAAGATGCCTGTAAACCTAGAAAAGGTTACTGAAATGCATTGCACAATCTAATTAAGGAAAAATAAAAAAAAAAGATACAGGCATAAAACCAATGCTTTTTAAATCCATGTTTGAAAAGCCCACCTAACCAGCACTGCACCCTCGTGAAGCGTTCCAACTATTGGTATTGGCAACAAGCTGTTTGCTAACAAATCCCCTCCTGCTTGGAAAAAAAAAAAACAGGAATTTGTCTTGAGGAGGGGAAACATTAAATATGTATCCCTGAAGAAAGTTATCCCCACATAAAAATATAGAGGAGTTTGCTTTGCAACTTCTAGAGGCTTTGCCAGAACCCTGAGTTCAGAATGGGTCTGGCCGGACTTGCCCACCTTCCAGTCGCCTGGCAGTGCCCAGCAGCTGCTTGGTAAGGAGAGATCATCCACGTGAGATCCCATTTTACGGCATCAGCAGGCATCGAGCTGACGTCAGGCTGAGGTGCAGGAAACACGTCTCGGAGATCTTATGGGTGTAAAGGGAGAACTAAGCTCCAGCCCAGCACCGCAACCATCTATCTCATTTACGTAGTCACTTCTCACACATGAAAGCAACTAATTACCAGAAAAGCCAAGCTTGCCAGTAACCATGGGCTCAGCACACACCTCAAAGGAGGAGAGCTTTGGGCACAGCAGTAGCAAAAGACAGTTAAAACAAATTGGAACGACTGAGACTGCTGATGAGGGAGCAACTTGGAACAGCAGGGGCAAAGGGGCAAACGTAAAGTCATCCTCTGAAATGCCTCTCTGCAGTTTCTCATCCCAGACTTGCACCTCTGTGCCTGTGCACGTCTTAAATAAACTCCCTTGCATAGGCTACCTGTCTTATCTTCCCCATTAACTCAACCATTCACACTTGAACACACCATAAATATGTATACTTTGACTTCTTATCTCTCTCCCTCTCTCTGCTCCCCCCTCCCAGCTAAAATTTGAAGATCTGGGGCAAGTACCAACTTCCCAGGTATTTCTTACTGAGGACCTGGTGGAAAATTACCCAGGGGACCAAGAATGTGTCATTCAACATCTACCACCCTCAAGAAGACAAACAATATGAAGAATCTCACAACGCAGAAAGAGGCACGCAGTTCACCTGAAAAAAATCGTACTTGCTGTTGGGGTAGAATATCACTCTTTAGTGCTGGCTGGCCTGATATTATTCTATTTAGGCCTCTGGATCTTCCTTACAGGCTAAAAATCAATATGCAATCATAACCGCTTAAAAATGCTTCTTGTTCCGTTCTGGCTTAATATTGCACATGCTCTGCTGTCATCCCAACATTAGTATTTTCAGTTATATTGGCAAGCCTAGGGTGATTTTAAGATGTGCATGTGCAACCTGTGTTCTGCTTCCTTGGGTTGCAAAAGACTCAGAGTAAGAAAATAAAATAGTAAATTTTGCAAAATTGAATGAAACTCTTCTTCCTTGTGCCAATGAAAAGCTGTACTAAGGCTTAAAAGCTCTTCTTTTCTAACCTCACTGGTAACTCTGATAGTGTTCATGTTGGATCATTTTCTACAAAGTTTCGATGTTCCTTTTCCGTGAGGAAAACAGGAGGTATTTCGTGGTGAATCTTTTATTTACCTTTTGTTCACCCAGTAACTGCTGATACTCTCAAAGCTTCCTCTGTGCTGAGTGAAACTATTTCTGGTAGTGGTAAAGCTCTCCATTCTTATAAATTCTTTCTTTTAGTGCTACCATTGAAATAATGCTGATTCAGGGCATTTTGTTGGAAAAAACCCTCAGTTTCACCCTTAACCTTGAATAATGGGCTGGATAGCCAAGAATAATTTCTATTTCACCATCTTTTTCAACTGCACCTGGTCAGTCAGTTCTTTTATGCTCCATGTATTAATGATGTTACGACACTTAGCAGCTCATGACATTCATATTCTTGAAAGGAATTTACTGTATTAAATATTACAAAATCTTGAATGTCCTTGACGCCTCAAGCGTCCCAAGCCTTGTGAGCCCATTAAAGCCAGTTCCAGTCGAGTGAGAAGGGTTGAGGCTCGCATCAAGAGGAAAGCCCATTAGCTGCCCATGGGCAGTCTTAGAAACCAGAGGCAGCTCCTGAGTCAGTAATCACAGGGAACCCTCAAACAGGGAGGAGTCAAAAAATTGAAAATGAAATTTTAAGAAGGCCTGCTGCGAGGATTCTTGCTGAGTCCCTCCTTTCCTGGGAAAGTGGCATGTCAGCACTTCCAGAGAGGCCCGCGGCACTGGGGCATCTTCTAAGCACAGGCAGCTTGTGATCCACCCAGCTCTGCTTAAAAGTGTGGCTCTGCCACAGCGTTACAGGAGCACTTCCAGATACAGAAGTGAGCTGAAAGGCTACAGAACCAGTTTAGAAAAACGTCATTTAAACTCGTTTATTTGTATAAGACACCATTTTTGCTTAATCACTCTTGAATGCAAGAACAACAAAACAAAAGAAAAAAAACAACAGAGAGGTTTTGTTTACTATCTGCTTACTAAAAGGAAAGCTAAATATAGTTTATCTTTTACAAATAGACTCAGAAGAATAGCAATGTCTGTGTGAAAACATCTGACAAGTGAAGTCAGCGATACCATAGGGATAATCTGATAAAGCAGAACAAGTGCTTGTTTTCTTCTTGCCTTGGTCAAGCAGTCCATCCAGGAGAAGACACCTGTGTCAGACAAAGCATGGACAGTGCTGGGGGGCTGTGCAGGGTTTACAGCTCCGGAGCTGCGAGTGCCAGCGCCGTAGTCTCTCCAGTTCAAACAGACTTCCACCGAGAGGATAAATGATATGAAACAACCCATGCGTATGCTGCACAAGCCAGGCATTAATCTTTGAAATTAGCTCAAGCATTTAACCTGACCCCACTTGCTCCTACTCAACAAACACAAAATGTAAAGGAGATAAAAGACTTCTGTGAACCTTTTCTTCTTACTTCTACACAGACGACAACTCTCCACCTGGCAGACTACCTGGCTATGCAAGGAGGACACAACTTCCTCTGAACAGACATTTCTTTGAGGAATGCAAGACTCCAGACTGACGTGGGACCAGAGCGTCTCGTACGGCTGGAGAAAAGGCACCGTCAGCAATACAGAAGGGAGAGTCGCTCCGGGAAGGCAAGAGAGAAATGAGCCACACAAGACGCTTTGTTGTGCCTCAACAGCCAGTGCATTCTCCAAACTAAATGGTCACACTGAAAATAAATTGGCAATTACTGGACCTCAGTTCCTGCCCTTCACTTTAAACAAGTGTGGATTAGTCACTTGATGAATGACTCCAAGCAAACAGAACGGAGTGTACACACCTCTGCAGAAAATGAGAGGAATACTCTGCTGTAACAGAGACTTACAAGCAGTCCACGTCCTGCTCTGACACATGCAGCATTTTTACACGCCATCATTCACAGCCTGCTTTTTCTGATATGGGAAAAGCCATTGGCAATAAACCAGAGGAAGTATAAATATTTTAATAAATCCTAATGCCCTTGCTGTCTCACCTGCCAGATCCTATTCACCGCTTCTAACGACTCTCTTCAGGGGGAAGAAATGCAGCGTGGCAAATGCAGCAATTTTGGAATGAAACAAAAACTCGTGGTTTCAGAAGGCTTTTTTGCTCCTTTAATTCCCCATGACATCTTTTTGCACAAATTTCCTTATCCCACTCCCTCTACAAGATTGCGTCTCACAATGGAAATTTGTTAAGTGTTAGTTCAGCATTAATTAAAGTATCAAAGAAAAAAAAAAAAGCTGTACTTACTTTGCAAGGCTATAATCCTGGTAAACGAATCAATGCAATGGGTACAGCACGAAGAAGTAGCTACCCGTGGTGAAACCTTGCCGAGCAGAAGGCTCTGATAGCTGCCCTGCTCATGGACACCCCTCCCACTTTCCCAACCTTCATTTGTGCGCGCACACACTCCCTCTCACTTTCTTTTTTTTTTTTTCCCCCCTCCCTTCATCATTCTTCGTGGCAGCTCCTACACTGGAGGAGCAAAATGATTCACACCAGAGCTGTCTTTGCCTGCCCAGCTCCTGAAGACAACAACAAGCTCCGGCAGGCAAGAGCAGCCTTTGTGCATCGCCTCCAGCGAAAGGCGCCAGACAAGAACGAACGAAGACGACGAAGGAGACAACGCAGGAGGGGGATGAGCAACGCAAAGACCTTCTGAGCAGAACCAGCGCTCCGAGTTACGTTGGAATCGCCGCTATTTGCGGAAAAACTGCGACTGTGAAAAAGACACCCAGGAAGACGACCAAAACACGTAGGAGTGCGTGGCTGGGCACTTTGCATCTGTATCTGCATTAAGACAAGGTCTTAACTCTGTCTTTGCAAGGGGCATATGTGTGTATTTGGTTGCCTTAAAAACCCAAGGCCAGACTGGAGTTTTTTCCAAGGAAAAATATCTGCCCTTCTTGTTGCTGTAAAGCAAGAGCTTCCTCCCACAGGCAGCCAGGTCCTCTGCAGGGGAGCCGCCTTCCCTGCCACCAGCTGTCCCCAGGGGCGGGAGGGGAACAGAAAATCCCATCCCTTCACCTCCAGGATGGGGTTCGTGTCAAACAGCCCACGTTACGACTGACGAATGCGACAGGGTGGGAGAAGAAAGTGAGAGGGAGAGGTGACGGTGCAGCCCACCAGGTCTGTTTTTATTTGAAAGACATACCTACGCAGTCCTTGGCAAGGAAGAGGTGGCCCAGCCCTGCTCCACAGCGTTCCCTGGCCGGGCAGCCGAGCCTCCCGCAGCGGGGAACACCAGCCAGCGCTCCCTGGGAGGCCACGGCTACGCTTGGGTCCCCATGAGGAAACGGTGTGCCACGCCACAGGCACAGCTCAGCTTCACACCTCGGTAACCCCAGGTGGCCCCTGCATCCTTTTAGGCTACAAAAGGTAAATGCAAAATAATAGAGCTTGCTTTCAGGCTTGCAGCACTGGCGTGCCCAGCTGCCCAAACGAAAGGGCTGGGAACACAAAGGATGTGTTTTCACCAACGCGGTGCCTCCTCGGTGACAGCTGGAATTGGGGAGCTGTTACCTCCTTCTAGAACGACACTTTCCTGTGTTGCTTTGAGCATAGATCACGCCACAGCATCCTGATCAGGTCCTACCCATGTTTCCTTCCAAACGGCTCCTGAGCTCTTCTTACCCAAAGGAAATGAGATTTTACTTTCTGCTCTGACACAGATGGGGCTCACCTTCCATCATTACCAGGCAGCAAATTTAAAATTTGTATGCTTTGCCATAAGTGAATTCACAACAAAGACAGGGTGTGAATATGTTTAAGCAATTAAAAGCAGATAGAGGCCAGCTGGCTAAACTGTGCCACCTGGGCCATTGTTGTTGTGTATCTAATTATGCTTTCTGTAAGAGAAATTGTCATGAAAATGCACAATAATGTTCGCTGCCAGACTCTTCTCAGATGTCTGCAGGTAATCTGAAGCCAAACATCGTTGTCTCTGCAGGAGCAAACTTTCCTTCGGACCCAGGTCTACCAAGTACTACCTGTGAAGCGGCTCAGGAGCTGCTGGGTAAGCTGCAGGGAGGTGGACAACAGCCAGACTGCCTCAACAGAGACAGCAGAACTCACCAGACCCATGACCCTGCTAGTCATGGGTGGGAAATACAGACAGAAGTGCATAGATTCTTTTAAAGGCTTGGCCATGGAAAAGGGAAAGGACTCTGCACTGCCAAGCTGCAGGTGTGCAAACATCACTTATCCTCCCCTAGATAACTGCCCTGTGACAGCTGAGGTCTGGCACTCTGTAGCTGTGCAGAATCCTTCAGCCGGACCTTGTTACCGCTGAGAAATTATTTCTGGTCACGGTGCCATGAACCTAATAATCCCTGCTGCAACTGTGAGGCTTCAGATGAAGGAGTCTCCACTGGCGCTGGTAACTGAGTGGCTCGGAGGGCAGTCCTGCTTCCCCTGAGAACAGATATTTTGGGGTCATTTGCTGTTGGAGGTAATGTTAAAATTACTGTGACTTCCTAGTATATTCATATTTATGGGAATTCCTGACATGTGACTGAGTCTTACTTATAGCCCGACCAGGAAGATGCGGAAAAGCAGAAGATGATAACTGGAAAAGTAGGAGAGGCTTCAGCTCAGGTCGTTGAGGTTTGCAAGGGACGAGAAGTGAAGCAGTTCTCCCCCAGTCCAGGAACACTCTTTCCCAGTCTGACAGAATAACAAATACATGCATCAGCTTCCCCGTCTCCTTTATTTACCTTTCACTAAATTAGTCTTGTTCAGTTTAGTCTCAAAGCATTTTCAACACACACCTATTATGACCTGTATTTCTATCACCAAGTTAAAAAAAAAAAAATAGAACCAATAACAGGACTTTTCCTTATTAAAAAAATCAAAACTTTTTTCAGCCCCCTGTGAGCTGGACACCTCCTGCTGTGAGATTATCTCAGAAAACAAAGTAAATAAATAAGGTAGAAACCATGGGGGTGTGACATGGAACACTTTGAATATTAAAGCCTGAAGCCTTGTAATGCAGACAAGTTAGAGTCTGCTGACGAAGCAATAACTGAGCTCTTGTCCTCACTCTTCCAGGTCTTCAGTAGCCCAAGGAAAAACACAAACGAAGATGTTGCGGGATGCTGGGGTCCAGCAGTTATGTCTGTGTGTCTCCATCCAGGAACCAGCAAGCCGGCCAGGCGGCGTTGCGGAGGGGACGCAACCAGCCAGGTGCCTCGCCTGTTCCTCAGCCTGCTTTTGGCCCTGGCTCCCCGGCTCTCCCCGCCGCTCCCTCCGAACACCTCCCAGGAACGCTGTCCCTGCATGCTGCTGAGAAGGGGAGAAGAACAGCTGCCTTCTCTCCGCTTCCCTCTGAGGAGGGAATACTGCTGCTCAACCCAGCATGGAGAACTACTTCAACTATTTCAGAGGCTCGAAGCGTCCGCTGGAGTCTTTTTTCTTTTTGCTTCCCCCAAACTCACTCATGCTCCGTGCATGCCTGACTGCAGTCAATGCTGCCACGCTTTGGAGACCACACGGGTGACCATCTCCAAGTGGGACTGAATCATGAATAGCACAAACTGGTGCATTCTTTCTGCGCTGCCAATCAGGAAAGGTCTTCTAGACCGAGTTACAGCTTTCACAGTAAGCTTTGGATCTGGCAAGGAAGCCAACGATAGGAGGTCACTTGTACACTTTTATTTTTATTCAGTCATCTACAGTTTTAGCACAATTAGAAAAATTCAAAGGGTAAGATTGCAGTGTCTGTAAACAGGTATAGACAGCAGAACTTTCCATATTTCTCACATAACATGGGTCTAGATTACTATTTAGCAACAGGAATAGAATCATAGAATCATAGAATCACTAAGGTTGGAAAAGACTTCTAAGATCATCAAGTCCAACCATCAACCCAACACCACCATGCCTGCTAAACTATGTCCCGAAGTGACAAATGGAACCATTCACCATTTATTTAAAAGGAGTTTAAAGATTTCTTCTAACAAAATCTTCCTGTCAAAAGAGTCAGAAGGTAGGAAGAGAACTGCTGAAGACTGTGAAGAAAGGATGCATATTTAACCTAAATTGACTACATATGCGATGTTTTGGAAACCACCTTCAGCCAAAACACTTTTCCTTTTCATGAGGTATGCTAGCAAAGATTAGACTGAGAGTTATAAACCATAAGTGAATTTGAAATTAAAACAACACTTGCAATAATAAAGGTTTATTCTATGGTTCCATTGAGAGACACGAACTGAATAGTGACAAGCTGTCTCTCTCTCTCTTTTCTCTTTCTTCCGAAGATGTTTGCACTGATACACATAAGGGATGGTCTCACCTAGCAACACACTGATTCAACATGTGTGGTAGCAACAGTATTCTTCAGACATGTCTGCTGACGTAGAAGCATTATTCACCAGTGATTACCTCTAATAACAGACAGGAAATTAATTTCTCATTCTCACATGTGCTCACTTTGGGGCTTTTTTTAGTGACACTGGGGTATACGTTTCATTGGGAAAAAAAATTAAACAGGCAACCAAACAGCTGACAGCTTTCAGTGAGCACAAAGCCTCTGATCTGGCGACTAGGAAATGAATGATCCCATTGCTGGAATCGGGTTCCTGAGGATCTGCTTTCCCTAAAGGCACTGCTCCCAGCTCTTAGCACCAGGCATAATGCTTGGTGTAATGCAAGCAAATCGGCTTAATAAGAGATAGGTTTGACTAATTGGAAGAGCTTGTGCAAATAGCCTTACAACACAACTAGGAAGTCAAAATATAAGGGGGAATCCATATATGTAAAAGAGACAAAAATCCCAGACACATTATTCTGAAACCTTATCTTTTTCCCACTGTACAAAGATGAAGATCAGCTTCGGTGAAACAAAAGCAGAGAGACAATGCTTTGGATTAATTACTTCTCACTACAGCGTCTGTGATCCGCGCCTTCCAGGAAGAAAAACTTTGAACCCATCCCTGCGTGCGCTGCTGGTTCAGGGTGCTGTCTCATGGGGACACAGATAATATTCTTTTTCCTCTGCCACTGATGCCCACCAGCTTCCCTTGCCAGGCTGGAACTATGGCTCAAAATCACCCGCCTTATGTTTGTCCCAGAAAACAGGCAAACGCATCTACATTTGTCATGTTGCCTCCGTCCTTTTTTCCCATTTAGTGGTATTTTCAAATGTTTGAAGTGCCACTCCCTAGTATTGTTTAGGTGAATGGATTCACCTTATTGAAACCACCTTACCACGCCAGCACCGTTACCGAGGATGCTTTCTCTGCTTATCCACAATTTTACAGAACTGTGGAGGACCTCAACGAGTGAATTATTGGCAGCATAATAATCCATCAGTAAGTTCCTAACTGAGCGTAGAAGCAATTTTAGAATTATCCTCCTTCACCTAGCAAAATAAAATCTGTATGGGGATAGGATTGCTCCTGTGACTAGACCAACGTGGAAACCCTGAGGAGAGAAGAGATCACATCGGCACGAGGTAAATCAGCAGAAGCACCTTTCCCAGGAGGAGTAAAGGGACCAAGCAGCCCTCTCCCTCAGATGCTAAACTAGTTTTAACTCAGAGCTTCAGCAGTTTCTGGCAGGGATTACATGACCTTCCCTGCCCCCCACAGCAGAGCTGGACTCTGACACACAGCTTCTCCAGCTCTGTGTTTGTATTGCTCCCCTAACTGTCTCCTTACAATGTACAGCGGAAGGACAGAGTTAGGGATTTTGTTTCCCCTCTTTCTTTTATCCATCCTCGTCAGTAGATGAGTCACTTCTGTAATCCAAGTAGTTATGTGGCTGTGTGACTAACGTGGCTGAAGGCACACGCTTTCCCAGAGTTGCTTAGTGCAGTTTCACAGCCTGAATATATGCATATTAAAGGAAAATAAAAGCTTAGAATCAGTATTTGATGAAGATGTCACTGGAAATGGGCGCGCCGTCACAGGCTGAGTTTTCTCCTCTCGTGGGTGGAGTGAAGGCCTTTGTTTATCCCTGCATGCAGCTGAGATGAGGTGTGAACATGTTAATTCTTGCTTCTCAGGTTGCTATTTGGCAGGTCTGTGAAGGGCAACCAAATCACAGTGTGCATTCTTACGCACTGCTTGAAGGAGCACACCCTGCGCATTGTCAGTATGATCAGTATATTACAGAAGTTATCCCTGCAAACCTGTCCTGACTTCCAGGTGTCAAACTTACAGATAATGGTTCAAAACCCCAGCTAATGTAAACCGATCAGTGCCCATGAGAGCAAGGGAGCTATTCCCGTACTCAGCAGTGGATTCAGCTCATATAGCCACCAAACCAGGACTGCTAGACTTGCATCACATAGAACAGAATATGACGTTAGCCCATAACAGGAAAAGTACAAAAAAAGTTGTAAACAGTAAAAAATTATTTTATATTTTACAAAAGAAAGTGCTAGGACTTTGCCTGCTGTAGGTGACCCTGCTTCGGCAGGAGGGTTGGACTAGATGACCCACAGAGGTCCCTTCCAACCCCGACCATTCTGTGATTCTGTGATTCTGTGATAATAGAACGCTTCTTTTTCACTTTCCCAGTTACGTTTACCCAGGCAACAGGTAACCTACTGAGACGTAGCTTTCTTCAGTCCTCCTGAGATCTAACGATCCCATTAAGCTCTATGGGGAAACTCCAGAGGATACAGCATGCATATTCGAGCAAGGTGATTAACTTCTTCATACAGTAACATTAACATTTATATAACAGGAGTAGGACATAAAGACATAATTAGGTCTACAGGAGCTTGTGGTTATGCAAATACCTATGCATGTGTCTATCTAAGGTCAAGATTCAAAGCCCACTGTGAAGGTGTCTACCGACTTCGGTGGTTTGGGGTAAAATAGGGCAACAGGCTTGTTAGTGAGAATTGTATTGAAAGGTGTGGAGAAAGTGTCGTACATGTGGAAGGATTATAGACACCTTATGGTAGAACAATAGCCTGGTTCAAAGAGCTTCCTGCCTAAGATGAAGATTGTTCTGCTGAGGGTGGCTTGGATGACGAGCAAGTTAAATGACTTCTCTATCCAGTTTCTGCTCCTTTCCATACAAGACCTAATTAAAAGGCTTAGGGATTAATAAAGAGGGATCTAGGAGGGAAATGCTGGCCCAGAAATCTAGCACAGACTAGACTGCAGTATTTGCACAGCCTGCTGCTCCTAGTACAGCTGCTGGCCTTTGGTGGTTGTGGGACCTCCTTGTGCTCCCCTGAGCCTGCAGAAGGGAGAGATGCAGCAGCAAGCGTCTTACTACTGCGGTGCTCATCCCCCGGCACAGCACCACTGCAAATTCCGTACCGTGGAAGGAGGGAACATATTGGTTGGAAGACACCTTGGATGGTCCGATTTCTTTCTACTCTCCCATGAATTAAAGAACTGCGAGAGTCCTTCTGTATTTAAGGTCTTCTGCAGTTCTGAAGCGGAGGGCGTGTTTAAACCCTCACTTCTTAAAATAGCATTTTGAAGAAAATGACAAGGCACACTACCATGCAGGAGAAAAGGGATTTGAGGGAGCTGCAGCACGGTCTAGTCCCAGACCAGTTCTCTTCCCCTGTATCTCCTTACTCATTCAGACTGCAAGTCATTCAGTAATGTTGCAAACACTGCTCTCTACAGCCACACAGGCAAAATGCACTTTGCATTTAGCACGAGAATAAAGTCAGTTTTAAAACTTACTCATGTAGTGTGACTCTGTTTTGCAAGAGGTACGTTCAGTTATTCTGCTGTGTATTGGAATGGCAAAGTTCTTCCCCTGTCATCTGTGTAGAGGACTCTGGTAATACTTTCAAAAGTACCTGCTGGAGAGGAACTGCTTTTCTGCTTCTCATTGCCTAAGACAATTTAGATTTCTGGTACTCTGGCAACAGTAAAGCCTACAGGGTTTCTATCACAGAGGAGAGCAGATTCTTGGAAAGAAAATCTGGGTCAACTCACAGATTCGTGTCTTTTTAAGACAGCGAGACACAAGCTGTGACAACCAGCTGGCTTCAACCCTTGCATGACACAGGCTGTAAAACCCGATCTACTGATTTTAAGAGACCCATGACTTCTCTTTGGATTACAGCATATATTTTTGAAAAATCCAGCAGTGATTAAAAAAGACCCCAAGGGAGTGAGTCTACAATATCCTTAGGAGTTGTTCCAAAGATTCTACAGGTCACCAAAATCTTAAATGAAGGCAATATGTGAAGCAATCCAAAGCGCACAGTTCGAACTTGACACTTTCTAAAATCAAAGAAACATTGGCTTGGGAACTTTTAAAAATTTTTTTAACAATAAAATCTGTGGAGTAGGGCTGTAAGCCTGTAAAATGCTGTGACTGTGAAGACACTTCAAAGAAAAATGCTGCTGCACCAAACTCAACACTGCATAGCACAAAACCGCTCCCTGAACTCGTTATGGGTAGAAGAGTTGGAAGTTCCAGCTGGCAAAATTGGGTACCCTAAAAGACCATGAGTCAACCAATACAGCCCTGAAGCCACATCTGCTCAATCGTGCATGAAGTCGTCATCGAAGAGATTTTATTCCATCCAACGTCAATGAGTTAGCAAGACCTAACATATTGAATGCTGTGCAGACAAGACCCAGGTGAAATGTTTGTCCTCGGCCTGTACATAGGATATCAATAGGAGTGTCCCTGTCTGGTGAGTTCACGATAAGGAAGGCCTCAGAAATCCCCAGACTTACACTGTATAGGGCAAATATTACCCTTGACAGCAACACAGGCAAAGCTAAGAAAAATATTGTTTCAGTTTTCATTTTTGTTCCTGACAATTTCCTCTGGTACTCAGGTAACAGTAGAAAAAAGTTCTGAAATTCAATGTGCTAAATGTTTTTCAAAACACATAGAAGCAGTGGACTGTATATTTCGCAATTTAAGAAAATAAGCTACATTTTTACTTCTGTGCTTTTCAAAAGATCACAGAATCACAGAATAGTAGGGGTTGGAAGGGACCTCTGTGGGTCATCTAGTCCAACCCTCCTGCTGAAGCAGGGTCACCTACAGCAGGCTGCACAGGACCTTGTCCAGGTGGGTCTTGAATATCT
>Ga0065711_1040676_pt1 | contig 16773 bp, 11 predicted proteins | sample Hoacrofraction12_FD_59098 | JGI IMG/M metagenome (GOLD analysis project Ga0065711, IMG submission 59098) | Hoatzin crop microbial communities from Cojedes, Venezuela - Epithelial fraction 12 v2 (version 2) | ecosystem: Host-associated > Birds > Digestive system > Esophagus > Crop | place... | reverse complement strand
TGGTATGGAATACCGGGCTCTGTTTGGCCAGGTGGGGTCAGCCCCCACCCCCCGGCTGTGCCCCTTCCTGGATTCCGGTGAAAATTAACCCTGTTCTGGCCAAACCCAGGACATTTCATCTTTGCTTGCTGGCTGTGGACACACAAGACAAGTATCTGCAGCATATGCATCTTGCATTGCTGTTTGCAGGGAGGACAGCACGGGGGCAATCTGTGATATCTCTGTGGGTGGAGAATGCCTTCCTTCTCTTCTCAAATAGATGTTGCTAGTCTCCACAGATTTGTTGAAGATGATAAGAGGGATTTGCTTCACTACTACTTTTGACATCCATTTTCAGTTGTCTACCTAAATGGTAGCATTATTAAAAAATTGTATTTTTAAAGCAGAGATGATCAATTACTCAAAAAACGGTAACCGTGGAACCCATCTTAATTCCATAACGTATTTTTAAGTATATTAAGAAAAGAGTAGATGCATCCTATCACAAACTTTCCCTGTACATCATGTGCAAGCTTCTATGTATAAATTGTATTTAAGCAGAATCTCTTCTGTAACTGTTTCTAACCTCTGGACTTTCATTCTACTCCTTTGTCCAGTTTGACATTTACAACAGCTGTCATTGTAATAAAAAGGTGGAAACATATTTCGTGTCTTGCTTTTTCTTTCAATTTGACTTTGAAAGATATTGGTTTCCTTTAGAAATGTGTCTGTTGTAAGCAGCCAGATTAGAACTGGGGTTTAGGTGAAATATAACTTGGCATAAAGAGGCAGGGTTAAATCTGCTTGTAATTACAAAACAGTTTAGGACTCGGTGTCCAAAATGTTTGATTTTTTTAAAGTGATGATACCAAGAAGAGTCCTGAAAAGAGTACTTTTTCATGTGATGTAACTTTAACAACCAAAAAGGTGTTCCTATCCCAGAAATCTTATTCTCTTGGTACAAGATGTATGATAACAGTGGCATGCAGCCAATGTGGTGGAAAAGCACAAGGAATTAATGTAAAAAAAAATAGTTAAGCAGATTGACAGGTGTGTAAGGATCTTTAAGTGTCCTGTTGGGACAGATTTAAAGGAAGTATCTGAAAGAGTGTATTTTTGTATATGGAAATTTTTCTGTAACATAACGTGTGGCAGTATGAAGGTTTTTGTAGGGAAGATGGCAATTGGGCATAAAAAGCTGCTGTTGTTGACAGAGAGGAGACAAGACTTGATGCGTTAACTGTATATTGAATTATTCAATAATTATTGAATTATTTATTATAAACTGTAACAGTGCTAAAGCTGGAAACCCTCAGCCCCTCATTTTATACAGTGAATAAGGTAACATGAGTAACAGTGAGAACAGGACCTAGCCGTAATAATAAAAAAACAACTAAACAAAAATCTTCTTGATGAGAGGAGGGTCGAAGGAAAAATTGTACTTTAGACTTCCCCCCCCCGCTAGATTCAGAGAAAAAAGTAAAAAATCCCATTTTTACATGGGAAGATCTCCCCTCTATACAAATAGAAAACATAATTTTCTAGAAGACAAAAAATGGATTTTTTTACGTTACTGAAATTTTATTTACCAACTCTGTGACAGAATACTCCAGTCAGTCTCACATCCTACAAAATTCAATGTGACTTAAAATCTTACATATGGAAAGAAGTAACTGAATGTCCAAGCAGAATCAAGAGTCTGTTTAAGGAGGGAAGACCGAGTTTAGAGTCCTATTGAGTACAACAAGCTGTAGGCTAAGGAAGGACTAGAAAGATGAAGAGGTAAGAGTCGGAGAAGGAGAGAGGAAGGGATGAGTTAAGGCTGAATTTCTGGATCGGGTGGATGAGGTGCAGGGGTCGATAAAAACAGCAATTTCAGTTGCACTGACAGACTGAAAACGTAGTAAGCGAGAAGGGGAAGGAGTAAAACCGGACTGGGAGGCGTGACTGATGGCATATTTCATTTAGAGTGCTGGGTTGTTATTTTCTTTTTTTTTTTTGGTTTTTTTTTGTTTGTTTCTTTTTTTATCTCCTTCCTTTAATTGGAAGGACTTATTGGGCAGGACCTCGGTGGAGATGGGAGGCCGCTCCTGTTGGGGTAGGTGAACAGAGGTCTGCCCAGAGGAAGGGTGCCAGCGAGAGGCTGGGAGCCGCCGGAGCAGCACAAGCATCCAGGAGGCTGTGGGGAGGAGCAGGGACAAGAGCACCAGCGACAGAAATGACAGAAGAAATTTCCTGCAGACGGAAGAGGTTGGGCACACTTTGTTGCAACTCAAAGTCACTGAGTTGGCCGGACTGTGAAGCAAGGACCTGCCCACATTTGCTGTTTGGGAGAACAATAAAATTGAAGCAGACCCAGAAGTGGTCTCTCTCAACTATCTTGATTATTTCCAGTCATTGAGGGCATCTGTGTCAGGCTATTATTTCTTTCCAGAACAACTTCTACAATCAATATGTTGCATTAACACTTCCAGTGCTAGTTATGAAAATGAAATCACTTAAATATGCCATCAGAAAATTGTGTCTATCATCCCTTTCTCTGTCGTATAAAATAACCGATTTTTTGAATGCTTGTTATAGATTCCACCCAAGATGTAGCAGTCCCTGTAGCTTTCAGGCTAATCTTCCCCTGCTCCAAAAGACAGACAATGCAGCCCAGTTAGATGAATTTGAATACACCAACCAAACAATTAATGTAGAAAAAACATCTTCAGATTCAAAGAATTGGTGCTTCCAATGCAATAGCAGCTACTGCTATTTAAAAATGTTTACTTTCTGTGCTTTGGTTTTGTGGGGTTTTTTTTAGTATTGCTTTCTCCATTTATTCTTCGCAATCTCCATTCGACAAAAAGCCCTCGGTTTTTTGATTATTTTCAGTGGCCACTAAAAGTGCCAGTTTCTAACTCAGTTGCTGGTGAAAACAAGTGAGTGAAAAAAGGATGACTGGAACCAGTCTTCAGATAATTTTTCCAAGCTACATTTTTTTGGAAGGAACAGAATCTTCATAGGAAGCCCAAGATGGGAAGTTCTTTTGAAATAATGGTCACAGTACTGTTTTCACGGCTCATTTTGAGATAAGGCACGATACCAACGCTTTCTCCACCTCCTCAAACATCCCTGTAGAGTTTGTAATGCTGTAAGCAAGGGTAACACAGCTTTTTTTATTTAAGAGGCTACTCCAGTCTTTTAGCAAACACTCTTATTAATGCACTCACAGGCTGTATGTTAGATAACAAGTGTGTTTGCTTCATGCTCTGAAGCACTGTCACTGCAATTGTGCAGATGGGGTAGACTGGTAAAGCACATGGAGCCCCTTGTACAGTCCTCCTTCTATCAGAAACCAGAGCAAAAGAGGAACAGAGTGCACCCTGGGCCCCATCCCACCTTAAAATGGTAGGAGTTGAATGGTGATGGATGCATCTTACAAAATCATTTACTGTTGTTTCAATGCTTCTTCACAGAAAAATGTTTTAATACACATACTAAATTAACCCAACTTTATCCATCTTAAATTTTTCTATTAACGAGATTGAAGGGGAAGTGAGGAAAGATTATGCCTAAAAAGTTTCAACTAAAGTCTAGAAAGATTTTACTGTTGTTTTGGAACTCCTAGTATATGGTCACTTTCCAGTTGGAAACGTACTGAAGCCAATTTCCAGCTACATTTGCCTTGTGAAGTATCCTGGCCACTACCTACTAAAAGTTATTGGCCTGAGCAGATCTTCAGGCTGACCCAAAGGCTCAGTTCTTACCAAGCTGCTGGTGGGAGGAACAGGTGAACCTAATTTACTGAGGCAGACCTGGTTTTGTTTTTGTTGTTGTTGTTTTGGTTTGGGTTTTTGGTGTTGTGTGTTTTCCCCTCCACCCCCAAATCAAAGCAAGTGTTCATCTGTAAATGTTTATCTTCTAGGATGATGTGATGTTTATCTTCTAGGAGTGCAAAATACTACTACACTGCCTGTTGTTTTCCTCCTTATCATTTCAGCATGTTTTAAAAAGTATATGAATATACATATCATGCAAATTAGGGTTTATAAATCAATAAATAATAGTGTTTGCATTACTGCAGATGCAAATTTTGAGGTCAAGTTACAACCCTTTAAAAGAGTTTTATAAATATCTCTCGCTAACTTGACAAAAAGAACTCATTTCTGGAAGCAATGGCTGTCATGCATGCCACAACTATTTTAGATAGCTTGGTTTTGCTTTGTGATGCTGTTTGCTATATCCAATGTGGCCAATCTGTACAAAGGCAACAGGAAAACAATTTGTTTGTTGGTAATCCTGTTGTTCAGAAGGCCAGCCCTTGTATGATATCTTTGTAATTCTGCTTGTACAGTGTCTGGATTAAACAGCGATTCCCTTACTAGCAGAAGCAAGCCTGAAGTGTATGTTACATGGGGAATGAATTCAACTCACATGAGCTTCTTACTCCTTGGAGTGGAGCTGTGAAACAAAGAAGAAAAAGTAATTGTACAAATAAACATCTGGACATCAGAGTTAAGAAATTAAAATCTACCAGAATGCATGGAGGGAGAAGAATGAGTGGGGTAATAGTCTGATATTAGTACTAGAGGCATATCCAGGCTTATGACTTTAATAATGACGAATGTCTGCTGTATATAGAAACATTTATGACCTCATGCTGTAATGCAGGTTGTCCTTTGTGAAAAACTTGGATATATTAGGCAAAGGCTTGAAGTGATTTGCTTGAAAATGTCATTTGGAGATCACCCCTGCAGAAATATTACAACAGCAGTGTCTTTGGAAGAATAAATCAAACCAAACTGATAGCCTGGGGGAAGCAGAAGCTTTAAAATAAGATCATACAATCTTCAGATGGAATCAACAGTGTAATAACTTTTACAGAAATACAGGCAAGTTCATAGCTACTGACTCACTGATTTTTCACTTCATATTAAATTATTCCTAACTGAAAATTGTTAAAAAGGTAGCAGTCACACAGACAAGAGACTTGGTGTTAGCTGCTTCCGTTTAGAATGCTTTCAAGCAACAGTTTACAAAGAAAACAATTATTTTTTGACCTTCTGGATGCCTTTAGGCTGATACACCTAGCTTTGCAGGACATTTTGGTTTTTTTCCTAGTGCCATAGTGGTGCCAATGACATTAGTGTAGTTGTAGGAGGCCTCAGGAGGATTAGATACAAACACAGATGACACTGTAACATTTGGCTGAGGAAATTCTTGATTGTAACCTGATAGCATAATGAACAACAGAAGGTGTCAAGTGTTATTACAGTTAATGGGGTTCAGTTTTCTTGTCACGAGCTTGAACATATCTAATCCTCTCTGCAGCACAGCTTCCACCATGACAATGCAGAAAAAATTGTCAGAACTGCCAAAAATCTGGGCTTTGGTTTGTCTGTTTTTTTGTTGTTGGAATTTTTTTTTTCCCCTCCTCCAGATGGAGAGGGATAGGTAAGTGGGAGCATATCAGAATAACAAAGCCTGTAGAAAGAATTAGTAGAGAAAATCACCAGCAGAACGCGAAGGCAGTCTTCCAGTACAGCTCGTGTCACACTGTATATGGACTATCTTGTTCATAGCAAAGCAAGCTTTGAAGCCATCTGCAGCTGAAAATGTGATTGCAAGCATAAAGCCAGTGGTAGCAAATCAAATATTACTGTGCGGAGATAGCCTTGTTTTTGGGACTTCCAGTATCCTTGCTAACCAAGAACACAACTAGCATCTGAAAACAAATGTAAGGTGTGAAGGGCACAAGACAGCACACGTGCAAGACTGGTTTCTAGCAACAAAGATCAAGTGACAGATTCAAATATGCAGGTGACTGGTTCAGCAGCTACCTAGCAGTATAGGTTGAGACAAGCTGACCAACATAAGGCAATAAAATAAATCCAGACAATTTACTAAGAGAGATGCAGCCTGACAACTATTAAAAAAGTCACAAAATAAAATCCTGTAAAGAACCGAATAAAACAAACTGCAAACCTTTTATTTATAACTTAAAAAATTTCATTGTATTCCAGTAAAAGCAATGTCAGAAATAATAAATATGTGCTTTATGAAAGTAATTAATGTAGAGGACAGAAGCCCACTAGCATGAAATAATGCTTTGCTGTTCATTAGTCTGAGTGTTTTAGGCAACTGATATTTACAAAATTTTGTAATATCTACCTATAAATAAAAGGGGAATTAATAAAGAGATTGGAAATAGAAGGGGCAAATATAAATCAGCAAAACGTAGTTTTATAAGCTTCAAATAGTTACTTGAACCAAAAAGAATTCCTCTGAAAATTTCAGCATGTTGCCAAAAGTAAGCCCAGTTTTACTACTGCAATTCCTTACTGCGTGTGGCCAGAGGCACTGGCCAACACTTAATGACAGAGACAAGATTTACAGGGGGATATAAATACAGTGAGTAGCAGCAAGGTTATACATAATGGAAGTGCAAGTCACGTACCTCTACAACCATAATTCTGAAAGAATAAACACTAAACTGTTTCCTCAGGGAGCAATTTGAATTATTCCTACGGCCTGGTTATGAGGATAGTTTACTTAAAAGTCTTCAGCCTTGGTAAAAATGATGCAAAAAAATGATTAAAGCAAGGAAGTATCTTGAAGGTAGTCACAAAATGCAGAACATCACCTGGAATAAAATCATCGGTGAATTATAAAGTGGCCTTCAAACCTCTACACACTTTACGTCCAATTAATATAACTTTTTTTTGCTCCTTGTAAGCAGAGAATCAGCAAAGTAGCTCCTCCTGTGAGCAGCTAAGTGGGAAAGTCTAGCTTGTCACTGCTGTATCTTGAACGTGAGCTTTGGTAGCTCTTGAATTCTTGAGGGTCACAACTTTCAGGTGGCCTGAGTGCAGTTTTTGTGTTGAAGCAAAGCCACATACCTGCAAGCCGGCACAGATCCTGCTGGGTATGCCAGATCCTAGATGCTGCAGGCAAGTGGCCAACAGGGCTATCCAAGTTCTTGCTCCATGGTTCACCCCAGTTCAGACCACTGCTACTTTGCAGTGAAATGGGAAGTTGTTCACACGCAGACAATATGAATCACTTCCAAGAGCTTGAATTAACTCTTTGCATCCTCCTTCCTCATGGAAAGGAGGAGTCAGATGGCAGGTCATGGCTCCTCACAGACAGAGAGCCAGCCAAAGCCTCCTGATGCTGATGCCCATGCAGCAGCAGGGCTGGCTGCTCCAGGTACTTCTCCGCCCCTAAGCCAGGCTGCTGTAGAGGGAAGACTTCCGTAGAGCTTTCCCACTTGTCAAGTTCTATATTAGCTGAATTCAACCTGAGTTTGTAAATAGTTTACTATTTTCTTTAAAAAGAAATAAATAAAAAAGAACCTCTACACAACAAACAGCTATCTTGCCTAGCCTTAGTCACAGCTGAACAGCTGTGAAGAAGCATTTCTGCTAATGCAGTGCCAGTCACTGCAGAGAAACACAGCTTTTCACAGGTGGCTCTCATTTTCTGGGTTGCTGACTTGAGACCTCAGTGTTTGATTTGCAGAAGTACTGAGTACTTGCAGCTGCAGCTGAAGTTAATAGTAGCTGGGCTTTGAACATGGAAGAGCACCATGAAATGAGTCTTCTGAAAAAGCAGTTTTCAGCACTTTCAGACTGAGCACTCAAAATTAGTAGTAAGTGTGTGGTGGGGTTTTTTTCATTTGTAACCTTTCTCTCTGAGCCTTGTTTTAATGTTAAAGATGATATAATTTGTTCTTGCTGTGGGTGTGTTGTGAAAACAAATTTATTAAAGCATGTAGATGTTGTAATAGTGAACTTACAGAAGAATCACAGAAGAAATTAATTGCTTTCTCCATAAACTAATGTTGAGGTCCAGGAAAGAGAATTCATGGAAGTAGAATACAGTAGAGCTGTGTGCTGAATCAAGTAGGATAGGAGAAAGAGCAGCTTTCATTTTCTCTTCCCTCTGACTTGTTCTCATAATCACATGAAATGATTTAAATCTATAGTGGAAACTGTAAGGTCAGGTGCAGTCTCTCCATATTGTGTAACTCGCTTCGCTTGAATTACTACTGCCTTATTGTGATATAAAATGGAAGGAAAACATCTTGAAGGAATGAAGTCCTTCACCCCAATGCAAAGAGAGGTCCTATACTGCCATGGGCTATAATGTGGTCTGTAAGTGCACACAGAATATTATAAGCATTTAGTTCTCTTATGAGGGGCCTGCAGTAGTGCCAGGTGAGCATCACAGCCAAAGCCTTAGCTTCAGAAATTGGTGGTAGCTTATAAATAGCAGTACTGTAAGTATATAAAAAGTGGCATAGTGGTTATCCCTAGCTTCTGTGGTTACTGATGTTTTTGTTTTATTATCTGGACAGTGTAGGGACAGAGATACATCAATGATTTTTTGATGTGCCAATCTAATAAGGTCACCTCCTGTGACAGGAGGAGAAACCAGCTGTGTGCCTGAACTGTTGGGTTTCTTTTATTTGTTAAAATGTTAGAGGAGAAAGAGTGACCTGGCAAATGATAAGGAATCCTTAAATTTTTGCACTTTCTTTCTTCTGTGTAGCTGTGGCTGATATAAGAAATGCTGTAGCTGATTCTGATTATTATCAGAGTATCTAATTGCAGTCAGCCTGTTTATGATTGTTTGTGCTTAGGATGTTATGGCAGTTTTGCATTGCAATTAGTTTAGAAGTTGGAAGGTGAGTTTTGATGAATCTGCTCATACTGATTTAAGATTTCTCCTGGCTGTTGAAAATTACAGTCTTCATTATAGTCAGAAGGATGAGGCGAGTGTGGTTCAGCCTCTCCATTTCTTAACCCTATGTTAGACTGAAGTGCTGATGAGAGTGGTTTTCTGGTATGAAGCCAGACTCTCAACAGGAAGGGCTGAAGTGCAAGCTCACATCTTGCTCTCAGCTCTTTGCTAAGGGCCAGCTAGGGGCAGAGCAACCATGTTTGGTGCTCATACTAGTACCTAAGCGTCAGACTCCAACACTAGCTTTTAAAGCTCTTGCCTACTCTCGCTTCCCTGCTTCTAAAGTTTTATTACTGCTGTAATACCAGCCTGCAGACTGATGCAGTGATTTTTTTTTCTTTTTTTATCTCCATACATTATCAATACAAAAGTCATTGTGGGTTTAGTGCTCCTACTGAACCTGCTGATGAAATATACCTAGAGAATGCTTTCTAAAGCTGAACAATTTTTTATGCTACTGACTAAACGATTCAAATGATGAATATCAGCGGTATTTTGCAATCTAAGAAGTCAAACTTAATGTTATCTAGTACATATCAGATAAAAAAGTATGAAAGTACACAAAGATACCTTTAAACCAGTGAAGAAAACTATTTCTGACATTATCTTTCCAGTCAGCTTTTTTAATTAGCAGCAAGCTAAGTATACTTTAGCAGTTTTCTGCAGAGGCCCCTGTAAACCCTAGATAACCATTCTGAGTCCTCCTACTGCTGTGTGTTTCAAAAACAGGATTTTGTTTCCCTGGATTTCAGCTTTGACATGATTCCAAGTGTCACCCCGTGCAGCACGATGACAATACCTGAAAACTGGGACAGCATAGTCACAAGAAAGATTGTATGCTTTCAGTAAAGTGCAAGTGAAGGAGACTTTGTAACTCCTAGTAATAATACTACCTCAGATGGGAGAATAAATTCTGCCAGCTTTTCTTGTTGCTTTGCTAAGCTATATTCTCTGAAATGAGTCACCATCAATTCATCTGCTTTGACCCAATTCAAATTAAAGTAGAGGTTCATCTGCCGTGATCTGATTAGAAGCTACACAGCTCTCTGATAGCTACAGTGGTTGTGGAAAGGAAACTACATACAGTGGTTAACAAAAATAGTATATTACACTTACTGTCTTGCTCAGAAATGTGTATAATGTTATGTCAGCATATGGCTTTTTCACATGCTGGCTTTTTCGATGTGAAGAATCTTTGTTGCACCTCTTCTGTAAAACTTCTTCAAATTCTGGCTGCTCTCATTCATGTTGTTTCTGCTTTTTGTTGGTGTTTGTCCGTGAAAGACTTTCATCCTGGCCAAATCTGTCAAGGTTTGAAGGTCAGTCGTGGGTAAACAGCCTCACGGTTCTCACTGGTTTCCAGTCCTAGCCTGTGCTCAGAGCACTTACTGGGGTCCTGCAGCATTACATCATTGTTTCACTACATCTGCCTGTAGTGCTGTTGGTAGGCAGCTGGGATTCAGTGAAGAAGGGAGCTTTTTAATACCCTGTCACATCTTTGCAGCTCTTAAATGTTTTCCTTCACCTTTTTGTTACTGGTGGGTTCATAACCTAATTTGCTGTGGGCTATAAACTGTGGATGGTGAAACAAGTGTGGTACAGTACTTCTGCCTGTTCGTTTGGTTGCTGAATCTTAGTTCTGCTATTCATTGTCTCTTATCCCAGTTTGCCTGGGTAATAATGTCTTGAAAGCTGCGTATGCTTTCCCATCAAACTGCCTGTGGTGTGGGAAAAATGTGAGATGTTCAGGTTGTGCTGGTGATGTAAACTCTGCAAATCCTTGACAGGCAAATTGGAGAGAAGATTGCTGGAAGGGACTTTGAGAGGCTGTGTTTTCCATATACCTGTCCAAATATAAATGGATCGATTGTAGCTGTCACTTCTTGTGTTTGTCTAACCTATTCTTAAAATCCTTCTATGATGGAGATTCAAATCCTCCTCTAGTCATACATTCTAGCTTTCAGTGTTGGGCACAGGAAACTTTTTTTGCCTTAAATCTGTGATGCAAGCCCATATTTTACTGCTAGTAGACATGGAGGAGAAAATGATACCCAAGCTCCTTTAATTTACCACTTACATACCTGAAGACTCTGATGAATGATTACCAGTTTTCACTTTCCAGGGCAAACTGTCACAACTCCTTTAACCTTTCCTTACAAGCTATACTTTTTAGTCTTCTGCTTGGTCCCATTACTCATCCAACAGCCAGCTGTGGAGGGTCTGAGTATTTCTTTAGTTTTAGCAGCCACAACTGGACATACTGGTAAAGATCTTGCTAGTACCACACAGAGCAAGAGGACTGCTCCAGTTGTCTTATGGACAATACTCTTCCTCATATATTATGGTATGGCGCTTGCTTTTTTTATTAAGTATATGACACATCATCAACTGAGAAGAGATCACCTGCCTCCTTTTTTTTTTCCTGGCATAGTAATTTATCCTATATCTATAGATCTGAAAATGTACAATTTACATTTGTTGTTACTGAAATAAAATAAAGGCCTGTGATTTTAATGGGAGATCCCAGAAGGTTAGCCAAAAAAAGCTATTCAGTAAGGACTACTTTTTTTTCATTTTCTTCTTCTTTTTTTCCTGTGTAAAACAAAGAAAAAAGGTGCTGTTTTTCAATCAGATGGATGTTGTATGTGTTAGGCTTATATATTATTTCTAACCTGTTAAAGATGATGTGTCAGAAGATCAACTCAAAATATATTTGACTGGAGTCTATAATTCAGGTGAGGACTTAGGAAGGCTCTGCTGTCAGAGGGTTTCACAGTGAAACAAATGGCATTCTTAGACCCATATCTGTACAACTGCCCGTGGATTTTTGATGTATTTATGGTAATAAGGCTGGAAATGGACTACTCATTTTTTCCTGGCTCTTCCTGAAACCCGGTCATGTCCTTCATAGTGAGAAGACACATCTGTTCATCTGCTATTTAAAACAGTGCATGTATGTTGGCTATATTACTTCAGACCAGAAATTATCTCTGTTATACACTTACAGACTATATCTTCCATGGCTTTATTTAATTTTGAAACTTGCTAACAAAGCCCTGCCTCTGAGTCCATGCGTACAGTCAGTTTCCCAGCTGAGTGACATATGGGATATGGTACTCAAGAAATTGTCTGCAAATTCTGGTTTTAGGATCATTTTTTAATAGATCTTTTTCTTTTATAAAAATGCGTCTCCATATGTGTGGGGTGGCATTCTCAAAAATAACATTACAAATTTTTTGCCATTTTGTATTGTTTCTAAAAGATGTACAGAGGTCAGCTATTTGCTGCCATTCACTGAATAACATCTTTAATCCCATTGAGCCACTACATAAGCAAAGAAAGACAGAAAACGACAAAGACCTTAAAGTTTTTTTGTGTCTATGACTTTCTTTAGTGATTTTACTGGTGATGATTTTGATGTGCTACATGAGGTTCTTAGATCGCTCATAGGGAATGTGCAAAACCCCTTAGTATTTCCAGTAAACTCATTGCTTCTCATGCAGACAAACAATTATTCTCTACAATTGTGTTTCTTTGCTGCATTAACAATTTTTGTTAGCATCTTGGCATTGATAAAGCAATTTCTTAGCTACTTCCGTGAGGAAGATCTCTGTGCAATATCTCCTTCCTTCCAGATTTCCCCACCTTCTAGAAAATAATTCCTGCGTTTAACTGATCATGCTGAAATAATGGAACAGACTTTTCCTTATCACGTGTGTCCTTGATATAGCTAGCTCAGAAGAGGTTATCTGAACCCCTAAGCCAGGGCAGAGGAGGCTAAAACAAGATATACGAAGCATTTAACTGGGAATGGGAGGAGCCTGGCAATGGCTTGGAGTTCTTCTTGCCTAATCTGCTTACGAAACTCTACATTCAGATTTGAAATAGAAAAATACATATGAATCTGCAAAGGTTTTAGAATGGCTCATAGTTATCGGCTATGGATCTCATAGCCTTAAGGAGAGAGTCCAACCTTGCTGATAACAGGATTTAAGATGGGGAAGTAAAAGCGCTGGCAATTGAGCGCCTTGTGTAAAATAATCCAGTAGCTCAGGGGTAGAGCTAAGATTTAAAATCTTGGTCTCGAGTATGACAATTTAGCTCTTGAATTATGCAGTGGTGCAATGATGTACTTGGAAAACAAACTAGAACTGATTCTGAAACAATACAGGCTAATAAACATGATGGAAAAATGTTTGCATAGCTAGTCAGTGTAGTGCCCAGAAAGAGCTATGTGTGGAAATCAGCAAGACAAAAGAAAAACAAAACGTTTAGGGACATCTTGCAGATGGTAGTTTGTGTAATGCTAAATTAAGCCTATGCAGTAAACTATGGGTAGAATGGAACTGTATACGTCTCCAAAATATCCATAAGAATACCCAGTTTGCTCTCATTTCCAGTTTCTAATGTCCCTGTTTCAGAGACAAGTTACTGCCCCTCCAGTCCCCTAGTCCTGGCATGACTCGCTGCCTGATGTGTTACCAAGCAGAAGCTGTGCTCTCTCCTGGCCGTGGCGGCGTGCTGGGCACACCGGTCTCTTGCTCTATGCCTTTGTACAAGCTGAGCTCGAGGCTGTGGGTGAAACCTTGCTCCTTGGTCGCATGTGTTCAGGACAGGGGTGATCCCACCTCTGCTGCCCAGGTAACGGAGCTCGGTGGCACTGTGCGAAGTCTAGCAGCTGCCTTGGTACCCTGCGGTCATAGGAGATGCGTCTTTCTCCTGAAGAAGTGGAGTAGCTTTTGGAATGAAATATGATGAAAATCGGGAATAATGCATACCTGTTTGTTCTAAAGAGCAGAAATCTTACCTTGGTAAGACCTAACATGACATGTGCAATTGGTGATATTTATAGATAGAAATGTGATATAAATGGAAATTTAGATAGGAAACATGAAGTGCTGAACAGTCTTTTTTCCTGCCATCCAAATCCCCTGACTAACCTTTTAATTTAACATTTGCTTAATAATTGGATTAAACAGAGTAAAGAAAATTTTTGCTTAATGGAAGTAAGTGGGAGCAATGAAGTGAAACATTTAAAAATAGCTCAGACAAAAAGCTTCAAATTGCATTGTGGAGACTGGTGATAAAAAGACAAAACAAACTGACATAGACTTTTCTCATGCTTGTTCATGTATATATCAAATAGAGCTCACTTTTTTTTCCTCTGTAAGATCTCTGTATTTATGCAAGAATATGTATCAAGCTGAGAATATACACTAACTGGAGATTAAGTAGATAATCTCGTGAGGTCCTTTAGTCCTGTAATTCTAAACTAGGTTAGGTATGTTCTAGAGTATTCTTTTTCTGTGTTAAAGTTTTAAATTTATCTATTTAAATATTTCTGTTGATAATAAAATCAACTGAATATAAAATTTATGAACACTTATTATTCTGTCATAAACTAGAATTGAAGAATTGTGGGGACTGGGTGAGATTGGTGGGGTTTATTTTGTTTTCAGTTTGTTCTAATAGCAATGGTGATTACCTAATTATCTTTGATTTCCTGTGAGACATAAAAAGCAAATGTCTTTTTAGCACATGTGGCTTTCACACAGCATGAAGATGTGATTTCCTTCTAGTAGCTGGCCTGTAGACCTAGTAAATTTTTGTTTGATCCAATGAAGCTAAGTTGCAAAAGCGAATAGACATAAGCTTTCTGGTCTGTAGAGATGTAGCCTGGATGCCAACCTGATGAGATCTAACTAGATTCTATAATGGAAATGTGTGGGAGAGAAGACCTGTATATGTACTTTTTACTTTTGTATATCAAAGAACAGCTTTCCATTGAGATGCAAAAGGAAGAATGCAATATGTAGGGCAACTGATAAATAACTGCTGTCTTCTCAGCCTTGTTTTCATGTGGACTGTAGTCAAGTAGTAAGATTTAGGTAGTTCCTGTCCTTTGTAAAAGGTCTACAATTGCTGCAATGCTGCTGGCACCCCAAAGTTGCTGATTATCATCACGTGTGGTCTCAGTCAAGAGGCAGTGATAAACTTCATACAATTAGCATACAATTAGTCTGCTAAAATATTTATATTGCATGTTGTTTTCTTTATGGTGATATAAACCGTAAGGTTCAGTGAAAGAATCATTTCTTGCTGTGGTATAAAGCCAAATAGCCACCAAGAGGGAAGGCAAGAATTTAGACTTTCGTTGCAGCAGAGTTGCTTAGTAACTGGTCCAGCGCAAGGGATAACATTTAGTGTAGTAAAGAAATACTTGCATGTCTAATGGAAGGGAAAAATCTCCAAGAGTGCAGCCAGGCTGTCTCCTGCATCAGTCAAGTTGAGATGGAGGATGGAACACCTATATAATGGTTCAAAGGAGAGCTAGGCCATAGGGGCTTGCAGGTGACACGAGGGAAGGCTACATCCCCTGTGATCTGAAATTCTGATTACTGCTCTTTTGGGAGGGACAAGTAAATGAATAAATCAACAGAAAGAAGTTTTACAAAAGAATATGAAGCCCCCCCCTCTTTTTTTTTGGGGGGGTGTGGGGTGGATGCGAGTGGTGGTGGGGTGTTTTTTTTGTTTCTCCAGACATCTCTGTCTCCCTTGTTATTTGGTATTCAGCAATGGGCTGACTTGGTTCTAACTGTAGCTTTATAATTTTTCCAAATTTATATATAAAAAAATATTCCAAATATAAAAATCAAGCCCTTTTGCTTCTAAACAATTTACATTTCTTTCACATATATGGGATCCAGTTATAGAAACGTATACATGCTGTTCTGTACTGAGATTTTGGAAAAATCTGACCACTTCTGTTCCTCTGATCTTCTGATTTCTTTAATCTGAATATTTTTAAAAATCAGTTCTGAGCATGCTCTCTTACTTCATTTTTAGATAATTGGAGCATAGTTATAGTTATTTAGAGATATGGGTCCCTTAAAATAAGTTGTTGAGCAACTTTCAAGACTCCATTCTCAAAATTTTAGGAAAGAACTAGACGTGAATTATTTTGACACTTTTGAAAATACTGCTTCAATTCTCTGTTTCATCTTGTAATTTTAAAGGATTAAAGGCTTGACTGTTCTTTTAAGTCACAAGCTTGCATTAGCACTGAAAGTAATGGCACTGTATTTCAAGACACATTGAGCTATCTGTCCTTCGAAGACTTCTGAAAGCATGCTTGTAAACTAGATAGATGTAAAGATCATCCTGAGAATCGGGATGTCTGTGGAGACATGGGCAGCTCCAGGAGTGCTGGGTTGGGAGCTATGCTGTAATTAAAAAGCCATTTTTATTATTTTGTTTTCAACCAGCTGTTGCAACTGTTTCAACAGATCCTGCTCTTGGGCATAGTAGCAGTTAAACAGAGAAACTCCAACTCTTTGGGAAGAATGGAGGGGAGGAGATAGGGTTGGGGCTTGCTTGGTCTGAGGTACCACAATAAATATATTTTGATAAAAGATAACAGAAAAAAATGTTGGTTGGCTAAAAGCACTCAATTTTGCTATCAGAAGAAGGTGACAACAAATATATGTATATCTCGAGTTGAAAACAACACTCAAATATAACTTGATACCCTCCCCCCTGCCCTGAGCTGCGTGGCATATATACTTAAGTGCCAAAGTAGTATTAATGTTGATGTATCTCTCGCTAGTTCCTAATGTTGTATATATTACTGAAACATTATTTTTCATGCTTGCCCTTTGCTTTCCTGAAATCAGTTGTGGTGTTGATGGATGTCTTTTGCATCCAAAAGCATCTTTAGTTACAAAATGAGGCAGAGGTCTGCTAAGGAAGAATATTCATCCATCCATTTCATTGGCAACAGCTCTTCTTGAGCACCCTGCTGCAAGGCCCTCCAGTGCAGTGTATCTCACTTGCCATAAACATTGTCTTAGAATCATAGAATGGTAAGGGCTGGAAGGGACCTTGAAGATCATCTGGTTCCAACCCCCCTGCCATGAGCAGGGACATCTTCCGCTACACCAGGTTGCTCAGAGCTCCATCCAACCTGGCCTTGAACACTTCCAGGGAGGGGGCAGCCACAGCTTCTCTGGGCAACCTGTTCCAGTGCCTCACCACCCTCATGGTGAAGAATTTCTTCCTAATGTC
>Ga0065711_1006644_pt1 | contig 16773 bp, 9 predicted proteins | sample Hoacrofraction12_FD_59098 | JGI IMG/M metagenome (GOLD analysis project Ga0065711, IMG submission 59098) | Hoatzin crop microbial communities from Cojedes, Venezuela - Epithelial fraction 12 v2 (version 2) | ecosystem: Host-associated > Birds > Digestive system > Esophagus > Crop | place... | reverse complement strand
CCGCCAGCATGTGGTCCTTCTCAGAGGATTTGGAGCAAATGTGGTCGGACAAGACCTCCTTTACTTCACAAAGGGGAAGAGTACAAGGGTTGTGGGCCGGGTGTAAAGGGAAGGTGTTCTAGAAGTAGGAGACAGAACAACAATGTGTAGCTCTGTAGCGGAAGTTCCGGTCCCTAACTCGTTCTCTTTGTCTTTATCATTGCAGCAGCATAAGTACTTTCCCTTCTCTTGTTTCTTGCCCCTGGGGCACTGACTCTGCTAAAGCCATCTGCCACTCCTTGTCATTTTATTGCATGCAGTTGACAGCTGCAGGTGGGAAACAGGGTGGTTAGAAGGGAGCTGAGATCCTATTTGTGGGATACCAGAGACCTCTGTTGCAAGATAAGATGATTCTATTTTCCTTCTTCCTTATCCAGAACTTCTCAGAGTACTCTTTGCTAATGTTACAGAGACCATGGAAAGTGGTTGTCAAGTCTGAAAGTCAAATTAATTATGGGAAACTTACAAGATCTAGGAAAGTTAAGTGAATTCAAAGTTGGGACCCTTCACCCCTTCTGAAATTTCCCTTAGAAGGTGGATGATGTTGACCTCAAAATTTCGATCCTTATATATATGAGAAACCTGCTAGTAGGCCATAACTCAGTCATACTGCCTCAAGTCTTGAGGTGATGTGTCTTTCATGGTGAAACTTGTTTTTTGTGCGGAGAAGGAAGAAGTATTTTTCTGACAGATTGATTCTGAGATAGAATGATGGCTACTGCTCGGGCGAGCAAGTAAATGTAGGAGTAAATTCTAGGGGACAGTGTATTCTAGGACCCTGGAACACTGGAAGTTGCTGTTTCCACAACACACTTAGAACATTTCCCAATTCATTGTCTGATATGACCCTCTTCATACATATGCGTAGTAGGCCCCGCACAACCTTAAAACTATGAAACTGCCTTTCTTAATGTAAGTTCTGTATCTTGAGTTCGTTACATTACTAATGGTAATTGCTTTCCCCTGAGTATTTTGGGCAAGCGTGTTACTCTTAACCTAAAAAGATGCCTTTGGAATGATTTACTGACCTCAAAAATAAGTGTGCAATTTTCTTTCATTTACTAAAGATGAGGATAACTGAATTCAGCATTGTAGGTATCAGTATCCAAACAAGAACAAATAATCTTTCAATGTATTGAACTTCTGTTTGGTTGTGCATATTTTATAGGTGAAAAGTCTTTGTAGTTACTTCTAACTTGAATGCGTATGAGGTGAATGACTTGTGTCCAACAGACATCAGTGTAATGCCACTTCATATCAAAAGAGAACAAATTTGCCCACTGACAACCTGTTAAGTGCTGCAGCATCTGCTTTTTAAGCAGGGCTTTTAACCAAACTGGAGACAGAAACAGGAGACAAGAAGCTGGCACAGTTATGTCTCCTTTGGGACTTGCTTTCAGTACAATGACTTATGAATGTGTCTTAACCATTTGCATTATTTTTATCCAAATATTGCCATGAAAACAAGCCTTTTATTTTTTTTGTACTCTTAACAGAGGTTTTTTATTGTACGCCAGTTAACTTCTTTCTCATGTGTTATAGCCAGTGTATAGTCTTCGGGGGTGTTTTAGTAGAAACTGGGACAATGAGCACAATGATTGCATGATACAATACCACAGGCCTTCATACATGTCTACTGAAATGATTTGAACGTGTTTTGGTGCTACTAAGTCTACTGAAGTGCACTGAAGTTTAAGGCCCATAGACCTGCAGGCTTATTTTGGAAGATCTGATGATTATAAAAGACAAATTATCTAGAAGATATATTGTATGACATCATAGACCTAAAGCTATGAGATTGCACTGTACACACAATGATCAGTCAGCAGATTTGAAGCCTGGAGAAATGTGTAGATGAGTTGGAGAAGTCCACTACAGTTTGATGCCAGTTCTAAAATACCTGATTTTGGAAATTTACTCTGGGTTTTGGAACTCTTGATGTTTGAAGGTGTTGGATTTGGCAAGAGTGTTATAAAGGCAGTAGATTTTCTTTCAGATAGAAATTATTTCACAGGTGCAATAAAATTTCCACACCTAAGTCAACGAAATGTGTTTTAGTACAGCCTGCTTCTCCATGTGCTTTTTATGCTCTAAAAATCTTTGAGGTACATGCTGTAAGATCATTGTGTAACAGATACAGCAACTCCAAAAGGTGTGATACAAGCTGTCAGCATGACCAGCGACATTTTTAGTGCTGCTTGTTAATCTGTACAACCTTCTGTTAAGAACTGGCATTTGTTTTATAATCCAGTTGTAACTCTAGAATATTACAAACATAAAAATACGTCATTAGCTTTGTTTCAGTATTTATTTTAATAAATTGTTTATATGCTAACCAACTTCTTCACCATATTAAATCTTCAGGTTATTACATATTGGAAAAATGTATAGGATGAATGTGGCTTCATTACATAAAGCTAATATAATTTTATTGGAACAATGTGGCAAGTACTGAATCTGCTGGCCAGTTAATCAGGCTGTTCTTAATTTTCTTTATTTTTCCATGCTTCAGCTGACGTGCTCAGAAAAATACAGACTGTTCAGATTATGCCACAGCCCCATACTTTGGATCATTAACCCTAGTACAGCTCGCCAATATGTTTGCATTGGTAATTCTATGTGAAACTTGACATAAAAATATACAATTGTTCTGATATTCAGTTTCTCTTTTGATATGTCACTCATCTAGTTTCACAAGTAAATCTTAAAATTAAATATAGTTTTAACCTTATAAAGAATCCTGTTTTCAAAATTTTGGTAGTATTATATAGATGGTCATAGTTACATTAGAACTGTGCTATGTAATATTTAACAATCATATTATTAAGGAATATAATTACTATAAATTGATATGACTTAGAATAATCACTTGACATCGAGTTCTAAGTAACTCGGTTACATTTATGGCTTTATTTCATTTGCAGGCTTCTGTAAAGTTTTGCCTCCTATAGCGATTTATTAAGCATAACAAGTGTTTGATTTTTTCCACTGACTACCATTATATGAAATTAAGAAGTCAATGGGGATTTTTCTCCCAAATCCCTTTTGTTTCAGCATGAGTCTTTGGATTAATATTTAGTGAGTTTGTATCATTTAGCTTTTAGACTTTTAGCTTTATTGTCTTGTCTTCTCTGAATCAAATGAAGTCAAGTTTGTTTTGCTGAACTGCTTTTCTGTAGTATTTTATAGAGAGTTTATTGTATTACGATTCTTTGTACTTTTTTAATCTTTTCATAACATTACCACCTTTGAATTTCTGTAGCATTCCAAAATGTATAAAAATTGAACAGCAGCAAGCTTAAGTCTTTCTGATACTTTGTTTTCAAGGTTACTGAGGTGCAAAGGCTCACAGTTTGTCTTCTGCCCCATATGGTTTTACTTAGCAGATTGCTAATCAGCCAGAAGATATATTTGTTATCTGATGTGTGTGGTTTATCCATCATGTTTCTTTTCAAACGTAGATGAGAAACATTTTTTGAAAATTCTGTTTCCCTTAACAGTATTTTTACATCTCTGTCCTGTTTTGTCTTTGCTACTACTAGAAATTGTTTTGTTCCCATATACTTTTGTTCTTATACACCTAATTTTCTTTGCAGCATTAACACTGTTAGCTTCTCATGCCAGCTTTGTGCCCTTAATAACTTTTAAAGCTTGTTGACTCTCCTTTTCTATTTTTCCATTTGTTCTACAGTACTTTCTATATCAAAGTGTTGTATTTGGGTCATCCAGAATTCTTTGAGATTTCCCATTTCATGTTTATCAGCTTGCTTTTTTTTTCTCAGATTGAAAAGAGCAACCTCTGTCAAATACTATATCTGTGTGTATTTGTGTTGCTTGATGGTATGTCTTTTTTTTTTACCCATGTTGACATGCATATAATCTGATAATTGTCATTGACCTATAGACCATTACCATCATGAAGTGAGAAATAACCATAAAAATGTAATCTTGGCTTTCTTGTAGAGTGCTGCCTGACACATCTTTGCCTGTTCTGTTCTCCTTAGCAGATTTTAGCTCTTTTTACACTTCAAGATACAGTTTATCTTAAAAGCTATCAATAGTGCCTGAAGTATACTTTTTTCTTATTGATTAGAATTTGTTAATTAGGGTATTCATGCAGTAAGATGTGAAATTGTGTGTTAATTATAGTTTATGCTCATTCTGGTTGTGTATTTTTGAAGTGTATTATGCATGTTATAATTACATATTGTAAAGAATTTTGCAACTGTTCTTAATTTTTTTCTATACTACTTTCCTTGATGTTTTGGGTTCCATCCTGTCATTTGTCAACATCTCCTCCTATTAAATGATAAAATTACTTGTCTTTTAAAACAGCGTAATTAAGCATCAGTCCTTAAGCTCTGAAGTAGGCCAAAAATGTTTTAAACATTATTTTTCACATCTAGCTGAAAGCAATGATGCTATATTACGGTCACATAAGGTATGCTAATTAGGATAAAATTCAAATGGCATGTTATGTAGGCTGGATTTATTTATTCTTTTCTTGTTATTTTTGCTATATAGTTTGAATTTCTGAACTAAAAGCTACACTTGCATTTCCAGGTAACTGACAAAAACAAAAAGTAAGAAACCGGAAACTACCACAAAGACTCAAATAAACAAAAGGAAAGAGAAAAAATGTTCTGTTGGCCAAGCGCAATATTCCTAATGATTGTGGGGGTGCAGTTTGTTAATTTAATAATCCAAAAAAACTAATCCCAAGTTAGAACTTCCTTTCCGTGACTGTTTCAGATAGTTCCCCTTCGTTATTTTTTTTTATCATTTGTTTGCTACCACTTAAAAAATAATTAAGCAAGCCTTATGACTGTTCTTTCCTTTTTTTCTGAGATTATGATAAGAATTGTCTGAGGTAGGATGTGATTTGGTTATGTGGTTTGAAATGTCTTCTATAATACTCTTTGCCTACCAGATCATAAAGGATCATGTTAACATTTCTGAAAAAGTTAATATTCCTTAGGTAAATGACAGAAACAGATCCTGTGTATGCCTCCAGTTCATTGCAGAATGAGGTAGAAGAGGTTCTCTTACCTACTAGGCCAACCCATTTTGCTTCACGTTGCAAAACAAAAGGAACATTCTCATGATCAGCCATGTCTTGGCTGATATGTGCCATATTTGAAGAAGTTGATTTTTGTCTGTTGATCATGTACATAGTTTGGCAAGCAAGCAAGCAAGCAAGCAAGATATGTTAGGGGTGTTAGAAGATGTTAGATTTACAGATGTTGACGTTCTCTAATCTAGACTGATAGCAGTCTCTTTTGAGAATTAAGGTTATGGAAACTTTGTATATATTGCCTTGTCGTCTTAAAAAAGAACATGATTTTTTAAAGCATATGTTTTGTTATTTAGCTTCCAGGAATCCTTCTGAAATGTTTTAATGGCTAATGGCATTAACAGATACATATTTTGACATGCTGAATGACATGAAGTGCTATGGCCATATGACTTTTGCAATTTAAACAATATTGTGAAATCTAATAATTTTTGTCTTTTTTCCTTCCCCCCCCCCCTCCCCCCCCGGGAGAAAGGTTTCATTGTAAGAAATGGATGCTAAAGGACAAGGAGAAGATAAACTGAAGATGTTCATAATTTTACTAGCATATTTGGTAAGTTAATTTTTTTTTTCCCCCCCCCTAGGATGAATGTTGAAATAATTATGTCGGACACAGAAATGGTGTCTTTTGTTTTACACATTACTGCTAACACTAAAAGTCTTAAATACATATATGCAGAAAATTAAATATGCATTTTATCAATTATCAATTGATAATCAATTTTGATAAAATTATAATCAATGATCAAATTTATCAATTTATCAAAATTATAAATTTAGCAATTTATCAGTATGCAAATTATCAATTTAAAAGTGAGCTTGATCAACTAATCTGTATAATTTCTTGCTATTCCTCATGTATGGTTAAAAAAATGTATGTTGTGAGCCTCTTCGTGGAAGAAGGACTGGACTAGGACAGAAAATATTAGGAGAATATAGTGCTGTGAAGGTGATACTGCTTCACAGAGATGGCAGGAATTCTAGGCGATTTGCAGCGGCTATCTCTTAGTACAGTATGCTAATATATATAGTTTAGCAGTTTGGAGTATTCAGTTTATCCACAGAACATAGCATAGCATGCAATTACATTGCCTACTAAGTGTACTTCAACTCTGGCTTGCACAGACAAGCTCTAGAACTAAGGGTAATTAATGCTTCATAGCTATCAGAAAGGCTTTGTTCTTGCTGGAGAGACTAATAGACGAACTGGGAATTCAGTAGCAGTTGTGGCAAGCGCTTTCTGCGGTGGAAGCCTGTATGCAGGCATTTTATTTAAAATTCTATTGAGGGAGCTCGCAGGGTTTGCTAATGTTCCTGGGTAAGATTCGAGTGATTATACTGAGACTTTGCATGGCAGATATTACTGCTTACAGTATTTCTCATAACCTTAGTTTCTGGTTTGGTCAGATAATGTACTTAAATGCCTTTGAAGCCAGAAATTGGATTCTCTTTCATTGGACCCATTAAATATGAAGTGATAGTGAAATCTGGAATAAGTAGTATTCATACAGATTTGGGGTGGTTTTTAAGTTTCCAAAAGGTTTGAGTGACCTTTTAAAATTTCTAAATACTTATGTTTAAAAGAATACATTTTAGTTCATTTATTCAATTGTAATAGCATCATTTAAAAAAATCACAAATAAATGAAACATGACAATATAATGTAATGTGACGTGGCTTAGTCTTATGAAAATTGTAGCTTTAGTAAATGGCCATGTGCATTTCTCATAATCTTGAGTAAGGTGAGGAACTTAAACTCACATTCAAACAATTAAGTGTTTTGACATTCCCCAAGCGCCAAATATCAAGCAGGTTTTCTAAAAATTGTAAAATTATTGCAAGTCACTAAGTACTGAAAGCCTTTAAAATTCAGGGCAACTATCCATCTTTGGAGTTAGATGATTAATTTTCATTGCTATATTTGCAATTTTTGATAATGCAGAAAGTTATTTTTAAGGTAGAAACATGAATTTATTTCTCAGATTTAGAATTTATATAAATTATATGTTAATCACAGTTTAATTACATTTTAGTGCATTTACTTTTTTTTTTTTTTTAGCTAAGCAGGGTAATTTGTGAGACTGGGGATTGCAGAGAGCAAGAATTTCGGGACCACACTGGAAACTGTGTCCTCTGCAAACAGTGTGGACCTGGAATGGAACTCTCAAAGGTAAGCAAAACATACTTTCTTGAATTTACTTTGTTTCAAATAAGTGCTTTTATGTATGTGGTTAAAATTTCCACATAAACACAGATGTCTATTATATTTTTTTATGATTTTGTCATTTTAAACCTGTAACAGTTTTTCAAGTACTATGTTTTCTGGTTCTCTTTATATAAAATGCTCAGTTCAGAAAATGATGATGCTATGAATAAAATAGGCAGTACCATTAGAGGGTCTGGGTGTGGGATATCAAGTTAAAATAATTTTTTTTAAAGGTGAGTTAGTGCTACAAAGGGGGGGTGAAACTACAGGGAATTAAGACTGGATAGTCTCACTGTGTAGAGTATGAAAAATGAATTTTGTGTTGGTGTATTGTAAAAATCAAGCCACCCCTGAAGGGCTGGGCAGGGGTGGCTTGATTTTTACAATGCTGACTTTCATAGAATCATGGAATGGTTTGGATTGGAAGGGACCTGAAAGATCATCTAGTTCCCACCCACCTGCCATCGACAAGGACACCTTCCACCAGACTAGGTTGCTCAAAGCCCCATCCAGCCTGTCCTTGAACACTTCCAGGGATGAGGGCATCCACAGCTTCTCTAGGCAACCTGTGCCAGTGCCTCGCCACCCTCAGAGTAAAGAATTTCTTTCTTATGTCTGATCTAAATCTGCCCTCTTTCAGCTTGAAGCCATTACCACTTGTCCTGTCAGTACATGCCCTTGTAGAAAGTCTCTCTCCAGCTTTCTTGTAGGCCCCTTCAGGTACTGGAAGGCTGCAATAAGGTCTCCCCAGAGCCTTCTCTTCTCCAGGCTGAACAACCCCAACTCTTCAGCCTTTCCTCAAAGGGGAGGTGTTCCATCCCTCTGATCATTTTTGTGGCCTTTTCAGAAGCAGTTTTGGATTTTAGGTGAAATTGCCAGTATAGATGATGTTTAAATATTTTCTGTGTAGCAGCCTGTCTTAGCAGAATGGTTTATGATAAAAATAAGGGCATAATTATATAAATACAGAATAGGATTCAAATGAGAACTGACATGTTTCCTTGGAACAGCTGGGAGATAGGTGATGGTTTTGTTTTCACTAGCTCAATGGTTGGAGCACTTTGGGAAGCTAGATTCAAGTGAGGCTCAATTTCTTTATTTTACAACTTACTGAAATGCTATAAACCTAATCGATATTTTTATGCCATGTTAAGTAATTGAGAGGTTTGAGGCCAGAAAAATACATGGTATTATGTAGAAAACACCTAAGAAGTCCTTGTTAATGTCATGGAGAAGGAAACATTGTTATTGTGAGTCTTCAGTAAATGTTTTTTCTTTTAGAACAACTGCATCTCTTCCAGAATAAAATCCCCATAAAAATTGTAGAATTAGCAGGTTTTTTAGGAGTGCAGAAATGAATCAACAGAGATGAATGTTGACTGAGGTTATGGACTGGGATTTGGTAGGACTAGAAAGTTAACTTGGCAATATTTCCAGCAAAATTCCAAGTCAATGCAAATCATGAGGAGGCTCTTAGTTGCTTTTTAGCACAGAGAAAGTAGATGCTGTGGATGAGCGAGGACAGAGAGATCAATAAAGGAAGATACAGCTGAAATGAGAGGGAGGATCGGGTATGGTGGGATTCGCTAACTCAATCACTGGAGGTGTGAGAGTTAACAGAATGAATTAGGAGTCATGGGGAGACTGGATGTTTTGGGGGAGCAGGTGTGTCACGCTAGAGGTGTGAAGATGGTCAGGCACAAAAGAGGGGGTACAAGCTGGTATCATGAAGGGTGAGCAGGCTTGTCAAGTCTCATGCGTAAGCATAAGACCCTTTCTTCAGTGTCCAGCTACTATACCTACATATTTCCTGTTATTACGGTGCAAAACTGTGGCGCAGACATAACTGTGCAGACTAATCGATACCTGATAGGTGGGGCCATAAGCAAGAGAGAAGTAGCTACCCTGCTCAGCGCCTTTGCACATAGAAGGGCAAACTCCGTTTTGTGCTCTTACTGACAGTGTAAAAAGGATGATAAAGGTAGAATTTAGGGTATTAAGTAGGAGGAGTGAAATTTAATTTTCAGGGTTGCTTTTGTTGGCAACTATGTTATGTGGATCCAAGGGGGAATTTGAAATGTTCTTTCTGAAATTTTTTTAACGTGAAACACTACTAAGTCTGGTGTGTTTGTGTGTTTAAAAAACAGTGAAAAAGAAGCTTTCAGTTTGTGGCTTTGTATTTCTGACTATATTCAGCTCTGAAAAAAAAGCATAAGTTAAGTAATGTGGTTTGTGGGTAGCTTGAAGAGATTTACTGAAACTGAGTGACACATTTTCCCTGTCATTCCACCCCCTGTAGCTAGTGTTCAGTGCATTAACAGAAATGCAAAGTTTCACACTTTAGTGAAGATTTCTTTCTCTGTTAGGCAGTATTAGTTAAGGTTTAGTCATACAAACAATGCTGTTGAAGTAGAGATTTGAAGATGACTAATGGTATGGGTGTGGTTTTGTTTGGATTTTTGTTTTCTTCAGATTGGCCTTAAATTTGAGGACTGAGAGGTGTTTTAATTTATAAAGGCACTTTATAACAATGGTCCTACTAAAGCAGTTATTATATGCATTGATGTAGCATACTTACCTAGTTGGCAAATAAAAAATAAAAGCATAAAAACTAATGCCCTCAGTACTTACACTGTTCTTACAAGTTATGTTTTTACTTTAACTATTTTTGTTTACAATCTGATAGTCCTTATTCCTAGGAGTAGTTTTTCTGAAAATATGAATGCTTAATTAATTTCAATGTGTAAGCAATTACTTCTCCCAGACATGAATAGGCTTTCAAATACCATTTTTTCCTACTGCACTAGAACTGAAATAACAAAACAGGTTTTGCTCAAACCTAAATGTGAGTGGAAGCATAATTTCCTTTATAAATAGAGGTACAATTTTCTGTGAATCATAGCGAAGGATGTGATACTGTGGCTGTTACTGAAATGCAGTTGAGAGTAGACTTGCTGAACTACAGCTTGAAGCAACAAAGTATGTTAAGTCGAAGGTGAGAATGCAAAGGAAAAAGGGATTTAATGATATACTTGAAGTACTTTGCAGCGCAGGGAGAGTTTTGTTTGCTTTGTTTTTTTTACATGTGAGAAAGTAATAATGTGATTATGCTGTAGTTTATTAACAGTTTCTTAATAACAAGAGAAATGTCTGTGTTCCTAGCAAATATTTAATGCTCATGGATAAAGCTAGATATACTGCTGGATGTGTGAGCATGGCTCTATGTCTACGTATATAGTAAAATACAATGTTAGCAGTGTTTTTTTTAATTCGGTTCCCTCCCCGAAGTGTTTTAAGCAATTGACTGACAGGTTTCTTTCTTATGTTGGTAACAAAAAACCTCAGCCTATATTGTTGAATACAAAAGGCCAGCTACATGCATCAGTGGACTGTGTGAACAGTTGATGTAAATGTATGTCCCTATTTCCTTCCCACAAAACTCAGTTCAGGTAGAACTTTTACTGCTGAGTACTACTGAAGCAGGTCCAATGTCAAGGACTGTAGAGCCCTTGCTTCACTCTTATTTATGAGAAATTACTTCATCTTAGTTGCAATCTAAATCTGTAGATTTCTTTCTTATTATTACTGGCTAGACAAAAATAGGAACTGTGTTCTTTTCAAAAGCCAAGTAGAGTTAGTAGGCTAGACACTATGGAATGAAAACTGGAGTTTTCAAGATAAAAATTAAGATAAATACTGTGTTGCAGATGGGTACTATGACTTAAATACATTGCCACTGAATTGGTCAGCAACCAGTTTAGAGCAGAAGTACACTTGGGCACATACTTTCTTCCTTTTACCTTTGTTAAACTGAGTACATGAAGTTATGGAAATCAAAACTAATACGTTGTTACCTAATTGCGATACCTGGGGTTTTTTTTTAACTTCAATGGGGTTTTTATTGTGAATTTTATTTTGAATAAAACCCAATTAAGTCAACAGTCATTAGTTGTTCCTGCACTTTTGGGAAGACACAGTGACATCTGAAGATCAGGCTTAGGAATCTTAACATGGGCTGCACACGTGACTTAAGGTAGGGTTAAAACCTAATGAAATCTGGTCCTGCGTGATAGTCCAGTCTGTTCCTATGTTGCCAGATACACTCAGGTATACCACAGACTTGCATCAACAGTATGGATAAATGTGCAGGGCAAAATACCACCTGTACAAAGTGGGTGTGTGTATATAAGTGTGTGTATATATATACTTATTTTTACAACGATTCACTTGAGTTATTTATATGACCTTTGTTGCTATACTACGTAACCGTTTCGTAATACCTTTCTAAGTTAGGGAAATCCTGTTGCCTTTTCTTAATTTATACATGAGACACTAGCACAGAAATCAGCTGGCCCGTGGTAATGCAGGAAGCTTTTGGTGCCACAGAGTGGAACAAGGAGACGGAGGCTCTCTCTTCATAAGGAGCCATGTGGACAAACAAGGAGCAATGGCTACAAGCTGTACCAGTAAAGATGTTTTTACCTCTGTACAAGAAAGAATTTTTTTTTTTTTACAGTGGGAGCAATCATTCACTGGAACAACTTCCCCAGGAGCGTGATAGAGTCCGCATCACTGGACTTTTTTAGGATGCGGTTGGGCAGGATGCTAGATCGTCTCAGCTTCCTGTCCCATGAAAGGCTGGATCAGATGTTCGTTGAAGTTTCCTTCCAACGTGGGCTGTTCTGTGATTCTGTGATGAGTGTTTAATTTTAGTTGCAAACCTAGTGCTCCTTCTATTGGATTGACCTTCCTGGCTGTATAGATAAGCAACTTCGGACACCCTCTGTAGCATGAAACAAAAGAAGGCTGGGGTTTTTGTTGGTCATTTCATGCAACTATTTCTGAATCTAGACTATTCTTTTCAGCTTTTGTTGTCACGGTTTTATGGGGCTCTCTTTTTCAAGAATGTTTTTAAAGTAGTTCTTTCTTCCTTAAATGAAGAAAAAATAGTACAACCTCAGCTTTTCCTTTCTGATTCCCCATCAACTGTTCTAACAGCAGCGCTGCAGATGTTGCATTATCTTAGAACTAAAATCCATTGATCATTTATGTTGATTGTATTTTTTATAAAGTACTTTTGACATATTGCCATCATAAGAAAGCCAGCTTTGTTACTGTGTCAACACTTTAGCATTGATGGGGAAGGGAGTGAAAGCTAAAGCTTCTTCTCCTGTTTGTTTGCTTCTATTTGTTAATTTTAAAAAAAATCTATATAGCCTTTTCTTCTCATACACATGTGTTCTTGGTAATGTTTGTGAAGCCTTTGAACCACTGAAATAGTTTGCTTTTGAGTGTGCGGGGGTTTTGTTTGGGGTTGTTTTTTGTTTGGGGTTTGTTTTTTCTTTTTTTTTTTTTTAAGCAGTGTGTTCTTCTAGGGTGGGAGGCTAAAATGATTGTACCCATTCAGAAGGAAGTGTTCGTTTCATGTGGCTCAGCATTATTTCGCATCTCTTTCATTTAGTAGGAAACAAAGCATCATGTAGCTAAGCAAGTGGTTTAATATCTATCTTTCTTTAAGTAGCTTCAAGTTGCCAGTGCCTGAATAGTGTGGCTTGATTGTAAGAGCCTTTTTTGTCCTACGTTAACAGTAATGTGGATCTGTATAGAACAGACCTTGTATATGAGTCAAATTTATATGTCACAATTAATGCGGAAGAAATAAACTGGGATAGTTTGGGCTTCAGCCTTTTCCTGAAAATTTTCCAGTACAGAAATGAGAGTTCTTCAAGTCCTTTCAATGTAATTTGTTTTGGTTTTTTTTAATTCTCTATAGTTTGCTTTTTTTATTTAAAGATGAGAAAGCAAGCCGCATCTCAGCCTCATCAAGCTTACATTGCAACTCAGAACTTTAAGTGCAAATCTAGATTGTTTTGTCAACAGATTACATCTGAGGTTGTAGTTCAGAAACATTGAAATGACAGTTTTGGCAACAGCAAGTTCTTTCCATAGTGCCCTACTTTTGCAGTTAAGCTGACACAGATTTTTAGGGTGTACTATAGAACAGATCACTGAACCGATCACTTTTAACCTGGATCAGTCCTGTGGTTAGATTTACAGCTCAGCCTCATAATCAGTTGTATCAGTACAATTGAGGACAGTGTATGACAAGGAAGAAAAAACAGAGATGAAAGGGAGAGAGTTCCTTAAGCTAGCATTGCCACCAAATACATGATGATAAATGCTGGCACCAAGAGACTGCTGTGGTACAGAGAGCCTGTGCGACAGAGGCAGCTTGACAGCTGCTAAGGCAGGGCCATGTTATCACAGGTTGCTTCCTTGCACCAGGTATATGATGAAGGAAAAGGAGACCTGCGTCTTGACTCAGAAAAGGAATTGTGAGTTAAACAGGAAGGTACTGTTTGAAGCTACTCCTGAATGTAACAGTCCTCATGCAGAACATGAAAGGTGATGTGCTATGTCTGACATGTTGTCCCAGTGAAGTTACTGAGAGCAGCTGCTACCATGTTTAGCAGTCACTATGTCGCCTCTCAAAGCAAGAGAGCTGCTTGTGAAGAAGCCTGCCATATCTTAGCTCAGGAGAGGCTAACGTGTTTCTGGGTCGGTCTCCTGGCAGCTGGAGCAGCTGCCTGTGAGCATGTCAAATCTTACTCCATGAGCAGGAAACTTCTGACACTAACTTTGCCAAAGCAGCTAAATCTGAGGTGTTTGCAGCACACTGTTGCAGCCTGTCCTGCTCAGAGACTTTTGTTGATAGATACGGCTGATTGTTGGATTCTGGATGAGGCTGATCCACAGCCTAAGGTAGTTTTGGAAGCTGAAACTGTGTGCTATTTAACAAGGCCATATACTCAAAGGTATCATTAAAAATTTCATTCCCTAGCACCAACATAGTGCTGCAACATGTTATATGACCTGACATCAATTCAAAGTATCTTAATGACTAGAAGGCTTTTTCTTGAGAATACCCAAATATTCTTGTAATCATCATGGCCTAAGTGGAACTTGTCTGTGTTGCACTGTCTAAGGACTTACGTAGGTTGTGGATAATCAATGGAACTGGAAACAAATTCTGAAGTGTACTTGCAGATTGCAATCTCAGTAATGCCTGAAAGCATTTTTAAAAAATTAAATTTGATGTTATTTTAATTGAAAAAATGTTTAAAATCTAATTTACTGTTCATTTACTTTTTGCATTGCATTCAACTTTTAGGGGAAAAAAACATACCAGTTAACATCATTACCCTTTATAGTCTGCTGTAGTTCTGGTCGTTCTGTCTGACTCAGTGTTTGGGTAGTATATACTCCAAGAAAATGTTAACACTGCCAAGCTGCTGCTTTAAGAGGGGTCTCTATTAGTGTATGCTTTTAATAGTCTTAGCTTGAAACCAAGTTATGAGTTAACTAGTTTGCTATACATTCCTAGGTGGCCTTGACCAGTCATCTCTCTTCATACCTTAGTGAAACCCACTTCTAAACAAAGTTGTTCTGGGGATACATACGTTAAAGGTAATGAGATGTCACGATGCTGTGATAGTGAAAGTTGTGTAAATATCCAGAAAACAGAAGTGCATTTGAATTTTGAGGGTTTTTAAAAAATTAATTTGAATACATTTTTCTAAATTAGTGTTTGGGTTTTTGTGGCTTGTACCGTATATCATTTGAGAGAGAAATTTTTCGTTGATGTTACCTGGTACCATTGATGATAACATTGAGAAGCGGAAGCAGAAAGGGAAGAGTGGGCTAAACATTCTTCAGTATGCTTCACAACAGGAGAAATAAATATAATGTGTTGGTGTTTTTTTTTCTGGCACAAAAAAAAGTTTTGTTGTTTTGTTTTTTTTAGATCTAGCTAATTGAGGTTACAAGTTTTATTTCTTTTCTGCAGTCCTGAGGTGAACTGCCACAGGAGATGAGCCCTCTTTTAAAAATGTGAGTGGGAGGATAGAAGGGTTGAGAGGGGTTGAGAACTATTCAGATCTCATCAGCCATGTAACTTCACAACTTTGTAAATAAAGCATGGAGAAAACTGTTGCGCATCAGTTTTGCACATGTACTGGTAAAAGAAGAACAGTCGATTGTTTTTACCTTTGCTGGACTGCTAAATTATAAAGTCCAAGATTTGAAAGGGTTTGAATCCATCATCTAAATCATATCCTTCAGTTTTGGGAATGTGGTTAATTATGAGTACAGATCTGTTTGAAGTTCTGCCTGGTTTACAAGCTTAAATATTTATTTGCACCTGCCAGGCAGTAAACTACCTCAAATATTATATGAACATAAAAAGCACATACATAAAGTTGTAGTTGTTATGGATTATATCTGCAGAATTCCTGGCAAGAACTTAGAAGCCGTCTTTGAAAAGACTGGAGACTGTAAATTCCTTGGGCAGAAGATTTCTTCATATTACATACACCATTTTTATAGCTTTAAAGTAAACCATTCCACATTAAGGACCACTAAGATGTGTCCATACATTCAACTACAGCAAAGCAGATCTGACAGAGCTAGAAACAATTTACTCAAGCTTTGGTGGTTTGGGCCAGTGAGTTGAAGGCATTTAATTCTAAATTTACTTCCTGGCGTTTGCTTGTTTTTAATCAGAAACTTCAAAGGTAGTCTGGAAAGGAAAACTTGTAATTAAGTTAATTCAAGCCTTATATTTGAAAGTTTGCTAGGACTTGGGAGGGACAAATTCCAAGAGATCTGAATATATGTGGTTTGATTGAGCTATATAATGTATCCTATAACATGACTATCTCGATGATCTAAACAGAAGAAGTAAAGAATTGGTATTTAGAAAGACTGTGTTAAGGAATAATGAGATTCAATGGTAAGATGTATTTAGACTTAGGAAGAGCAAAATCTCCTAACAGAGGTTAGTCTGGTTCCAGTCCCCGGTGGCAAATCCTGTAGCTTTGTATACAGTCTTACATTGCGTAAATGAAATCGAGTGTAAAACTGAACACATGCTTTTTTTTGTTACTATCCGCAATGATTGGTCTGTCTGTTCCTTAATCTTAATAATAGTCAATAGTAAAAAACTAAATTTCAGCTAAAAAAAAACAACCAACAAAACAAAAAATAAAACTTATTTTTCAAATTCCTGGGTCTGGAGACAGAAGATGACTATTTTTAGTGCCCATTTGTAGTTGCTTTCTTAGAATTGTTAATTTTCTGTGTAGTTGAGTGCTTGCCCTTCTGAAGAAGACAGGAAAGATGTAGAATCATAGAAACATAGAAAGTTTTGGGTTGGAAGGGACCCCTAGAGGTCATCTAGTCCAACCCCCCTACAGCGAGCAGGGACACCACGAACTAGATCAGATTGCTCAGAGCCCTGTCCAACCTGGTCTTGAATGTTTCCACGGATGGGGCCTCCACTACCTCTCTGGGCAACCCGTTCCAGTGTTTCACAACCCTCATTGTAAAGAATTTCTTCCTTATATCTAGCCTAAACCTACCCTGTTTTAGTTTAAAACCATTACCCCTCGTCCTG
>Ga0065711_1008275_pt1 | contig 16774 bp, 13 predicted proteins | sample Hoacrofraction12_FD_59098 | JGI IMG/M metagenome (GOLD analysis project Ga0065711, IMG submission 59098) | Hoatzin crop microbial communities from Cojedes, Venezuela - Epithelial fraction 12 v2 (version 2) | ecosystem: Host-associated > Birds > Digestive system > Esophagus > Crop | place... | reverse complement strand
CGAGCGGCGTCCGGCGGGCGGGCGGGCGGGCGGCGGGTCCCGCAGCCCCTCTGGGCCGCGCCTCCTCTCCGGCCCGCCTTCCCGGGGGATGAAACTCGGCAGCGGCTTCCTCGGCGGCAGCGGCAGCAAGAGGGCGGTGGCCATGGAGCCCACCTTCCCCCCCGGCATGGTGATGTTCAACCACCGCCTGCCCCCGGTCACCAGCTTCACCCGGGCGGCCGTGCACCCCCCGGCGGCCCTGCACCCCCCGCAGTGCGTGTTACCTCCGGCCGCCGCCGCTTCCTCCACGGCGGCGGGCGAGCCCCCGGCGCCTCCTCTCCCTCAGGACATGACTTTCAAGAAGGAGCCGGTGGGGGCTTTCCCCTCCACTCCCTCCTCCTCGCAGAGGAGCCCCTGGGGCTTTCTGCAGTCCCTGGTGAGCATCAAGCAGGAGAAGCCCAGCGAGCAGGAGGAGGAGGAGCAGCGGCAGCACCATCACCACTATGGGGGGCTCTTTGGGGGCGTGGGGGAGGAGAGGCCCCCCGGCCTGGGGAGCAGCGGCGGGGAAGGAGCTGGCCAGGGTGTGATTCAGGACCTCAGCCTTCTTCACCACCTGCACCAGCATCCCCACCGAGACCTGTTACTGGGTGGCAGAGGCGAGGGCGTGCCTGGGATCTTGGGTGAGCTAAAGCACGATCCTCAGGTCAAGAAGGCAAAGAGGCCAAAGCCAGAAACTCAGGGAATCAAAGCCAAGCGGAAGCCAAGTGCTTCATCCAAACCCCCCCTGGTGGGAGACGCGGAAGGCACCATTGCGTCCCCCAGTCAGAAACCTCACGTCTGCGAACACTGCAGTGCTGCCTTCAGGAGCTCCTACCACTTGCGCAGGCACGTGCTCATTCACACCGGGGAGAGGCCTTTCCAGTGCAGCCAGTGCAGCATGGGTTTCATCCAGAAGTACTTATTGCAGAGGCACGAGAAGATCCACAGTAGGGAGAAGCCCTTCGGCTGCGACCAGTGCAGTATGAAGTTCATCCAGAAGTACCACATGGAAAGACACAAGAGGACGCATAGTGGAGAAAAGCCATACAAATGTGATACTTGTCAGCAGTATTTTTCAAGGACTGATAGACTGTTGAAGCACAGAAGAACGTGTGGTGAAGCCATAGGTAAAGCAGGTGCTGGAATGGAGTCTGGGTCATCAAATAACATGGGTAGCTTGGCTGCATTATCTCAGGGAAATATAAATTCCTCAAGGAGAAAAAGTAAAACAAGAAGTATATCCACTGAAAACAAAGGAAGTAAGTGTAGCAGCAAAGAAACTGAATCTCATGTTACGAGTAATGTGGCTATGCCAAATTATGCAGTTGATATTCCTGTTGTGTCTTCCAGTGGTGGTCTAGGTGGCACGGGCATAGAAGAACTTCAGAAAAAGGTGCCAAAATTGGTCTTGAAAAAAGGAAGCAGAAAACAGGCAGACAAAAACTACCTTAATTTTGTATCACCACTGCCAGATATTTTGGGGCAAAAACCGCTGTCTGGGAAACAAAGTGGTTCTCTAGGCCTAGTAGCCAATACCGGTGTAGAAACTATTGGCCTTCTCCAAAGTACAGTTGGTAAACCAGGTCAAATAAGTAGCAATTATGATGATGCCATGCAGTTTTCAAAGAAAAGAAGATACCTACAAACTGCAAGCAGTAACAGTGCCTTTTCAATTAATGTCGGACATATGACTTCCCAGCAGTCCGTCATCCACTCTGCAGGTGTTAGTGTTATGGATAACGAAGCTCCATTGTCTCTTATTGATTCAGCATCTTTAAACAGTGAAATAAAGTCTTGCCATGACAAGTCTGGTATTCCTGATGAAGTCTTACAGAGCCTTTTGGACCAGTACTCTCACAAATCAGAAGGCCAGAAAGAAGATCCTTTCAGTATAACTGAACAGCGTGTGGACTTGCACACGTCAGAACATTCAGAGATGGTTCAGGAAGAAAACTTGAGCCCTAACTCTCAAACAGTTTCAAATGATAAAGCAAGCATGTTGCAAGAATACTCCAAATACCTCCAACAAGCCTTTGAAAGAACAACCAGTAGCACTGGTTTTGCTTTTGGACCCAGTTTCCAGTTTGTTAGCTTGTCTTCAACTCTCCATAACCACACTCTGTTTCAAGACAAACAGATATACACTACATCTCCACTTGAGTGTGGCTTCAGCCAATCTGTTACCTCAGTATTGCCAACTGCGTTGCCGAAACCTCCGTTTGGGATGTTGCTTGGATCTCAGCCAGGCTTTTATTTGTCTGCTTTGGAGGCTACGCATCAACAGTTGACTCCTTCTCAAGAGCTGGATGATCTCATTGATCCGCAGAAAAACTTAGAGACTTCGTCTAACTACCAGTCGACATCTCAGAAACTGACTGGCCAGAAGGAACAGAAAAACTTGGAATCCTCAACGAGCTTTCAGATGCCGTCTCAGGAGTTAACTAGCCAGATAGATCCTCAGAAGGACATAGAGCCTAGAGCAACCTACCAGATCGAGAACTTTGCACAAGCATTTGGTTCTCAGTTTAAGTCGGGCAGCAGGGTGCCAATGACTTTTATCACTAACTGTAACGGAGAAGTGGACCATAGAGTAAGGACTTCAGTATCAGATTTCTCAGGGTATACAAATATGATGTCTGATGTAAGTGAGCCATGTAGTACACGAGTGAAAACCCCAACCAGCCAGAGTTACAGGTAAGGTCCCGACTGTGACAGGCTGTGGGGCCTTTTTAATGTAATTTTGTTTTACTTTGACAATACTGCCATTGGAATGTTTCTACATGGTCCTATTAAGAATAATGTAACATGCCCTTTCAATGCAACTTTTCATATTTAGTTTATTTTGTTAGTGTGATTTTTTTTTTTTTTTTAGATCTGTTTATTACGGTTTTTAATCAAAAATCAATAGATTAAAATAGTGGTTTTGTTCAAGTGACAATGTTTAGCAATCAAATTTACATTATAGAGATCAGGGAATAGCCCAAAAGTTTAAAATGCAAAAAATTAACTTTGTTCCTAGGACTAAGGTTTATTCTAATTGCTTTACTCTCAGGAAAGTGTAACAAAGCATGGGAATTCTATGCACCACTAGTGTGTGGGAACTTCCAATTTACAGATAGTGACAAACGTATCTCAGCTTTTTGAGGAAGGGATCTATAACATTTCAAATTGCTGTCTCTTATGTCTGGGCTGATCTGAAAGAATTTTGCTACCTAAAACTTGTTGTTTTTAAAGTACTCCTGTTCTTCCAGGTGATGTGCATTCCAGGCAGGTGGGGCAAATGTTCTTGGGTCTGTACGAAGAGCCCGGAATGGTAGCTTTAATATAAACAATAATGTCCCCAGAACTCCTGTGTAAGACTGTAATTCCATAAAGAGATTCTGTTGACACAAACCGTGAGAACAAAACGTGTGTGTCTGGTTCGTGGCATTAGAACCCCAACTTGAAGCTATGGTCATAATACAGATATGCTTTTGGGATACATTTTTTATTATACATGGTTCAAAAAAGTCGGTCTCTTGCTCTTCCCCCTTTCTGTGTTCTTTCAGTGTATAAGGTTCCCTCTCTTTTGTTGTGGTCTCCGTTCCTCCGGACTTGATGTTGGGTTGTTTTTCCATTTAATTTACACCTTTTCTTCCCCTGCTTCCCCACTCACTTTCTCACCTGAACTTAATAGCTAGCAGTTAAAAAGATTTACATTCCAGAAAGTGCGTATTTCACTATGTACTTGCTGATGTCCTGTGACATCAGATCATGAACAATAAACACCCACACGTTTCAGAATTATGTCAAGGTTTCCATGTACGATAAGAAATAATATACTCCCAATTGTACATGCTCAGGCCCCTGTCCTGCATCAGGATCAGCTAACATGGACCCCTGTGCCCAGTGGTGTCCCAGTGGTGTCACTGGAGCTCTTCACAGATACAGGGGTTTGCAGCAGTTCGTCATCTCAGGCTGTTAGGGCCTAAGGCTGCAATTCCATCAGAGGTTTCTGGTGATGATGTCAACTACAAAAGTAGAACTTGAGTGGCTTGTTAGTATCAACAGAACTTTTCTTTGGAATTATTGCCTTACTTTATGTATATTTTGTGGTACATTATTTATTATATGTGAATCCAGATTAATGCCTGTGGAGCCGCAGAAACCTGCTAGAAATACTGGTGGCCATTCAAAGCTGCTGAAAGGCAGTGGCACTGCTCTAAACCACTTTTTGAAAATGTATTTTTTGATTAGTTTTTTAATGTAATTTTGGTGATGTTTATGCTGATGGTTTTTTATGTACTCTTGGTGATGTTTCAGTCTTACGTACTTTCCTGGTGTCAGGAAGGTACCAGTGGTTGTTTGCAGTCTTATTGTGTAATCAGCCTTATTGCAGGCTTCCATGTATAATAAAGTTATTAACATTGTGCAAGTGTAAAACACTTCTGTTATGAAAGTGGTGTATTATTAAATGAATTGTTACAAAAATCCTGGGTAATTTCTCCCGTTGTCCCTCACCACTAAAAACTGAAACCTGAGCCCACTTGTAATCTCTCTTACTAGGTGAACTGTCTTTTTTTCTTACTAATCTAGAGTTTGTTCTCATAGAATCCATGTAACTCCATTAACTTTTTCTTTATACTTGATTATGTATTTCACCCTATTTCAGTTTAAATAAGCAAACAACCGTTCTCTAAACACAGAACCCAGCCTGTTACCAGGGATGGAGTAGTCCATAACCACCGTGTTGGCTTTTTCAGTACCTTTTCTTTTGTTTTACAGAGGTTATAATTTACATTCTTTATATTGTGTGTAGTAGAAGTTGCATATGTATTGTTCTGGCTGTTTGCTTTAACTTAATGCTAATAAAACCCATTATTCACAAAATCATAAAGATATCACTTCTATTATCCAGTCACACTTTTGAGACCCTATTAAGGAAACGTCATGAGATTAGATTTAGAGAAGGAATAATATAACTTACTGGCATGTTTTCAGCCTGTCTTCTTCCTTCAGTTTCTTTTTGGGTCAGATAATCTAATTGTACTATTTTAGAAGTCAGGGCTCTATCTCATACTTTTAGCTTCCAAGGCAAAAACTAACACATTTCCTTAAGTTAAACTGTTCATACAACCTCATCTGTTTAAATGTGTCTTTTTATATATGAGTTTGGTTAAAAATACATAGATTACATATTGTTAACTTCAGAGATGTTTTGTAATTGCTGGGAATCCAGAATGATACATACATATTACAGTTTTGTTCAAAGTAAAGATTTTAGAAAGTCCTCAATCTGTTTTGTTTTGTGGTGTTTTCCTCCTGCTCTAACTTCTGCATTAGGAAGGCCTAGGAAAAACAGTATAGCAAAGTATTTAAAAGCATTTTAGGTAATCTGAAGATAAGTTTGTGGACTTCCTTAATCTTTATTTTTCTTTAACTTTGCATGTGAATATAAGAGTAGCAGTGGTGAAGTTCAGAATGGTTGAAAAGTAGAGTACTGAAGAACAGAAGACAGCGGTTTGAATGAAGACTGACGCGGACAAGGCAAAAATCGTTGGCATGCTGAAAAACAAATAAGGGTGAAAACTTCCCAAAGTAAATATGAAATAATGTAAATGTTTGCTATCCAGAACATTGCTAGGAATCATTTCAGAAAATCTGAGGGGGAAATTTTTGGAATTTTGCACGTGGTTTCCATAGCTTAGTAGTCATTCAAAAATGTTTCTAAATAGAACAGAACTAGACCTTTTCCTAATTTACTATGGTGTTTGTATTTATTTTTCTTTAAATAATGAACATTAAGAATATGGTAAAATGCATAGAAAGCAGGGTATGGCTTTGCCTGCTAGGTATTAGAAAGAACTACATAGTAAGTTATAGCAACCCACATGGACTACGGCTTTATTTAGGGATTTGGCAGTGAGAGAAGGACAAAAGAAAGCAAAATGGCCCTTGATTTTTTTTTTTCTGCTTTAGCTCCTGGTTTATTTTTTTGTTGTTTTTAAAGGAGTTATGGAAGGGGAATGGTAACCTGTTTCCTACCACTGACAGGACTGTAAAGAAGAACTGATAATGCCTGATGGTTGAAAATTGTACATAAAATGTTATGCTGTTTCTTATAGTAGCTCAAGTAACATGTTTTTGCTTTGGAACAAGTGCACTATGGTACCCTGAACTGTGAATGTGTCTGTATGCCCCAAGCCACTAAGAGTGTGTGCCTGACCTGCTTGCAGATGGTCTAGAAGAGCTAGCTAAAATTTGTAGCAGTTCCTGAATTATTTAAGTTGGACGCAGACTTGTGGATAGTGGGTGAAATTTTAGCGTAAGAAATTGGTGAAATGAAAGGGGGATGAAAAAAATGTGAAAATATCACGGTGCGAAGGGAGATCACAGTTTCAGGTTTCTGGACTACTGATGAAGAAAAGCTGCCTGATGCCTCATGGAGACCTTGAGAAGATTGAGAATGATTCAATGTGTTCCATTAGTGGTTTTTTGTTATTTCAATTGTTTGATCCCTCCCCCCCCATACTATATGCGTGAAAACAGTGTATTTGTCTGAGTGATGCTTCTGCTTTTTTCCCCACCAACTAGAAATCAGTGTTGTTTATATGAAGTTGCAGTTGTGACTGTGGAAATGTTTGTTACACCTGACAAGATACGTGTGAGAATGTTTAAGGTACTACCTTGCTGTTTTTTACTGTATGTGTTGGAGAAACTCCTGTCACTTTAAAAGGGAAGATTCTGTTTTCAGCCCCTGCTGACTACCAGCTTTGACCATTTGGGCTGGATTTTTCGAGACTTTGTCTGTCTCACACTCCACACTATTTTTCTCTGGGAAACTTCTGCAAAAGTTGTTCTCATATTTCCTAAAACAAGATTAAGAAAGAAAACTTTCTTGTTCCACGGGCCTTTGGCCTTTTCCTCCAATGCTTCTTTAAAAACAAATCAAAATCATACCCCTGCAAGCTAGGACATCGGACTAGGTTGATGGGTACCCCTCGTTGAATCACTGTTGTTGAAAACCTGGTAATAATCAATTAAGAGCTTTTGAAAATGCTTTTACATTCAGAGGTTTGAAAGTTTGGTGGCTGTATCTCCAAAGATGACCCCCTCCAGGATAATGGATCGGGCTGTTAGAACTGTTTGGTATGTTAGTCTAAGTGGGAATTTCTTCTAATGTGTCCTGTATGGGGGTATGTGTTGCATGTTCTCGGACTAGAATTTGTTTTCTGGCTTCTTACATAAACCGTCGGGTCTTTGCTTTTAATATTCTTCTGAGATTATTTTTGTGCGGGTTTTTTGTTGTTGTTCATACACTTAAGAAAATAAGGTATAGTGTTGTGTACAGCATTTGGAACACAGGATAGATTGTACCCTGTTTACCAAATTAACAGCTATGATACACTTTTTAACCACGTTGTTCAAAACATACTTTCTGTGTCCACTTTTTCATTTGCAGTTAAAACTCAGATTTATTTCAGCATTGTTTGTTTTCTCACAGACAGTAATGTCTGGCTACGTTACAAAAGAAAATAAATTTATTTTTTCATATCCTTGTACTGATATTCTAATGCTATGGGGTTTATAGATACTGATGCTAAAAATTTACTTATGGATGCCCAGTTTCATTTTGATACGTATGACCTGGAGGGACAGGTATTGGAATTTCATCTCTCTGATGCTGGTTGAAGTTGAGTTCCTTGGTATGAGACCCTGGCTGTTTCAAACTGTGTCTGTGGAGTGAAACTGAGGAACAGTTACCAGCTTAGTAAACATGGAATAGCTGATTGTCCCGAATCAAGTAGAAGATGTGGGGCAGAGTCACGGGGTAATTTAATTCTCTAAGGTGACATTCAGGAGCCTCAACCAGTAGGTTGTCTTTTCCATTTGCTTGTGTTCACTGTAAATCTGGCATCTCCAACAAGTGAGACCAGGTTCTGCAGATAGCAGCATCATTAAGCATAGTCCTGCTTCACTCTGAGTGTTGTCATCCTGGTCATTGTGGATGCAAACAGCAAGGCAGTGTTTCTTGGAAAAAATACTGTGTCGTCATGTAATCAGTCTGTTGTTGTAACGCACATACAAGATGGGGTGGATTGAGGATTAAAAGGAAGATTTAGTTTTGACATTTTTTTTAACTTACAATGCTTGATTCACTATATTCTTTATAGTAATATATATAGCATACTACTATATTTCCATATTGATACTCTTCAATATTTTGTTTTTATTAAATTTCCAGTGGATTTGATAATTTTAAACCCAAGCCTATTCTAAGTGATGGTATGCCACACTAGAAAGCTGCCTGTGGAGGCTTGGTCTGAAATTTGATAAAATATTATCTAGCCAGGCTCAAAATGAAGAAAGAATTAAGAACTAAATTAATATGTTTATTTGTTTATTTTAAAATACTCTATCTCACCTTAAAATGTGTTTTAAATAGTCTCTTATTTAGTGCTACAAATATCAGAACATTCTGTGAAATAATGAGGCAGATAATGGTTATTATGCAGGATTTGCAGCAAGCATGAGATACTCTGTAGTAGCATGTGTGCCATCTTTGATGCTAGAACCTCCTTTATGTAAAGCTAGGTTATTACTGTTCAGAATATTCCTCTGTTCTTGTTCAGAAGGAACCTTTACATTGTGCTCTTGGCAGAAGAGATTTCATTTTTATTTTTCTCAAAGGCCAAAAGACTGGTTGGTTTTAATCCCACAGTTTCTCCTTACAGTGTTATACTTCTCTCTCTGCTTGCACTCTGTTCCCAGTGAGTAGGAGATTAGAGTCTTGACTGGGGCATGATGTGTGTGGGTGCTGGCATATGGCCAGAAGTGACATTGATGGTGGTAAGGAGGGTTCAGTCTGCTTGAAGATTCTGAATATTGTTTTTCTGGAGGGGAAAAAAAATCTCACGGATGGGAGGTTTTTTTTGGATGCTCCTATGTTCTGAAATGAGTAGGAATCGAACCAGGCTGAGACCTATTTTGAAGAGTAGAATTTACAAAGAAATCCATATGTGAGTCCATGAGTGACAAGGTTTAGAATCACTTTCATTTGCTTCCCTGTAATGGGGAAATACATAGATGTGTAGTAAAACATCTTGAATATTTTGCTGAGGTGCTCTAAGTTGTGGTGGGTAAAATATGCCTGTGGATCTTCTTATCTATTAAACAAAATGAATCTCTAGAAGAAAAAATACATTATCTTAGAAAGTGCTTGGTAATACTGGAAAATGAGACTAATAAGGATTGGCTTATGCAGCTGAAGAGGGCATTTATATTGTGTTAGTTATTTGCTTGTGATTTGGTCAGGTTGGTGATACCACATTTACTTGTAGACGCTCATGGCCCTGTCATGTCTTAAGGGGCAGCAGGCAGTCAGGTGATCTTGGTAGAGAGGACGTGGCCTTCCTTTGGCAGCTGAGCTGTGGTCAATGATATGGAAGTGCGAGACACAGTGCAGCAAGCTCCATTTCTTAGAACACCTAGGGTTTTTTGAGGACCTGCCATTTGCAAGTATTGATTCACTTTGTGAAAATGAAATGCAGGTATCTGTGCTAAAATTCTGCTGTCTCAGGTCTGGCCGGCTTTAGTCCAGAGGGTTAGTCAACAGTAATCAATGGAGATGTGTCACTAAAAATATCCAGCCTGTTTAGCTTAAGAAATTTGTCAACCTTAAAAAGCTAGGTCAAATTATATCATGAAGCAGCTCACGTACTTGGTCTATCAAACCTTACAACTGCACGTGTACTCTTGGTGATCTTAGTATAGAGTTAAGACTGTAGGAGAAGTGTAGGTGATTTAAAAGTTTTATTTCCTGAGCATTCTTAATTAAAACTTCTTTCTATGTTTCCTTCTATAATAGTAATTTAATATTAGTCTGGGGAGATGAGGGTTAAACAAATCATTCATCTTGAAGTGTTGGAACTTGGATTTTTTGAGATTGCAATCATATTTGTGTAGGTACACTAAATTTGGTTATTTTGGAGTTTAGAGAGACACTTTAAAGTAGTTTCATATTTTGTTTTACATGGTTCTGGAAATCATACTGCATCTTAAGAGTGGATGGGAAATGGAATAAGACTGCTGGTAGCTAAAATCATCAGTTCTTATTATTTTTAACACCATGTTCTGATGCTTACATGTTTTGTTGTTCTCACAATTAAGCTAAATTAAAACCTCTGAGAAAGAGGTCCCTCTAATATAGCATAATGAAGTCTTTAAATGGGTACAATTGTAGGTCATCATGAATAGGAATGAAGTGACCTTTGTCTTGACAATGAAGCTGACACAAGCTTCTCAGAGAGCTGCTGTGTTTGTGTTTCTTTTTTTAATTCTTTCTCTGCCAGAAAGGACACAAATAAAACAGGGGATCCCCCTTCTCCCATCAGTGAACAAAATCAAAAGATTAGATGATGTAAATTGTCAGTTTGCAAAATCTAGAAGTAACACGGAGTTTCTTCTCAGTATCGATATTGTTACAGGAATGATGTGTGGCAAGGACTTGGGAAAAGAAGGGAAGTAGAGGGGCCATGTGGCTGGTAAAGGGCCTTCTGCTTTCTTAAGATACTCTGTAATGATCTATTTTGATTTTTGGAGACACAGAAGTGAGGCATTCAAAATTACCAGTAGCTGCTTATAATTTTGCATGTAGAAAAATCACAAATCTTCATGTCATTTGTTTTCCACTTACTTTTATATGTATCTGCAGGCTTGTAATGCACTGTGTTGAAATACAGGAAGGCTCAAATTTCTTGGTGGCCTGTACAAAAAAGCAAAGCAGCTTGCAGAAAGCACATAAACGTTGTGGCTGTTTCCTAGTGGGGAGACCCTGTTGCTCCATCCAACTTTAGCAGAGGTTTTTGAATTGCAGTGCTCAGCAATTTTCTTTAACCATAGAGAAACATCAGTCATTCTTAAATAATGGCACTACCTGCTAGTTTAGGTCTTTCTCAAGGTTTCAGCAATGTCGATCTGAATTGTGCCGTCTCTTGTAGAGGAGAGGCCTGTGTAGCAGACCAAACTCTAAAGTGTGCAGCGAAGGTAATGAATGGAGACTTGTTCTTTTCTGTAAGAAGTTGTATGTAGAGAACTAGTTCTTTATGATCAGATAAGGATTTTTAAAATTATTTTGCTTTTTTATCCTGTAAAGGAGTAAAAATAGGAAATAAGTTGTTGGACTTTTTTTTTTTTTAATTTTTTTAGCCAAGGACCAGACTACATGTTTTTTTGAAGAGCAGGTTGTTTCCTTGATGACGGATGCTACTCCCATAAGGCCACAGCCTGGGCGAGCACCTGAATCAGGGACTTTGATTGGGAGTGTGCCTCTGAGAATATGCTTCATCAAAAGGGTGGCTGTTTAAAAAAAAAAACACGGAGAAGAAAAGAGGAAAGGTAAGTTTAGAGCTATGTAAAGTAAGAGAGTGAAACACCAGCTACCATATAGTATTAAAAGTCCTTAAAAAATATTCCAGGAAATCAATATGCTAATACTGTATAAACGTATCTTGTGTACATTGAGAAGTGACTTTAATATGCAAAGATCAAAAGATATGTGGAACAGTACATTAACAGTTTGTTACAAAGATTTAATTAACTTGTTCTCCTCTACAAATGAGAAGACTTACCCATAAAGCTTACTTTGTAAGCTAGGACCTGACTAATTTGATACCAGAGCCTTTTCTTTTTGCAACTTCATGTCAAATTCTCTGGGGGATGGAAAGTGGAAACAATGATATTTTTTGCAGGGGAAAAAGTGTGCCAAGGAGCGAGGTAAATTCTTAGTGAAGATCAAGTGCTATGCACATACTAGCAAAGCTATGGTGAAGCAATGATTTCCACTTTGTTACCTTAACACACTAGTAGGAAACAAAAAACAAGCTGCCATGCCTAGCGTATGCATCAGTACGTGCTGGGGCCAACTGGCTGGAAAGCAGCTTTGCTGAGAAGGACTTTGGGGTCCTGCTGGACAACAAGCTGACCAAGAGCCTGCAATGTGCCCTTGTGGAAAAAAAGGCTAATAATATCCTGGGATACATCAGGAGGAGCATTGCCAGTGGCTGAGGAAGGTGTCCTTCCAGCCTGCTCAGCACAGGTGAGGCCACATCCTGGGCTCCCCAGTGTGAGAGACAGACAGACTTACTGGAATGAGTCCAGCATGGTGCCACAAAGATGAGGGAGCTGGAAGTCTTCAGCCTGGAGAAGACAGGGCTCAGCGAGACCTCATCAATGTGTGCGAATGCCTGATGGGAAAGAAAAGACAAGGGAGGCAGACTCCTTGCAGTAGCACCCACTGACAGGACAAGAGGCAACGGGCACAAATTAAAACACACGAAATTTCACTGGAGCCCAAGAAAACACTTTTTTACTGAGTGTGTTGTCTAACACCGGAATATGTTGCCAGAGAGGTTGTGGAGTCTCCATCTATGGAGGTACTTAAAGCCCAACTGGACGTGGCCCTGGACAGCCTGCTCTAGCTGACCTGGCTTGAGCAGGGGATTTGGACAAGATGACCTCAAGAGGTTCCTTCCAACATCAACAGTTCTGTAATTCTCCATAGTTCTGTTTGATCGTTGGTCTGTGCCAAACAGCAATGACAGATTTTATGCTGAGACAGTATTTGTCTCTGGGAAATAGTACGATGGGGTGTCTGAAAGTGCATTTTTTTTTAATGGAACAAATGGGCTAGGGAATTCATAACGTTCTTGGGAATCCTGTCACTATGTAGCATTAAGCAGTTAAATTTTTCAGATGTCTATCTTGAATGCTTGAGTCTGCTTTAAACTGCAGGCATTTTTCTTAGTCTTTCAGTAAAGATTAAGAAGAAAAGATAGTGAAAACATTATAAAATCAAAAGCTGTTTCCTTCTTTATATTTTACTATCTTTTTCATTTCTTGTTAACTGTAGAAGGTTACTGTAGGGAAAGATCTAGCTGACACTCCTTCATACAGTTTTGGAGATGGTAATTGCTTTTTTCTTCTTCTCCCCCAAAGTTAGATTATGTGGNNTGGCTTGAAGCTGCTTTTGTTCAGAGCTCAGGCAGGAGAAAAGAAAAACACAAAGCTGGGAGAATGCAGCTTCTGGGTTTGGTTCAGACTTTAACTGAGAATCGTTCTGCTGGAGAAAGGCAGGCACAGAGCATTATCTTATCAGTCGGCTGATAAGTTGTAACAGTATTAGGCATTTCTGTTAGCTGTTGTTCTGGTCACGGGCTTGGTTGTTGCAAAAGATTGTCTTGACTGGTTGAGCCAGATTTTGGTTTTTTGTGGGTTTTTTTTTTTTTTAAACAGAAAGTAAAAAATGATTAAAAAGGATGGGGATTAAAATACATATAGTGAATGGATGACAGCAGGAACACAAGTCTTGTATTCCAGATGTTTTTCAAGGCTTAATCAAAGCTGGATATTACGGCTATGTAATTTGGGTCTTCTTTGGTGGGTCTGGGCTGGCTGTTTCTCAGGATCAGGGTGGTAATGCTAGATGACGTTGCAGTGAATCCGAGTTTCCATGTGGTGATAGCGTTACCAATGATAATGGGAAGTTTCTACCTGTTGGACACCTATTGTAGGGCTAGTTTTAAGTAATGGCTGTTAACAGAGGTCAGCATTTTTCTGGCATACCAGCACCAGGCCTTTCATTTCTCTGCCCTACACTTCTTTTGTTTGTTAGACTTGATTTCATCACAGTCCTTGGGTTTTATCAGTGGGTGTTGTTTGGACTAACTCAATATTTCCATCTTCAACTTTTCTGGCTTCTATAAACAGCAAGCCTTTGTTGGTTTATGCTTACAGATACATTTTTCATGCTTTTAAACCCTCTTCAGTGCATACTCTGTGTGTACTTAGCTTGTCAAGTATACATAATGTAAATGCAGTAAAAACTTCTGTGAAAATCCCTGGTTCTCTGAAATGTTGCAATAGAAAGATGTTATATTTTTTAAAGGGTAGGTACTGGACTAATGTTCTTCTAAAGTGTTAGAGGCTACTATCCTCTTTGAGATGCAAAGCCGTATTAGTGCTGAACACTATTTATTTTTATGAATCTTTTTACTCTAATAACATGGAAAGCCAACCCTTACTTCATGTGTGTCGGCCTATAGTTACTGAATTCAGGGAGTTTGTCAGAAAATATTTAACAACTAGCCTCAGGACAAATTTATGGCTTCAAGTTGTAATGTTGATATTCTTGTACATTTTTTCTGCAATATGTTTTTCCCTTTTTTTTTTTTTTTTTTTAAGACAGCAAGCTGAGAAATTGGGCAAAATGCCACAAGGCGGCCTTTCTATTGATGTTCTTCCAGTTCAGCAGCAGGACTGAAGCCCTCAGATGACAAGGACCATTGTCATTTGAGCTAGTAGAGTAACTGATTATAGTAGCTGATTGTCACCCTCCGTGGAACAGGATCAGTGGAGAGAACATCTTTGCCACTTGTTTTCAGGGTAGATGCTCATATCTTAATAATGGTGTAGGTAGGTGCTGATATCTTAATAATGGTGTACTTGGTTATTTTGATCTTTATTTTGGGCCAGGAAGCGGTAACTCTAGCAGATGGACTCTTACTTGTTAACTTGGACTTGACCCTTGTTCCTTCTACTTTGTTCCAATCCTGCTTCTTTTAGTGCTGTTCTTAACTCAGTAAGCAAATACCACAGTCATCTCATTCAGATTTCCCTGCTCTACAAGTCTTTGCCTCTCTTCTCTCTTGGCTCCTGCTTTGCTAATTCCATCATCTTTTACGTGTACCCTCCTTCTTCTGTCCTAATCTTGTTGTTTCTGTTCCTGTGCTCCTTGCCTGACCAGTTTCTGCATCCAGCTCCACACTCTGTTCTTCGCTCCTGTTCTAGTTTCACCAGACTCCTTATCCCTCTGTGTTACTTCCTTTTGGCTGTGTCTAGATTTTATTGCTTTTGCATGAGATGTAGAGGATTGGTGTTTGCTTGCAACCTGGATGTCTTACTGCTGTCACGATGTAGACTTGTTGTAACTTGCCTTTGCAGTTTTATCCCTCTTGGCAGGCCAGAGGTGTGTGTTCTAGCATACTGTAGGAATAGGGCCAGGTACAGTTTCTCAGAAATTTAAATTACATGTATGAATTTAGGTAGATTCTCTTGAAAATAAGCAGCAATGTAGCCTGACACAAAAGATACACTCCTACTGAAACTCAGTTGTCTTTGGGAGTACCAGAGATTTCCAAAGAAAAAGCACCTTCCCCCCCCCTTTTTTTTATAGTTAAGACAATGTATTTTTCATTACCATGAACAGGGCCTTCTGAATAAACACTGTAAATATTTATTTTGATGTGCCTGCGTGCACAGAAAGAATCTGACAGTGTCAAATATGGTTGATGAAAATGTCAGCCTGAGTGATCAGCTTTGCAATCACAAGCTACTGAGAACAAGATTTTGAAAGGTTTTGGGGAACGGTTTAGAAGGCGAACTATACACTATCAATTATAATATAGTGTATCAGTTGAAATAGTATTAAACGCCATGAAGATGGACTGGATTTTTTACAACCCCCACTGAAGCATCAGTAATTGCATTGCCTCGGGCAAGTTATGTGACCAGATACAATACCTTGATGTTGCAAGTTCCGTATTCCTGTAGATGAGCTAGTACTGCAAATTACCTGGTTATAATACAATAATCCATCAGACATCTAGTCCTTTTGAAGGCTATTTAATCAAATAAGCTGCAGTAGAAGCAAGTTGTATGGTTACTTATGTGGAAGTCCGAGAAGGATGTGACTTGCTGGTTCTGTTGCCCCTCCAAAACAATTTCTTTTTCGTTTGCAATAGAGAATTTTAGCAGGGTATGTCATTCTAGTAAACATTTGAGTTTCCTAAACATCTGTATATAAAGTAAATACCAAATTATTTCCCCCCAGCCTTTTTTAAAATAATTGGAGCTTTATGGAGGATATGTAGGAAAGGCACCTTCCCCTTCTACTAGTACCTGCAGCCAGAAATTAGTTTAGGTTTGCATGTTAAATTGGTATTATTGCATAGACGAACCACTCTCAAATTGCAGGGAATATGCAACAATAGTTTTGAGAAGTGTAACTGTAACTACCCAGATAATAGATTAATTGCTTGCACAGTATTTTTTCACTGAATAAAGATGATTATTATGTCAATTGTATTTAAAGTGTATTTTTTAACCATTTTAATAAGACTTCTACAAACTGTTATTTTGAGTTAAACCAAATAATCTCAGTTTAAATTGAGGAGTTATCTATTTTAAGCTAAATGGGAATAACCTTCTCATATTGCAGATTGAGCACAGGAAAGATGTTATGGTTTAGTTTGAGTTAAAATTTTATCATAAGCTAAAGCAGTGCATCATGTACAGTCACGTGTACGCTGTCTTACTGACTGGTGCAGAGTGTAAGAGTACTGTAGATAAGCTTGGTAGGAAATGATATTTTTTATTCCACATTTTTTGTGATGAAAGAAGTAACAGTGTGAGGGATTTTATTTAGGCTTTTGCACCGTCAGTGGTCTTGTGTTCTGAGGCTGCATTTTGAATACAGGTGGCACTACTCCTGAAGGAAGCCAGCCTACCTTCTGCAGTCCTTGGCTGCTTGTTCACTCCAGCAAAAAAAGAAGGCTCATTTTTCACATAAATCATACTTTTTTCCCCATTCTTTGTGGCCCACCAAAATGCTTGTCCTGGCACAGGTGTGCGTGGGGGCACTGATTAGGACAGGGCTAGTGTTTTTCTGTGACAAACTCGATTTAAATGATTTATCATCATGTTTTTCCTTCCCCCCCCC
>Ga0065711_1040675_pt1 | contig 16775 bp, 10 predicted proteins | sample Hoacrofraction12_FD_59098 | JGI IMG/M metagenome (GOLD analysis project Ga0065711, IMG submission 59098) | Hoatzin crop microbial communities from Cojedes, Venezuela - Epithelial fraction 12 v2 (version 2) | ecosystem: Host-associated > Birds > Digestive system > Esophagus > Crop | place... | reverse complement strand
AAACCACAAGAGACACAAAACCACAAGAGTAGTTTTTACATTGTCACAGATGTTGGTCACCCTTAGTGTCGTCTGCCAACTGTTTGATTAAAAAGATAGTTTGCTTCGTATGAAATAAACCCAGAATTTTTATATTGAGTCCTTTATGTAAACATCTTTTGGAGATAAACTGGTATAAACATGGTAAAATACAAAGGAATACCACCTCCTTCTCTGTTTCCTGGACAGAGTCTTGCAAAGCTGAGAGAGAAATTCAACCTTGAGCAGACTGTTGGGACATCTGAACCAGACTTGAATTCCAGCTCTGTAAACTCCCAGCTGTGTTTTTCTAGACAAACTCTGGATACAGGGTCTCAGACTGACATTTCTGGTGAGGTGAGCTTTTTTCCATTTTGTCAGATGTAAAGAGAAATTGAATCAGAATGCTGCAGTTAATGGAATTAGAATGAAATGGTTGTTTACTGTTGCTGATAGGTATACATACGCATGTTTGAGAGAATTACTTAGAAGCAGTTAATCTGATTTTTTTTTTTCCCCCTTAAATTTTAAATCAAGATTCAGATGAATTTTACATGTTTGGCGTGAAGCGTTTATGACAATCTGATTTAATCAAATAGTTCCAGTACAGTGAAGATCAGCATAAATAGATAGTATTTTTTGAACCTGTCTATAGGATACGTTTCACTTTACAGACTTAATTCAATATGAAGTAGTTTTTAATTTTCAGAAGGAACACCTCAGAATTTAAATGTGCAGTTTCATTTCACGCAGCTGAAAAACTGTTAGTGGAACTACTTGTTCAGTGATTCATTAAAACCTCTTTTTCACTGACAATGTATTTACAAACACAGAAAGCTGTGCTTAATTTTGGTACTTTCTTTGAAGTTCTGTGAGCAAAGTTTAAAAGGAAAAGACTGTAGAAGGTTTTCCAAACAAAGAGCTAAGCTTTGTAGCAAATTTGTTGAAGTCTTACTTGGAAATGTACTGACTTAGTTCTACAATTCTGGGTTCAGCTGAGTTCAAAGGAGGAGATCAAAATTTTGGGTGCAATCACTGCAAGACTTCTTTGAAAATGCTCTTGCTTTACTTGGGTGAAGTACGGACAGTTGGGAGTACAGTAGTTAAAAACAGTTGCACTGGATCAGCAGAAAACAGCACTGTTTTGGTACATCTGAGTAGATGCTGAACCAGGCATTTAACAGCAAGTGTGTGGCTGCAGGAGGCTGTGGGTTTGTTGTTTTAAGTCGTAATTTTTCTGGCCTGTGCATAGGTTTTGTTGGTTAATTGAACAGCTTTACACCGTAATGAGGCTCATGTTTGTTGGTTTGGGTTTTTTCCCCCACAGGCTGGAGCAAGAAGTAGATCCATTTTAGCAGAGAAGGTCAGACTGAGCCTTCAATATGAAGAGGCCAAAAGAAGGTAACCGGGTTAGTGGCTTCGTTGCGTTACGGTGTTGGGTCGGGCTGGTGCCCGAGCTCTGTGGCAGCCATGACGTCGAGTGGACAGCGCTCGGGGCGCAGCGCTGCCGCTCCGTCACAATCCAGGCAGAGTTCCGGGAGCAGTCGGTTTTACATCTGATGCCAAGCTGAATGTGTTAAGAAAGAAAATGCAGACAACGACAAAGTAATGGCAGTTGCAGGATTAGGGGAATAGAGTGAGCTGGCTTTCCGCTGAAAGGAGTTGCCAGGCTATTTATGTCCGTCATATCCTCCTGTGGGATCATCACTCCGGTTTACTATGCCACTGAAGGCTCTTCAGTTTTAGAGTTGCTTCAGACTTCCAGTGCAGATTTAGTGGGCTTAATTATTTTTTTTTTTCCCTGGGACTCTGCATAATTTAAACACTTGTTATCACTGTGGGGTTGGTTTTTTTGTTTAATGAATTTAACCTGAGGAGAAAAGAAATCAAGAACTGCTGCCCTGGTGAATGTGGAATGCCTTTCAAAGAAAGTTCTGCAGTGGTTGCTCAGGAAGGCAGCGCCGTTTTGATGAACTGCCACAGCACTGAAGAATGGGCATCAGCAATCAGAACGTTTGTGGTTAGAGTGGCATTGTCTTCTGGGGCACTAGAATTGCTGCATAATACTGGGGGAAGATTTACTATTTAGAAAAAAAAAGATGTGTGGGGGATATCTCTCCATTAATAATGTCTTTATTGTGTTGTATTATTTTCTAATACTTTTCACAAAATTAGTTGTCAGCTGTCCAGCAACCTTATAGTTTTTGTTATGGAGGTCCTTTGTAATTTAAGAGGAATAGAAATCTGAAAAGTTCCTTTTTTGCCAAAAAGAACTAAACAAGGCAATAAAATTAAAGTAGCACTTTTCCCCAGATGAAAACTGTGCCTAAAATGCCATTTAATCTCAGATTTAAGTATTATTTCAGTTGGAATACTATGGCATGGTCAATTAGAAAGCTAGAAAATGAAATCTGCAGCTTCTAAGTGCAAAGTAAAGGCGTAGTTAGTTTTTATGTTCTAAAGGCAGGAGGCTGCGCAACCAACATTTTTTTTGCCTACTTTCAAGCATATACCCTCCTCATACAGAGCAGTAGCTACCTACCATCCTTGCCGGTAACAACAGTAATGCTTTATATCCTCATTACAGATCATACAACTTTATTATATGATCAGTGCGTTCAACAAAGAGCACTAAGGCTGTTGTGTTTGCTCAGTATTGAGCATATGTGATTTTTGGCTAAGAATCATCATGTACAGAATATCGATTGTCAGGCGGTGTTTTAGATGCAGCTAGGTGGCATTTTTTTCTCAGGCGTAACTGATCCCGAAACAGATCGTGCTCTGTTTTTGATGCCAAGAAGTCCCATCATTGTGTTTTATCTCTCTTTTGTAGGAACAAAAAAATTCCTGGTAGTAGGTCAGTTTATCACTTCTACCTTTAAAAAAAAAAGGGGGAGGGGGCACAGAGAAAAAGGAAAAAAAGTACAGTGTTCAGAGTATGGAGTACTGCAGCACAAGATCTCACTTTCTCACAAATCAGCCAAGAATGCGGGTCGAAATCTCAGTAGCTCATGTATTTACCTTTGCGTAACTAAGTATTTGTTCTATATAACCTTAATGTTCTTCAAGGTTAAATTATCTGCTTTTAAATGGTATCTTTATTCAGTTTTGTCTGAGAACTGCCCAGTAATGAACACTCTTTTCAGTTTTAAATAAGACAATCAGAAGTCTTTAAAGAGTTTGCACATACTGGTTTTATTAGTGAATACAGGATGAACTTAATGAACTGTACAGATCTTGGAATAATGAAGATACGTATCAGTTTGCACATAAAGTTCAGCACTTAATTATGTTCCTCCTAATTATTATGACCGTTGCAATATTTGCTATAATTTAAGAAGTATTGACCACCTTTTCTGAAATATTAAATGTGCAAATTCTTAGTTGTTTTGTGTTAAAATAACTAAGAGAAAGAGAGGTTCATCTTAATTGAACTCTACTTGAAAATTACCGAATAATCTTGTATGTTGCGTATTTTCTGTCGCTTAGCCAGCAAAATGTCTTGAAGAGGTGGAATGTTGGTGTCAACCGTGCTGAATTCGGTTGCAATTGTTGTTCAGAAGGATCTGGTGTAGCGTGCTGACAGTCCTGTCCTGATGTGGTGAAGGTCTGGCTAATACTCCTCGTTGACCTGTTGAGCAAGGACTTCCTCAAAAGCGTGAGACCAGTTCAGTTTTCATATCCATTTAGTCCTTTGCCTGTCTGATGAGGCAGCTGAAAAGAGTGTCAGTTATGGCAGCAGAGACTTTTCTGTAGCAAGGGGAGCAAAAGAACTGTTTGGAGACCACCATCTCATCCCGTAAGCCATCGAACAGCTGTCAGCAGCAGCTACTTTCAGAACAAGGTCAGCTGGAACCACTGACCTGGAGATGAAAGTCTCAGCGTTTCATTATCCATCTGAAATTATCCGGTTGTTTTCCCCCTGAGCGCTGCTCCTCTAAAGGACTGTTGAATATAAATGATATACGTAACAGCTACAAAATACATTGAAATGCTTCGTTTAATTTCACTGCTGATAATATTTTTTATTTTGGATTTTTTTCTGTGAAAATACCCTTTAGGCAAACTGGCAGGGGTTTGGTGGGAGTATGGCTTGTTTTCATTTTTTAAGCTGCTATTTTTTCACTGAGGTGCAGATGAGGAGGAAGTGTTACCTACAGAAAAAGAAAGGGGGGAGGGAGTTCCCCTTAAGCTTCTAAGTATAAGCAACGGGATAGTTAGATTCAACATTAACCATTCTTAGCTTTAACCATAAATAAATGATTTAATGTACTGTAAAATTAATACCAGAGATGCAAAATAAGCATGGTATTATTAGTTTTGTTAATCACAGAAAACAAACGGGAAAGAGGAGAAACGTTTTCCCAGAAATCTGTCAGAACTACAGAAAGATGACACATACCAAATTATCTCTGTGTATTGATGAAGTCTGGCGTGGGTCATTACCTTAGGTAGGGCCTGGTAACATTGAAGTTGTACAGATTTGTTATCAGCTGTTCAGCTAACTTCAGTGTACCTAACTATGGCAGCTACAAATAAATAGAAGTAACAGATCAGTTCCTCTTACCCGAGATTGTATGGGAACATCTTTCTGTTTTGACTTACACTTTCTCTGCCTTCTTCCCACGCTACGAGAAAGAGATGCAGAAGGCTCGGAGCTGTTACATAGTTCAGAGCTGCCGTATCTTTAGCTGTGCAGCTGGTTCAGGTGTGGCTAAGGCTGGAAGTGACCGAGAGTTATCTTCTTATTAAATACGCGGCACCTGTAACGGGAATTTTGAGGCTTTCCCAGTGGACAGTGAGTCTTCATTGCAAGACCTGCACTTGTTAAGCTGTGCTGGTGAACGCGTAGACAGAACGATTACGGAGACTGAACACTGGAAATAACCTGTCTGGATCAGGACTGAGCTATAGTCTGATAATAGTGTAGGGAAATTTCTGCTCCCGTTGTACGCGTGTGTCTGCGCAGTATGTTTGAATAACCAAGTCCCGAGTGCCTTAACTCTGTGATTCGACATCTGCAACAGGAACAGCAGTTGAGAAGCCTCAAACTTCTGAGTTGATAATCTCCCTTCTCTTCAGGTAGCCGCTGTCCTGTTGCCTTTTGTTTTAACCACATGGAAGAGCAGTGCTTTTGCCTTGTAATATTTGCACACCTGCGTGCCGCCGAAGTGAGCGCCTTGCTATGGTGCGTGTTCTTCTGCCATGGCCATTGCTGCTTCTGAGGAGCGGTCAGCCGCCAGCAGCTTCGGGGAAATCCATCGTACTCCTCAACGAGTGAAGCATAGTCCCACTGCTGTGTTACCAGACAGACCGGTTTCGATAAAGCTTTTATTAATGTTGTGACTTCAGCTTGCCATTGGAGCAGCTCATTTTTAATGCGTACGCGTATTGCTGTCACCCTGGGTAGGCGGCTTGCTTTTTTGGAGCAGTCTGCATTCTTGTGAAGCAAAACCAGTTAAAAGTATGGCTTTGAGTAGAAAATGTTGTTATATCCCGATACCTTTCAAAGTGTGGTACCATTTCTCACTGTCCTGGGATTTGTGTGCTGGGCTGGGCTCAGACAAATCTGCTGTGATTTATTTTAGCATGGCCAACTTGAAGATTGAACTCTCTAAGCTGGATAGCGAAGCCTGGCCTGGGGCGCTGGATGTGGAAAAGGAAAAACTGATGTTAATCAATGAAAAAGAAGAGCTTTTAAAGGAGCTCCAGTTCATTACACCACGCAAGCGTACTCAAGATGAGCTAGAGCAGCTAGAAGCAGAAAGGAAGAGGCTTGAACAAGAACTGCTGTCGGTGAGAAGCACACCCAGTCAAGCACTTGCTGAAAGGTAAGAGGTGGTCTTTGGCTGATACTAAACGCTGCCTTCTGCGATCTCGCCTTTGTACTCATTACAGACCCCGAACTATGCCTTGATGGGCTGTTTTCCTTCAGTAACTGTTCTGTGTAGATCTTAATTAAATTTGTTATTAGCCCACTGGGCAGAAACACAAAGAAGTCTTCTGTACTGCGAGAGAATGCGAACACCCTGTATGTGCTCTGCAATATTGGTTGCTCTGCGTTTGTTACCAGCGTGAAAATGCCTGTGACAGATGTTAAATAACTGAGGAATGTCAACATACCAGCAGGAGGGCAGGACATCATTCACTCGCTTCTGATAATAGCTGTAAACTATTTGAACTCGGGTTACAAAGATTATCTTGATTGTTGCAACATCTGAAGCCTTTCATTGTGAGTTTTGTTACATACAAAAATGCAACAAAAAGTGAGGGGGAGGGAAGCTCAGAGAAGTAAAATTGCTGCAAAACTTCCCTAACTTGCTGCTACCTCACTGGTCGCCGAAGCAACTCCCACAATAAATTGTTTTAGCCAGATTCAGAGTCTGAGAAAATCAAAGGTGACTGTCACAAATGGACTCCTCATCAGCTGTTAAGTGGAAATAAATTTATGGGCACCTCTAGCACACACAGAATGCAATAAACACAGAATATCGTGGGGTGTATCAGTGTAGTATGCCTTACGGAAGTACTACAATCAGCATTGTAAGCCTTTCCTACTTCCCTCTGCTAGGAAACACCTGCTGTGGTTCCAGTTTCACTGAACGGCGAAATTCCTGTTAGTGGCTTTGGAAGCTGGGTCCTAAACTGTAGCTGAGCAGTGAGGAAATTTTTTGTTTATAACGTACATATGTGTGTATTAGGCATGATTCTTAAACATATTGGTGGTACATGTTAGAATAGTTTAAAGTTCATTCCATTGATAATCCAGACGTGTTGTAGAAGAAGAGTGATGTGCTGCTGGAGCTGTGTTTTTACAGGAGAAGTTACCTGTCTGTTAGCAGCATCCAGAGTACCACGGACCCGTTGCTTGCTGACTCCCCGTAATAAAAGCAGAATTAAGGGGTCAAGAATAAAATCACATTCACAAACAAATAATTTGAATCTAAGACTTTGATAATATGCTGTTGTAAGTAATAGCTGTATCTTGACTCATGCGGTAAATAGGTAGCTGCTTTCTCAGCCTTCTGTTTTGGGTTGGTTTGTTCAGTGCCGGTTCTGCACCCGGCCGTTTTCCTGGGCATGTCACAGGTCAATCTTGGAGTACCAAGGGCAGGTAGAATTGTCTCCCACTGTCAAGAAGAAACAAAATGGCAGGGTTTTTTCCATGTGTAGTGACAGAAGTAGTTGTTCAAGCGTAATTTTTTCCCTCTATTTTTTTGAAAATTTTCTGCTTTTGATTTTTATTCCTGAAAATGTGGAATTTTTTTCTGAGGTTACTGTAGGATTTCCTGTCGTATGCTGCTGGCTGTGGTAGCGTTTATGGTGGCTTCCAAGTTGCTTTTTTTCCTATTCTAGTGAATTTCTACCCGCAACTGTCTGTGATATTAAAACTGCCTCCCTTGGTGACTTCAGAGCACATAAATTCTTTCAATTCTTTCACACCAGGCTATTTTGATGATTATTTCTGGTGTGTCTGCTATAAACTTAAAGAAAATCTTCATTTTGGGGAAGGATTCAGATGGTGAAACTTTTCCTGAAATGCTGAGAAAAGGATACATGTAATTGTATCAGGTCAACCATCAGCATTTTGTTTCTTGGAGGTGAGGAAGATTCTTCTCTCCGCTGTCCGTGGAGGAGCCACACCAGCTTCGAAGTGCTGCACTGTTCTTGCATTCGTATTTTCTTTCATGGAGTTTCATGAATGCCTTAGGTTTCCCGTGTTTTCACAGGTACTGATAACGAAGCAACAGCGTGAGCAGCTATGGGTTGTGTCAGAGCTTGATGTGATGAGGGTGGTTTGGTTTGGTTTTGGGTTTTGGGGTTTTTTTTAGTTCTTTCTAAAGGGGGAAGAAACAGAAGACTTGCTCTGACTCAAAACAAAAATATTATAGCATAGCCCTGCGTTATTTTGGAGTAGGATGCTGAAATTCCCACTAGTAGATGCACTTGGAATCAATTTACAGAAGGAGGGTATAAATCATAGCGTATCAGATTCAAAAAAAGCAGAAACAGGGCGTACTGTGACCGCTCTAAGAAGCCTGCCAGCAACTCTACAGGAATAACTGGGTTGCGGAACTGCTGAGAACTATTTGCTGCTTTCTTACCTCTGCACTCATGTCAGGGAGATTCCCTTACAGCTTTAGTCCGTGGTAAAATCACAGGCGTTGAAGCAGATGCACGATTTAACTACTTAATTGTGCTGTTGCCGGCAAAACTGGCCCCTGCTCTTGTGCCTGTCTGAAACAAACACGCCTGCGCTGAAACGTGGGGTGTGTGGCCTTTAACTTTTAACGTATTCTTTGAAGATTCTGTGCCCCCCTCAGCACTGTTAACAATTTAAGATGAAAAATTGGAGAAAGATGTGTGACCAACACTCAGGTCCCTCCTGCCACGAGTGCTAGGTGAATTCAGATGGAGGGGTGCAGGCAGGAGAGGCTGAGAGGCCCACGTCAGAATAGAGAACACGATGGGTGCTTAGGTGTTTATGTAGGCTTTGGGGACGTTAAAGTTCCTGTTCATGCTACAGAGAAGCAAGGTTCATTGTTTGAAAGTTTTGGGGTTTTGTTTGTCCTGATGTAGAATGAAAAAAAATTCCTTGAATCTCAATTTTTTGTGAGATAGTAAAGTTATTTCCCACGTGTCTGGGAACTTCCAAGAGTTGTTTTCATCCTCTGACTTGTGGTTTTTTGACTTGTCACTAGCATCTTTCTGAAATTTGCCTGCAGGTGTTACTAGTAGATCAAATTACATCCAGGAAAGAATTTTTGTTTCTGGAGCTAAATTATATGGGATAAATTACATTTTGTCAGCCTACTTAAGATAATAAAGGAAAATAAACTTTTGGCTTGTGCTTTGGAGGAAAAAAAGACAAACAAACCTTGTAGTTTAATAGTACAAATTCAGTGGAACAGCTATAGGTGCCTGTTTTGAGGACTCTAGTCAGAGAAGTTCCTAAGCTTTTAATTGTCTTTCTTCCTTTTTGTCATTAGGAGTTGAACACATACAGCAATTTTTGCACCTCTTTCTTGAAGATAAAATGATAGTTCACTATTAAAAAGCCACAAAAGAGTTAGCAAAGAGCACTCTGGCTTGGGAAAAGCCGGACAGATGGGGCTTCAAAAGTAGACAGGAGGCATTGGTAACAGTAAAATGGTAGGAAGGAGTGCTTGAGCTCATAGATGAGCAGAATTCTTGGTTTGGAAACCCGAGTGTCCGTCTTCCTGAGCGAGGAATGCAATACTGTGGATGCTTTTCACAGTCCTGGCAGATGAACACGTTATTGCGGTGTAGGAGCCGGCGCAGCGTGGGCAGCGGAGTGGAAGCTCGCACCCTGGCTGACCTCGGGGTAACTTATTCACCTTTGCATAACCCAGATTTGCTCGCTGAATAAGCATGGGTGTAAGCAAGTGCTTTTCATGCTTTGCTGAATTGAGGACTTAATGTCTTTTTGCTGGTATCTGACACTCAAAGAGGGTGGATTCTGGGAAGTCTCAAGTATTTCATTCTGTTTGCATAAGAAAGCGATGGTTGATTTTGGGGTTTTGTTCTTTGAAGTGTTCTCTGCATTTGAATTTTAATTTATACATCCTTGAGATGCCAGAAAGGCCTGAGAATGAACATCAACCCCCCTCCCCTTTTTTTTTTAAAGGATGGGAGGTAATTTCTTGTCTCTCAGATTAGTTGCTTGAGAACTTGTGACATGTATCAGTTGACTGAGCAAGAGCTAGAGGAGAATATACTAATCCACAACTACAGAAGGGTTTTAGCTGAATCCACTGAGGGAAAGCAATTTATGTGGTGTTGTAAATGGAGTGATAAAAGGGAACTATAAAAGGAAAAAATCACTGTAAGGGTTAGTGAATCCTTTCTGCTACCAGCTAGCCAAAAGGAATGGGAGAGTTTCCCCATTTGTGGTTTTAGAGCTATGCTGGATAACAGTGCAGGAGGCAATAAATCTGCTTTTTCGTAAAGGTGGACCTTGATAATAAGCATTACAACACTGTGCAGCTCTGAGGTGATGGCAAAGCTGCTGGGGATCAAGAAATCTTTACCAAGGACTCGTAAATATGGTCCATCATCTCAGAACCTTGCGTTTGAATGCTGCTTTGATTTACTGTGCTTAGACTCTAGACGAAGACTCTGGAATCAAAGGGACTGCTTTAATTTTAAAATTCCTGCAGTACAAGCCCAAGTTCTTGCATTATCGGAACTAATACTGGTATTAGTGTTCTTTTGTGTTTTTTTTCTGAGACTGTATACAGCATGGCTTCTTAAACTGTTTTAGTACAGGTCTTCTTTTCCTGAAGTTGCAGCTATTTTCCCGGTGCTCATCGGTTACTCTTTTGTTGGGCGCACGTTCCCCGTGGTGCGCTGTGAGTGTACCAACCTTCTGCTTGCTTGCACACGCAGCAGGTTTGCTACAGTGCTTGGTGTTCTGCAGGTGCAGTCACTCTGCTGAAGTGGTTAGGGCTTTGCGATAGGGCTGAGAGCGAACACGGTCTCTTGAATTTTAATAGTTGGCAACCAGATGGAAATATGAGGGATCCTCCCTTTGTTTCTGTCTTATCTATAAAGTATTTTGCCTCCGGATTATTTTTGTAATGCTTTCCTATACTTATATGTACCTCTCTTTCCAGATTGAAATTGGAGGAGAGAAGAAAAGAGTTGGTACAGAAACTTGAAGAAACTACGAAGTTAACTACGTATTTGCATTCACAGCTTCGGAGGTGAGACTGTGCTGCGTAATGTAAAACCCATTTCCAGCAAATACCTAGTGGACCTCGATGCCTCAACTTCGTTCTTAGGTTTTCCTCTTAGCTGGAAGCTGAACAAGATTTGTTTAATACTTAAGTAAGAAAATTCAAGTGTAATTAGTAGCTTCAAGCACTTTGCCGCCATGCAAACCTGGCGTACCTTTATAATTTCAGTAAGCACTCAAGACAGGATTGAAGGGATTTTTCGCGCAGCTTCCATAATTAAACAGGCAGACGTTATTTTGCTTCATTATAAATAAATAAATCAGAAATTCTCTAATTGGTCATATCTTAAAAATCCTGTTATTGAGGAGACCAAATGGGTTCTCAGAGTTGTTAGATGAGTTGTTTGAACTGTAGCTTTTATTCTGTGTAATAACTGGAGAGGCTTAATGAGTACGTGTATGCCTGTAAATCATTGAATCATTGGACGCTTTGGGTTGGAAGGGACCTTTGAGGTCATCTAGTCCAACCCCCCTGCAGTGAGCAGGGACAGCTTCAATCGGACCAGGGTGCTCAGAGCCCCGTCCAACCTGGCCTGGAATGTTCCCAGGGATGGGGCATCGACCACCTCTCTGGGCAACTGGTGTTTCACCACCCTCGTAGTAAAGAATTTCTTCCTTATATCCAGTCTAAATCTGCCCTCTTTTAGTGTAAAGCCATTACTTCTTGTCCTATCGCAACAGACCCTGCTAAAAAGTCTGTCCCCACCTTTCTTACGAAGCCCTCTTTAAGTGCTGGAAGGCCGCAGTAAAGTCCCCCGCAGCCTTCTCAGACGTCTCACCCAGATCCCACAAACTGCACCTTCATTGGTGATTAGGTAGGGAAAGAGTTTTTTAAATCATTTTCTAAAGTATTTTGTGCTTGTGTGTGTTTGGACTTTTGGGAGTCCCCTTATCCAGTTCAAAGCCGTTTTCTAGCCCAGCGGCAGAACTTTTAAAGTTGATGGCTCTGTTACTGTTCAGCAAATGTCTTCAAAGTGTTTAGCAGGGGCTGCCTTGAATTATTTTTCCTGATGCTTTTTCCCAGCAGAGCCAGGGCAGTGACGCTCCGTTTCTCTGGCCTGGCAGGGCTCCCTACCTCCTGCCGTTGACAGGAGAAGACTGCGCGTTACGGCCTTTGCTGTGCCGATGTCGTTGGATTTACTGTGTGTGTAGGGTGTGCGCTGTGAAGCGTTCTGCTGTGAGTTGTCTCCTCCTAGCTGCCACGTGCCCCGGGTGCTTGGGCAGAGGGCAGGCTGCATACGTTGCCCTAGAGGTGGGATAACCTCCTGCGTCTCTGCTGCCGCAACCTCCTTCCCGGGCTCCCTCTCCTGCCCCACTGACCCCACAAGCGCCCGCGCCGGAGCGGAGCAGGTCTGTGAGGGGACGTGGCGGCTGAGAGGGCGGCTGTTACTGCAGCCTTCTCCAGCAGAAAAGGGGCTTTGGCAGCGGGCCGCAGGCTGGATAAGTTGCCCTGATAGCCTGCGGGTTGGGCACCCGGGATCTGAGCCGAGTACGGGTACAGAATGCCCCGAGCAGCATTCAGTTGTAAATCGTGACAGCTCCAGTCAGTCTCATCTCTCCGTGTCCCGCTTTGTGCTGGTTTTGTTCAGTGACACCAGTGTACGTGTCTGTGCTTCCTTCGCAGCCTCTCGGCGAGTACGCTGTCTGTGTCTTCAGGGAGCAGCCTGGGATCTCTGGCATCCAGCCGCGGATCTCTCAACACGTCGAGCAGAGGGTCGCTGAACTCGCTCAGCTCCACCGATCTCTACTACAACCACGGCGATCAAATACCGGATTTGGACTATCAGTATAAACTTGACTTCATATTGCAAGAAAAAAGCGGTTACATTCCTTCGGGGCCTATCACTACCATTCATGAAAACGAAGTGGTGGGTTCCCATGGGAGGCTGGGTTACAGTGACTCTCCTTCAGCTGCAGACCATTCCAGATCGACTGAACCTCCCAAATCTGTGACGTCCCTGTCTTCCAGATCCTCACTGTCCTCCTTGTCCCCCCCTGGCTCCCCTTTGGTTTTAGAAGCTGCCTTTTCAGGGTCAGCTCAGAATTCCCCCCTGCATCACCTCACTGCGGACTTTGAAGACTGTGGCATTTCGGGTGATTTTGCAGGCATTAGTCTCTGTGAGAACCAAATATTACTGGACTCTGAAGCTGGAGCAGGATCTCAGATTCCTACGGATGCTAAAGATCTTAATGAAGGCATTAGGCAGCCGCTGCCTTCTCTACATGAAGGAAGTTCAGGTAATAAAAAAGTCTAATGCCAAATGTACGTGTAACATGAAATTTTTGAACCAACAGCTGGCTTTTCAATGGGGAGGTGCCTCGTGTAACCGAAGAGTATCGATCAGCATACACTTTGCCGTGGTGGGCAGTCAGTAATTCTGAGGGTCGTTGCATGACTGCCAGTTTTGGCTGCAGAGAGCTACGATCACCCTGATTCCATCTACATTTTTCGATAGCTATCTTGGAAAGTATTTCAGACTCTGTCATGAAAAAGTAACAGAAAAAACTGAAGCAGGATCTTGAAGAGAGGGAGGATGCATGGCGTTCCTAGGTATTGTCAGGATGTACGGGGACAGAGCAAACATACCCTCTGCTGGTTTTTGGTAACCGTCACTGAAAGATCTGCAGTTCATTTTTCGTGTGTGAGTTGAGAAAGACAGATGACCACATGCCATGTAAGTTACACTGAGAGTCTCCCCATTTTTAACATGGATTTCGTAGCTTTCAGTTTTTCATCCATCCGAGTTAAAACAGAGCTCCTAAATGAGTCTAGGCTCCCCCTGAAGTCTGTGGGCAGCTTCCAAAAGGAAGAGTCATCTCATCCTAAAACATCCTTCCCTTGAAGGAAGATGGGATGAATGACCCTGTGAGTTGTCAAGGTATCCTTAGTAGCTAGTCAACGTTGACTTGGAGGTGGTTGCATTACGTGGAATGAATTCCAATTCTGGTCTGCAGTGAAAGCCACGTGACATACTTAGTCATCTTATATTGTCAAAGCCTTTGGCAGAGTCCGACCTTCAAAAATCCCAGCTGCCAAGAACTGATGGCTTGTCCTCAGTCTTAGAGCGTTGACTTTGCCGCCTTTTGTGAGGGTTGACGGTCTGTTGTGCTTTCTCTGCACCTTTATCGACTTTTTCTAGTATCTTTCTGTGTCACTGTCTTTAAGTATCTCGCAAACCGTTCGTGTGTTCACGTTACACAGAGGCTCTGTTTTCCCAAGGAAGAGCGGAGGGAGCCAGATTTCCACGAGTGCTGAGCGCTGGCAGCCCTGGTCTGCACCCAGCATTCCCAGCTCCGTGTTTCTGGGCCTGAGTTGGTGGTGAAGCAGCCAGCGAAGGAGCTTGGGTGTCTGAGAATAAATACAGCCTACTTCTAGAGAGCACATGGTCTGGGTTTGTTGCCAGGCTTGAACCCTTCTGCCTAGAGTTTGCCAGTTTTTAATAAAAGTACCTGGGCATATTGATACAGGCACATATTTTAACAAATAATTTGCTTTTATTTATATCTCTCTCTGTCTCTCAAGGAATTGTTGAAATGTCTGTTGGTTAATTAGATTAGCTTACTGCAGTACTGTAGTAATTTCAGTATTGACCAGAGCAATGTGGCTCCGGAAGAGAAATGTGTGGTATAAGTACAGGCTGGGAGTCCCCACTGTTCAGCTGTGCAGAAAGGAGAAAAGCTGTCTGATGTCCTGATGGTCTGAGCTTGTGAAATGCAAAGTGGAAGGACACAGAAGGGGATTTAAGGGGGAGGGAGTCATTTTGTCCTGTGTTTTTTTCAGTATAATGGAACATAGTACTTATTTTGCTTTAGAGCCGTATTATAAAAGGTAGAGAAATAATTAATTTTCCTGCTGGTATTTTAGCAGCATATCCTTGCCAAATTAACAAAGATTTTCAGTCTGTCTGTCTTTGCAGTCTGGCTGCAGCTCCTCTAGTCTGAGAAATGAATTTAAGATGGTTTGGAATTTGGGAACACATAGGGCTATGAGGAATCAGAATTAATTTTTTTCAATTTATGTCTTTGGATCATTATTTTCAAAGACATGATGTGGTTGTCTAACATTTTTGAGCTTATTTGAGGACCTGTTATTCTGGATAGTGTCAGAGTGGTTTTTAAGTCTGTAAGTAGTTATGGTTTTAAAATATAAATTCATCCTGTGATGCTTCATACTGATACTTCCTCATGGAGGGTCATATATATGATACAAATTATCTTTAAATCTGTATGAAGACTGCCAAAACAACCACTCAGATTTTAAAAAGCCAGACACTAATTAATTATGCTTCAATACCTCTGGTTTGCACAGTAAAATGGGCCTCATGGTGAGGCTTCACTACATTAGCAGCGAGACACAGACCTGGGGTTGGTTCCGTGTTTCTGCTCCAGTTTCATTCCTGGAGCTGCCGCAGTGCTGAGTGGGAAGGGTTTCAGCACACTCAGCCGGAGGCGTGAAGCCTGCGTGGAAAATTTCAGCCCACACACTTCAATTTTACAAGACGACAAATCCGAATACTGCTGAATCTCAACTTGGAGGTAGACAAACACACCCGAGGACAGCATAGCTAGCGTTTTCCTGTAATAATCCGCCCTGGTCCTTGAGATGCAGCGCTCACCTGCTTCTCTGTCTGCCTCCGACTTCTCTGTACAGGTGAACCATACTGATATTTGCTCCTCCGCACATGTCCCTGCTGTCAGAAACCAAGCTGGAATATCATGTGTTTCTTCCACAGTCAGTCTCTGTCATTGTCAAAGTCGATTCGGGCTGCTGCGGTAATTCCTAAGGGTAATCAATAAATCATGTCATCACCTTCACCCCTCACATGGTGGGGGGGGAAGGGAAAGAGCACTTCATCATCAAGGAAAAAGCATTCTTACTGCCATAAATAAAAGCACAAATGCAGCAATCAATCATCTAATCTGAAGCCTTCAATTTTAAACAACTTAGCAAGATGTAAAGTCATGATTCCGGTGGGGGTGATAACGCATACCAATATCCTCACCCCCTGGCAGATGGAAGTACTGCACGGGCTCTCCGCGCACTGTGCCGCAGAGCGTGGCTTCCCCTGAACGCCGCTGCCTCGCTGCACGGCGCGAGCATGTGAATGCGAGTCGAGGATTAAAGCTAAGTAGTAACTGATAGTAAAGGGACCGTAGCAAAAAAAAGTTTTTGATGATGGTACACCAGAGGGGATTTTTCATTTCTAGCCGTTACATCACTGGGAAGTCTGTCTGACTTCTGAATATGTCATAAACAGTAGGCAAGCACTTCACATGTAGCCAAAGTGTTACTGCAGTGCGGGATGTGAACATGGCAAATACAGGTTTAAAGATCAGGATAACGAGGGTTACTAATGAAGATGATCAAGGGTAATAGCTAGCTCAACAGATACGGGTGATGATAGGAGCCTGCATAATAAGGGTTGTACGTGTTAAAGTCCCCAGCCGGAATACGCGGTAACAGCAGTGCAGGCTCAGAATGTTTAATGATGTGGAACAAAACCACTCTGTGATACTCAGTTAAGGGTCACCGCTTTCCACTTGACAACTTTCTAAGCTATGCGCTTCTCTCTTTCTGACTATTAATCTCTCAGACTGATTTTCATTCTTCTTTCTTTTTGTAGGTGTTGACTTACCGAGAAGAGCAGCGAGTCACCTGCTGGAGGAGAAGACAGCTTGTGTATCTGCGGCGGTGTCCGATGAGTCTGTAGCTGGAGATAGCGGGGTGTATGAAGCTTCCATGAAACAGTAGGTTTGAGAAATAATGCAAGGCTTTCCACCAAAAATTGAAATATATCTATAAGCAGCTGTACAATGCCAGCGTAGGTAGTTTGTCGGTCTTTCCTTTTTTATAAATGTTTTGTGCTTTCATATTGAAAGGAAGGCACATTTGCCAAACAATGAAGTTTGATTTTTTTTTTAAGCTAATAAATTTATATTAGAGTGCTTCTATAACTTGGTTGAGTAGCATTAATATGCTACCTTCTAATCATGTTGG
>Ga0065711_1040674_pt1 | contig 16776 bp, 18 predicted proteins | sample Hoacrofraction12_FD_59098 | JGI IMG/M metagenome (GOLD analysis project Ga0065711, IMG submission 59098) | Hoatzin crop microbial communities from Cojedes, Venezuela - Epithelial fraction 12 v2 (version 2) | ecosystem: Host-associated > Birds > Digestive system > Esophagus > Crop | place... | reverse complement strand
AGGAAGAACTTCTTCCCTCTGAGGGTGACGGAGCCCTGGACCAGGCTGCCCAGGGAGGTTGTGGAGTCTCCTTCTCTGGAGATATTCAAGACCCACCTGGACAAGGTCCTCTGCAGCCTGCTGTAGGTGACCCTGCTTTGGCAGGAGGGTTGGACGGGGTGACCCACAGAGGTCCCTTCCAACCCCTACCGTTCTGTGATTCCGTGATTCTGTATTCCTGATGGCTGAGCGCAGAGGGGTGGAGGGGAGGAAGAGCGAGCTGTCACCTGAAAGCGGCCGGGCATTGTGTAGGGCCGTGGCGGGGGCTGCGCTGGGAGAAGCGTGATGGTGTGGGTGGTTGGTGGCTCGAGAGCCGCGGACGGGATCGCAGGGCTTGCCTGTGCAGCGTGTGCTGAGCGCAGGCGCTGGTAGCCCTGCTCTGTGTGCGTGAGCAAGTCGGTACCTGCTGCCGTGTGATTGGGAGGAGGGATGCTTTTAGAAACATGTGAGGGTGGCGTGAAAAAACAAGTCAGCTGAGCTATCCTTAGCTTGTAGGGCACCTGTGGGCTAGTAGGCACGAGGGGAACCGTGCGCAGAAGCTCCTCAGATATCAAGCTGGCCTTCATTTCCATTATCTCTCCTAATTCCAGCTGCGTAAGCTCCTTGTTTCTTTGAGATCTTGTCGATTCGAGACCCTGGCTCTAGTCACACCCGATCTCTGGGCGGAAGGGCAGAGCCAGCTCAGCCACCTTTGACGGAAAATGGTTTCCCGAAGAGAGAGCCTTGTGCCCTGTGGCAGGGCAGAGGGCAGTGCGGAGAACTAGCCAAGAAGCCTTTAAAGCCAAGGGCTTGAAGTAGCACCTGGCTAGGTGGCTGGCGAACTAATGGTACGTGGGGAAATGAGATTTCATATTCTTGAGCTAAGGGAGTTTGGGGAATCCTGTCCCCATGTGTCATCGGTTGCTAAAACAAGTCTCCTGGAAACGTGAAAAGTCTGCCTCTCTCTCTCCCCTCCTTGCCCTGTAGCAATAGAAGTAGCGCAACTTCATCTGAGTTTTGTGATAAATAAATGAGTAATCCTGCCTCCGAGGCTGTCTGGGACTTCTGCACCACATCCTTGCTCCAGCTTGTACCACGGTACAGTATTTTACAGTGTCTGGAATGGAGAAGACTTCTTTTGTGCAGCGTGCTGTGGTGTGTTCACTGGTCACAGCGCTGGCTGCGGGGTGAGGAATGGGGCGAGGCTCTGCTCAAGCCATCAGCCTTCGCTGTTTGCTGTTTTAGCACTCTAATTCTTCAGCGAGTTCCCTGGACAACTGATGACCGGGGTCAGGCCTGTTGGCCTTTGGTCAGCAAACTAAAACCCGGGTTTTTTTCTGAGCCGAGTTTGTAAACAAGACATAGGATGAAACTTCTTTTAGGCTGTCGTGGCAAGGGCTAGAAAATAGGAAGAACCCAATGCCAGCTCGAGTGCTGTGTGTGCTGAGAGTGGTGCTCTCCTTCCCACCAGGGAGGACTTTCATGTCCTAAACCAGCAGCTCGGCCGTGGCAGCGCAGCAGAAACTCTCCAGAGAAAGGGGACTGTGGAACCCTTCCCTTGTGTTGGTGGTACCTCCTGGTCAGGGTCCAGCAGCCCTGGGACTGTGGGGAAAGTTGGCGCGGTGCTTGCTCGTGTGTTAATGAAGGGTCTGCAGGCTCCAAGCTGCCTGTGCCCTCCTGTCGTGAGCTGCTGAAATGGTGTCTCCAATGGGAAGTGACTGGGGGAGAAGAAAAGTGACTTTCTAACCAGGTTGATGTTGGCCTGCTGTTGCTGAAGAAAGACCCAGACGTTAGTGGTGCTCAGCGGCACTGGCTGAGCCAGGTTTTACCTTGGGAACAGCTATGTAAAAGCGGGGTATTTCCCAAGAAGGCAACTGTGCAAAGCTGGTGTAAATGAGGCCAGGCTCATGGGGTTCTGTTCTCCAAAGATGAGTTTTGTATTGAGGTCAGTGGGAGGCAAAGGTGGACGCTCTTTTTGCCGCTGCTTGAGTACAATGGGGAAACCCGGGGAAGCCTTCCTGGACGAGGTGACTCTGCCCTTGTCTGATTTACATCCCTCCGGCTGGTGCTGACGCCCAGCCCGCTGTTGGCAGGCTTGCTTGATGTCGAGCTCGCCGCTTCCATTTGCTCAAAAGAAGCAAAGCGTCTTTCCAAGAGAAGGAATGGGGTTAGGAAGAGGAAGCTGTGCGAGGCTTAGCGTGCTTTACTGAGTCACGACGGGCTTGGCGTGGTAATTCCCTCTCTCTAGGTCCAGAGTTCCAGCAGTTTCATGTTTCAGCCCAGCGCAGCATCAATCAGGCCATTCTTCCAGGTCGGAGTTACTTTTGCTCCATCCCTCCCCTGCTCCCTGGGAGAGTCGGGCGGCAGCAAGGGTTCAGGGCGCAGTCCGAGCAGGGGGAAGCACCTTGGCCGTTTCTTGTCCTTCTCTGAGGAGCCGCCTCCCTTCCCCACCTAAGCACTCCAGACCCGCTGCTGTGAGCTGCCCCCATGGGGGTCCAGCTGCCCGCACCCCGAAGAGACGCCGAGGGCAGTTATGAGTGCTCGGGGTCTCCTGGGACCAGCTGGCAGCTTCACAGAATCACAGAATCACAGAATGGTCCAGGTTGGAAGGGACCTCTGTGGGTCATCCAGTCCAACCCCCCTAACGAAGCAGGGTCACCCAGAGCAGGCTGCACAGGACTGCGTCCAGGCGGGTCTCGAATATCTCCAGAGAAGGAGACTCCACAACCTCCCTGGGCAGCCTGGTTCAGGGCTCCGTCACCCTCAGAGGGAAGAAGTTCTTCCTCCTGTTCAGCTGGAACTTCCTCTGCTTCAGTTTGTGCCCGTTGCCCCTTGTACTGCTGCTGGCCACCACTGAAAAGAGTCTGGCCCCGTCCTCCTGACACCCACCCTTAAGATATTTATCAGCATTTCTAAGGTCCCCTCGCAGCCTTCTCTTCTCCAGGCTGAACAAGCCCAGCTCCCTCAGCCTCTCCTCGTCAGAGAGTAGGCTTCGTTTTCCCTCTGGCCCCACCGCGCAGTCGCGATAGATTTGGAGGACGTGCTTTTGCTGACAGTGCCTAAGAAAAACTTGAGATGTCTGATGACAGCGTGCTTGTGTCTTAAAGCTGCTCTGTGGTACTGAGGGGCAATTGTTGAAATGAATAAATAAATGGGCCCAAATAAAATTGAGGCAGGAAAACAGCTAAATGGGAAAATTACGGACAGAGCTGTCAGCCTGGTTTCGCTCATTTTGGGTTGGGTGGCAGTCGCAGGTGCAGAATTCAGTGACATTCAAACCTTCTCTACAGGTGAAGGGACACGAAGTGGGATCTCATTTGTTCTTCATGGGGCATCACTTTCTGGCATTCTGGGTGTTTTTTTTTTTTTTGGCAAGAAACTACAGGTAATTTATGTCAATGTCATCAAAGACACATTCTTGTTACCCTCACAACTGTGACCTTGTATCCAACTCGAAGAGTTATAGCGGGTGACCAGTGAGATGCTCAGCTTACATCCACGGGGCAGATTTTCCAAGCAGCAGCTGTGCTGGCAGGGCTACCTGCCATGCTGCCCGGCCGCCGCGGTGCCAAGTGATTCTGGGAAAACGCGGGCGGTGACGCCACAGACCAGCAACGACGGAGGTGAATTCCTGGAAGACGCCCACGAAGAGCAGAGCCCATGGCGCGGCATACTGTGGGACGCTCTGCCGTAGGGACAACCGGCACGCCGGAGGAGGGGTCAGGCCAGTCACACCGGCACGTCGCAGTGTCCTGTCCGCACAGCAGGAACCAGTCGCAAAAAATTGGCTGCCTTGGCAGGGAGGAAGCAGCTTAGCTGTCACAGCTTTCACTCAGAATTAGCTATGAGCTGGCCAGGCATAAATTGCTTTTAGAGCTGGTCCTGCCAGCTGCGTTACCAACAAAGCAAAAATTGTCTCAGGAACAAGGCTGGGGTTCACACGCTGAAACCCTACCTGTCACAAGGTTGCTAAACTTTTCCCTAGGGCTGGTACTACGGTATTTACTGTATTGGCATGCTGTCTTTTCTGTTTGACTGCTGCGTGATCGTATTATAACATGCCCTGTTGACAAGGACTAAACTCAGATCAAACTGCGTGAAGAGATAACAGTGGCCTTGATCGCTCCATGGTGAAACCAGAGTAAATTACTGGATGCCAGATGAGTTATTCCCTGTTTACTTCTCTTTAAACAAGCTTAGAATCTGGCCTTCAGATCATGTTATTTTTCTAATTCAGCTGGGTCGTATTTTTAAATTCACGTAGTGGTCAAAATGATCCAATAAATGCCGGCACACGCGAAACATCGAATGTACACATTTTTATTTTTTTTATTTAGTGGCTCTTTTTTTTAATTTAGTGGCACATTTTTTTTTATTTAGTGGCCCATTTTTATTTTTTTGCTGACTGCAGGACGGAGAGGTTTCATATTGGGACATCAACATCTGTTTCAGCAACGGGAGGCATGACAAAGCCAGGTTATAATCTGGGTGCTGATTACGGCATCGAAACACGTTGGCTCAGCACGGGGTAGATTTGGATCTATAGATAGATAAACTTTTTAGTGGCCTATGGCTTGATTTCAGCAGAGAGGAGGTTGTCACCATCTTTGTGCTAATTAAGGAAACGGCATGGGAAACTCCACGGCAGATACAGCCAGAGCTCAGGAAGCGTCGTTGCCCCTCAGTGTTTTTTGTAACAGCCAGTTTGTCTTGAAGTGGAGAAGCAGCTTCGTGTCTTAACTGTATTTCCAAACTGCGCTGCAGCTTGTTTGGGTCTTCTCCCTTACCTGTTTCTGGAGGATGGGTTGAGCAGTTGGGTCACAAACACATCAGAAGCGTGTTTTAGCTGTATTCAGGGCCGGGAGTGCAGGGTTAGATTCTCTGCCTTGACTGGGTTTATTTGTGATGTTGGCAGTAGCTGAACACCGAGAAATAAACGCAGGCTTGTGCTCATGCTTCACCAGAGGAACTTCCTTGCTGCTGAAAATAACGCTTCTGCCCAACAGTAGCTCTCTTTTTTTCATTCAGGCAGTGTTTTGGATACGTTATGCTGCGCTTAACATATTCCCGTGTTCAAGCTCCTGAGAAGGCAGGCTGAAACGTTGCCAACTCTATTAAGTTACACTGAGTCAGCTGCTGTGATTTTACCTTTGCTCTTGGTCAAAGTATTACACTCTATTATGTTTTTGTTCTTTTTTTAATACGTAAGAAATCGCGATACAAATGTTTGTTCCGTGTGCCTACATTTCCTCCTACTTCAATGACAAAACCAGCACTCTATAGTCATTATTAATAAGACAGGTACACCTAGAAGCTCTTGATGTTTTCCCAAGGGATTCAGAGCCCAAACATAAAGGATAAACAAAAATGGGAGAAATTGAGTACCTGTATTTGCATTTAAGAACAGGGAACTGAGGTAACCACGATTAAAGGGGCACTTAATTCCTTCTTATTGAAAGGCCAAACAAAGAAGTCTTCAGTGAGGCTAAAATAGACCCAGGACCAGCAGGTCTGTGCTCTGCAGGCGGCTCCGAGCTTGGTTCTGCCCACCAGCCCCAGCAGTGCCTAGGCCAGCACAGCCATATGACCGCGTGCCCCTCCGCGCGAGCTCAGGCCAGCAGCCCAGCTCTTTGCCAGCACCTTCATTAGGTCGGCACGGTTCTCCTGTTCCCGGTGCAAGGTTCTCCCGGAGCTGCTGGCCTTCTGCCACCTCCGCTTTAATAAGAATTCTTGCTGAATTGGCGTCTGCAGCGTGAGCTTGTGGTGCCTGCTTTGTGTTGACGGTTGAAGGCCTCCAGAATGGCAGCTGCAGAGAAACGGCCGCCATGTGTAGGAGGTCACGGCAGACCTTCCCCACGTGCCGGTCCGTGGGAAGAGTTTTGCAGCTCTTACAGGTTGAAGGTGGAGTCAGCTATAACCTGACTTACCTCCCTTGGCATTCTGAAGTCTGGTGGAGCATGATGCATGATGACACTTACTCTGCCTTTGCAAGTAGGAGGCTGCCTTTACGCCGAAGTGTCTCATCGGTGAACCTCACCTCGATGCAGAGTGCTTATTCAGATGTAACCACGAAAATGAGCGCTGGCTAAATAATGCCTCCGACTGAAAGGATCCACTGAAGCTCGTTATAATAATCTTAATGACTTCCAATTCAGCTGTGCCTGTGATACCAGAGTGCAAAGGCAATTATGGAAGTGCTCAATGCTATTATTATTTGATATTAGTGACAGGGTGGGGGTGAGACCTGGTGAGTCCTTCCCCCGTCTGGCCTAGAGAGGAATGAGGGTTGCCCCCATCCCCCCACCCTGTCACGGCCAGGGAGGAAGGAAGGAAGGGAGGAAGGGCTGTGCGGGCAGGGCTGGGCCAGGACTCCGCTCCCTCTCCCACCTGTGGCACCTTGGCTCGCTCCTTGCCGCCCTGGTGTCAGGACCTGGCTCCTTTGCATAGCAGGAGCTTTGGTGGAGGCGCAGCAAACTGGAGGAAAGGCACCACCCTTCCTGCCTCCATCTTGGCAGCAGAGCAGGAAAACATGCCGTCTCTCTCTGTCCCGTGCTGGTTTTGCTGGTTTTTGCCTCCGTTTGCTCTGTCCCTCCTGTGGCCCTCTGGTACTACCCAACGTTGCTGAATTTTCCCTTCATGCGCTCACCTTGACCACCAGCACAAGCACTCCTTGGCTTGCATGGGATTTCCATTTCTTCTGCGTTGGCGGTTCAGACTCTGAGGATGAGGGGGAGCATTCAAACCTGGCTTTTTAGGGGTCTCCAGCCAGGTGACCTCCTGAGGTCCCTTCCAACCTCAATTGTGCTGTGGTTTGTAGTCCCTGGCTCACTACCGGCGTTGTTCCAGCCTGGGAAAGTGCTAACCCTTTGACCCGTGAGGAGTTTTTAAGGAAACGGTGATAACTTACATGGTTACCAGCTTGCTGCCTGACTTTTGCGTAGGGCCTGGCAGACTCCATGATCCACGGGAACCCTCCGTGGGAGAGACCTGCGCGGCGGTGATTCAGACTCCAGCCATCGCTTGGCCCAGAAGAAGGCTTGATGACATGCCGAGGCTGGGACACACCAGCAGTGATTACGAGGTGATTCACTGCCTGTGCTCTGCCATTCAAAACATCTTCTGCGTTGCACAGCAGGGTCTTTCATGGAGGCTGCAATGGGGGAGTGATATTTGCACCTTCAGCTGCTGCCTTCTCATCCTCTCCCTGCCACGGTATGGCCAAAAGTCTCGTGCAGCCAGGCACCCCAGTGCCCCCCCCACGCCAGCCTGTGCAGCGTGGAAGCACGTCATTGGACTTCGATGCCAAACCGAGGGGCAGGTGGGAACTCAAAGCCCTTTAATTCTCTGTGCTCCAGCCTGTAATTTGCACGTCATTCTTCAAAACGCTCATAAATTCTTTGCACTGCTCTTCCCACTTCCATTTTTCCTGCTGTCAGAAACGCGGAGCTCACACAGCCCAGACTGCTTCTGCGTTTCTTTTATAGAGCGGCACATAGCCTGCCGTCTCTTTTCTCATGCTGCTGCCTACACTTTCCTTCTCCCTGTTCCGCCCACCTTTTTGTCCTCCGCTCTTCCTCTCCTCCAGATGTTCTCCTGCCGGATGCATGCACTCATATGGTTTCACCAAAACGGTCTGACCGCACTGACTCCATCCATCTCATCCTGCTGACCACTTCCCAAAGCGCTGGTGTTACTGCGTGCGGAGCAGGGCAGCGCTCGGCACCGGGGAAGTGCCATTTTTACTGACCCGGGAACTGATACCGCTCGCGGCAGTTTGCTGGAGGCACTGGTGAGATCTGAGGCACGGAAAGTTGACTCACGTTGGCTGGGGCTCACAAACGTGTTGGGGCTAATAGCACACACGGCTTGTGTTGTGCTTTCCCTGAAGCAAAGTTGAGCAACGTGTTAGTTAACAAGTTAGGCATTACTCAGAGCTCCTGAACCTCGTGTTTTGCCGGTGACACAGTGGCAAACTTGTAGTACAAGGCTCCCGACATTTTCTGCGTAGTGTAATGGCCGAGCTCCAGCGGGGTTGTGCTCTGTCCTCTTCGTCTTACAGTTCTGCCTGGACATTTTTCAAATTTGAGTCTTCAGCTGTCGTGCGCTCTTGCCAGCTATTCTGTCTGTCGAAGTAGCTAGGTGAGCTATCTCTGGAGAATCATCTATCCACCCGCTGAATTTAGCCCGTTATTCCTGTGAGCGAACTGTCTTCAAACCGTCTTTCAAACACATTTTACGTGCAGTAGTATTATTTGTGCTTTGTCTAAGCGTGTGCTAGCTATGGGTTCTCTGTGTGCTCTTGGGTATAACTGTGGTTTTAAGAACCCACCGCTGGTTATTCATAGCGCACATTTAGTCATTTAACAAACATGGTATTAGTTCTGCTCTCTAAGTGGATGACTAATACTCTTATAAATAGGAGGAATGTGATCTGAAAGGTCACGTGAATGTTCCCAGTGTGAACATATTCCCAAACTATGAGACTTCTCATTCCAGGAGCATGCCTGCAAAAACGAAAATGCTCATTACTAGGGAGAAGAGAAAGGGTTCGAAACCCTTCCAAGCAATGTCTCTGCTTTAACTCAATCAACTTGCAATTGTTTGTGGAGTTTTGCATTGCAGAAGGTTTTTGCAGTGTTTGCTTTTCTCTGCAATCTCTCCTGACCTGCTTGGAAACATAGGAATTGCACCACTGGAACAGTCCTGGTCTCTCTCCTGTGCCAGTGCCCTCCCTTGGAACACAACAGGACCTGAATGTTTCCTAAAGTAGATATAAGAAACACCATTTAAGTTGCTTCCTAACCTCTTTCACATCCCATTGGAAAGCAAGACAATGCCTAACGCTGGGTTCCAAAGGACATGAGAAGAGTGCACAGTGCAGGTTTCTGCACTGCCTGTAAACCGACGGCTTTCCTCAGCTCAGTTCCGTGGAGAGGAGATGCTGTGCTGCCCAGGCGGTGGAGGAGGAATGGGGGGTGCTGCCTCGGAGGGGGGGTGCTTGTTATTGCAGCCTCCCGAGAGGTCGGCTCTCTCTGTCGGGGAATGTGGGAGGTAAAATGCAGCAGATCAGCTATGCAGGCACCCTCGTCTTTTCATTTTTATCAAATGAAAACAAAATAACTGAATGCTGCTGCTGTCCTGCTGTTGCAAAGTTTGGTTTCTGCTCACAGGAGTAGAAGGCTAAGGAGGGACCGGTGGCCTCAGGACACCCAGCTTCATTTCACGGCTGCGCCACAGACTCACTGTGGGTATGTCTGTAGCGTACGCTCAGCCCAGATTTAAGCCCTGTCTGTCTTCACGCACCACCTGCTTGGCCAAGTGAAGTCCTCAGCTGGCCTGTGACACCCTCTTGGTCAAGCCTGAGGCCCTCCTTGGCTGGAGCAGTGAGGAGGGATCCATCATGCCGGGGCTGGGGCAGGAGGGTCCTGCAGAGGCTGCGTGCCAGGGTTTGGGCTGCTGCTGCCACAGTGATGCCAGCCCAGCGAGGCACCTCTCCCGCTTGCTGCGCTGTGAAGTCAAAATGAAGCCCTTCCAGTGGAGAAACAGGCAACCACAGCACCGTCTTCCACCCTGTCTACAGCTCAGGTATGCGCAGGTACTCACCTGGTGGTCTTTGGGCTGGTGGAGCAAAGCAGGGTGGGATGCTCCTGGGGGCAGGTTCAGCTCCCAGCAGGGAGGTGGTGCTGGCTGCATCAACGCTTCCCCACTGTAGGTGACCCTGCTTCAGCAGGGGGGTTGGACTAGATGACCTACAGCGGTCCCCTCCAACCCTGAACATTCTGTGATTCTTTGATTCACTGTCAAATGGGCTGGTTCAAACCACCTGTAGCTGAACTTGGTTTGGCTTTGCACTGCAGCAAAGTGGAGGAGAGGTCTTGCACGGCTGGCTCAGAGATGTGTCCTGACCAAAACAGGGGCAGGTACGCTGGGTCACTGGCCAAAGCCCGAGGCACAAGCCTGGGTGGCATGGGGCTATGTCTGTGCTGATAAACCGGGCAGGGGCAGGAGCTGCGCTCTGCTTTGTGGCTGGGTAAGGCCGACTGGCCATGGTGTGACAGATAAACCCTCTTGCCCTCCAGAACCATGTGGCCACATACAGACCACCTACCAGCAAGAATCCTGACCCATGCTAACTACTGGACTGTGCTTGGAAATGGCTTGGGAGAGCACTGGTCGGTCTGGGCCAAAACTGTAGCTGGGATGGCACTGATTGCTGCAGGGACGGATGGTTGAGCTCCCTGGCTCCTGCCCTCGTTCACTGGCTTGATTTTCTGCTCTAGATGCAGCCAGTCTGGCTGGTGTCGGGCACGTTACCTGATGTGTGGTGTAAGACAGAGATGACTCTTCCAGCTTCACTGCTAGGCTTTGTGCCTCCGTGCCCCGGCTCGCGCGGGGTAGGGGTGCGTCCTTACCCCCAGAGCAGTGAGAGGCTGCCAGAACTGGATCCGGGGGGAAAGCGGGGTGCGGTACAGGTGGGAGTCCAAATTCACTGCGGTGGTTTATAGACATCTGATTCAGTGAAGAGCTGGGCTCGTGGTATCCACATGCCATAAAGATGGTACTTCCAGTTCACAGACCTATCGTAATTTTGTCCCCGCTTCTTATACAGTTACAGAAATGCACTAGCATTAAAATATGTGGGCTAAAAGCAGCCAGTTGCGTCCTATATTCTTCTCCTGCCAACCTTTGTCTGGGCTTTAGGTTGCAGATCAGAAAGGACGGCTGAGGATCTGGATCCCCCCAAGCAGTCTATACGCAGTGGAGAAGTCCCAGAGATCTGACAGACTATACGTGATGTTTCTTTCCGAGCACGCAACGTGTTTCCTAACTGCAGCAGACTGGAGGTTTGATTTCAGTGGAAGATAGTGCATATATAAAGGATGCTGGATTGAGAAGTGCATATGCGAGGCTTATGAAATAGCGTGCGTGTCTGCATCTGCGTGCATTAAAATAACAGGGCAAAGGTGACTGCAATGTATTATTTACCTGCTGGCTCAGATTTATCTGCCTGCCTTAGGAACTCCTGGTTCTCGTCTCTCAGATTTTCCTTCCTAGCGAAAATTTCGGTGCGGAGAGCTGTGTGTGAGGGTGCTCTGCTGCAGCTGGCGTCGGGGGGCTGAGTGGTACACTGACACTGAAATCAGGGGTTCCACCCAGGTTATTCTGGGTGTGCCGACATTTGCTTGCTTCTGGGTGCATCTGGATTTCTCCTCTCCCTTGGTCAGTAGCAGAAGCATTTTTCTTATTGATGGCAAGCAGGTGGTGGGGGGGGGCAGGTCTGCTTGGTGGCTACTGGCCAGCTGACCATGGACGGTGATATAGACACAGGAAAAGATGTGAAGCAGGGAACAAATAGTGTAATTGCACCTGATAAGGATCAGCTTGACACTATGTGTGCTATAAACATATTTGAAACCTACACACGTAAACACATAAAAGCAAACACTCAAGACGTGCAATCAGGTTCTTCAACAGAGCAGCCACCATTGCACAAAGAAACAAAAAAGGGTTTTTTTTTATGCTGTGGTGCTGGCAGTCAGAGCTTTCCTTCCGACTGCGCCTGGGAGAAGAGTGTGTGAAGTGTGAGCAGAATAAATGATCGGTTCGTACCCAGCGTGGCAGACCCCCGCGCAGCACCTTCCTGTGCCGGCTGGCTCTCGGGGCCAGGCGTCACGACCAGTCGGAGGCAAAGCTCGTTACAGCAGAGCTTGGACAGCATCCTCAGGGGTGACTGTTGGAAAAATGCACCCACATCTTCCAGGTAAATCTTTTTTCAGCGCCGTTCAGCTCTTGCTCTCTACAAATGCAGACCTGGTCTTGTGTGTTGTGGGGCGGTTGCACTGCTGAACGGGAGCCATCTTGCAAAGGAGGAAGGGGCAGCACCCACCCTCCTCCTGAGCTGCTGTCTCTTTCCTGGGGTTCGAGAAAAGCAGAAAGCAAGCCCCCAAAACCTTCTCCTTTTCCACAGTGACACAACAGAGCAGAACAGGATTTCCTTCGAAGCAGTAACAGGACAGGCTTTGCAGCATTCTTACAAGGGTGAATTCAGCTGCCAGAGAGCGGAATTTCCAAATGCGTTTCCCTTCCTACACATTTTCATCTCCATAAATCTGTGTCGGTTTTTAAAGAACCTATTTTGGGGGGAGGGAGAGGGGACGGAACAAGCGCTGAGCTATTCAGAGCTGAAAGAAGAGATTCCTGCTGCCAGAGGTAAGGCTGCAGAAGAACGTGTCAGCGTGGCGGATGATCGTTCTCCTCTCCGAATGCCTCTCCTGAAGCATCAAGGTGTGCACGTTTCTCCAAGGGGCTGTGCCTCTCCGAGGCAGTCTACGAGCTGCGTGCCGAAATGGTTGCCATGGCACTGCCTGAGTGGAAGTTAGAAAGCGTGATTAGCCGGAATTGGCCTAAATAGCTGAAGGGAAGGAAAAAAGAAGGAAAGAAAAAAAAAAGGCCAAGGACTTTCTGTTGTTTCTAACACAGATCTGTCAGCATCAGACCGTGCTGGGAAGAGGAAGCGGGGCTGAGGGAGAGGAGCTCGCAGGAGCGTGCTCTGCACCCCCATCACAGCTGGGACACCCCCAGTTGCTGGCAGCAGCACACGCTGCAAGGTCCCTCAGCGTTCGTCCCTTCACCCCCCTGCGCCCCGCGAAGGGGCTGTTAGCACAGGCCAGTCCCCTCGGGGTTGAATTGGGTGGAACAGTGCTTCTCTGGGGTCAGAGGCGAGGCCGGGGTGCTGCTCAGCCTTCAGTGATGCTCTTGTGGCCGATGCCTGGCGTAGCCACGTTACCAAGAGGGAGACTGGGCTGCGGAGGGGTTGCAAGGCTCACCCCGAGCGAGACAGAGGGCTGCTGGCCCGGGCGGGGGGTTAGCTGGTGAGCTCCCTGTCCCTAGAGCCGTTCCAGTTCTTCTGGCCTGCTAACCCACGTCTACTTGAAACGCGCCTCCAAAAGGCATCCCATCTTCATATGGAGCCCGAGAACTGGAGAACGCAGCCCTTTTTGTTAATTCATTGCAGTGGTTAATCACGCTAGCTCGTTAAAAAACAGAATTGCACATTATCGCTAATTTAAATGTGTGTGGTATTAGCTTTCAGCCTCTGGTGCATGCTGTGTTCTTCTCTGCTATATTTAAAAATAAAAATCACTTCTTGAGATCCTGTGGGTTTTTGCTGTGAAGTTTTCCTGTGCACGAGAGTCACTTTTGAGCTTGTTTCTGAAGAAGCGAGGAAGCCAAATTCTTTCTCTCAAAGGATTTTCTGTTAGCTCTTCTCAGGAAAAAGTAGAAGATCGGGAGACTAAGGTGAAGACATCTCAATACCAGGTCTGGATGGAAACATGTTCTCTAGGAGCTATGGAGTGCCACGCTAGGGTGCCAGATGCCCCGTGTAAAATCAACAGAAGAGATTTATGCAGACTGAGAGTATGCAGGGAGGTGTTTGGAGGAGCAGAACCCGATGGCCCAATTCTCTTCTCTCGTAGCTTTCTGAAATAGAGAAGTTTAATTTACATTAGCCTTGAGTGCTTTGGCTTCTTAGTCCTTTGAGGGAGATTAGATATGAATCTTCTCAGGCCGATCCATAACATCTGACCACTTACCAGGGATATTTTTCTCCCCTCGTGTCCTAAGGGATGAATAGGTTCCTCCTTTAAAAGGAGTACAAACCAGCAGTACTCACTGTAGTTAATGGGTGGCTGTTTTGGCTGGCAGAGCTGGGCTGAGGGAGATCGCATGGCGTGCACTTTAGGAGGGAGAAAAGAAAGACCCGGGAGACACCCATTTGCCCTGCATATCAGGTTGGCTTTTGCTGTTATTTGTAGGAGTCTCTTCCACTTCTTGCACCTCCTAAATCCTTGTCATCCAGGTTTGAGAGCTGGGACTCTCTTCTTTGGCACCAAGTCAGCAATACGTTTTGTAGCACCAGCAGCCATTCATATTTTACATTAACGTTCCTCTCTGTTTCTTTCAAGCAATAATCGTAAATATCAGCTTTCATTCCTAGAGCGCCTTTCATCCCAGGGGCTCCCAAAGCACTTTCCAAGCTTAACAAGCTTATTGTAGAGTACTCCTTTAGAAAAGGGTGAAACTTGTTTCCCATTAAAGACTGGTTTTGGGAAGAAAAAGCCCGAATTATAATGTCTTCAATACACGAGGGAGGCTTTGCAGCTGTTATTTACTGTACGTGTTCCCTTACCGAAAAGGATTGCCTCCTGCTCCTCCATGCTCTCCGACTCCCCCAGCTTAATTCAGCTCAGTTACCTGGGGGAGAAGAGTGCACGTAATGAGAGCTGGTCATCCCCTGTGATCCGAGGAAGTGCTTTTTGCTGGAATCACACTGCTGCCCTCGACAGTTTCTTCTGGCAACTCCGTTTCCATCCAGTCTATTTTCTCTTTATCTGGGCAAATGTTCTAGGGCAGAGTTGAATGTCCTCCCGTGGCTTTAGCCAAAGAGGTCACCATCCTATGATAAGGATCATAGGACAAACTGTAGACATCTTCAGGACAAAGTCAACCAGCCTAGTTGAAGTCACATTCCCTTGCAATGAAAGCAAAGTCACTGGCTTTGCACTGAAATGGCTCGCAATCTTTCAAACAGTCCCTTATTTGGCTCATCCGTGGGAGCAGTAAGCCCAGAAGAGAAGGTTATTGCTGGTCATTTTCGAACTGAACAATTAGTTTCCTAATGAATCATGTGATTAACTTTCAGGCAGCTGGAATCTGACCAGTGTCAATTTTTCATTGGTTTCAGGAGGACTCGGTATGGTGGGACCTGGCCATCTCATGATGTACAGAGCTTCCTTCCACGCCGGCTGTGCGGGAACGTGGTCTCTGCTCCACTTGGTTGAGACAGGCCCAGGTGAGGCACATGAATTCCCGTTGCTTCTCCAAGGACACACCGAGAGCCTGTGGTAGAAGGGGGAACAAGAGCCCTCTCTCTGGTTCAGTGCTTCAACCACACAACCATAATGCATCGATAGATAGCTTTAGATGAAAGATACATCAAAGCCTATTTTTGGCTGCTGCCTTCAGAGGTAGTGCTGAATCTCCTGGGGGAATGCAAGTAGTGAGATACGCAAGTATCAAAATCTCCATCTTCTTGCTGTCTCCTCTCCTCCCTCACACCGGTCGGGTTCACAGGAAAGCCCTTTCTTGGTGGTGTTACGTCATCTATTCCCGTCAGTAGATTTTGGGTCAGAAATGCATTTTTGTTCTTTTGCAATGAGACGTTGCTGATTTCAACACTAACTCTGAAGATCTGTAAACTGGCAAAGGATCCAAAAAGAATAATGAACCAGCAGTTACTGTTTACATTGGCCACCTCGTAGAAGTGCTGGTATTAGCATTTCTGAAAGGATTCATTCATCACTGAAAAAAGGCTTGTACCTGTGAGTAAGAGCTGGCTTGGGAGGGCCGGTGTGCCTCCTTTCCTTTATCAACGAAGCTTACAGACGTCAAGAGATGGTTTTGCAATGGATGTTAATGCGTATCTGTTATTTCAGGGTGAGAATAAGCCACTGAAAATATTCCATGCCTATTTCTGATGGTGTAATGAAAGCAGCAGTAAATTTAAAGAAAGATCTTATTTATTTTCATGTGTCTTATTTGTTTATTTATTTATTTAGAGACCTGAATATATATATTGAAATATATATATTTTATATATAGGTAAAATGAATATATATATGTTGAAAATGGCTCTCTTGGGCTTTTTTTTAAACTAAAATAATGCGATACAACCTCAAGCCCAGTGATTAGTTCTCATGTCGTGGAAAAGCGAGTAGACCTGCACTGGATAGAGCAATGGCTGTTGAAAGCATTTTGCCCCTTCCAGAGTATGGCTTCTTCTGGGGATGTCGGCGAAATAAACATGCTTTTATGGAGTACTCTGAAGTCTTCCTTACCTCCTGCTGTTTGTCATGTGCCTTCAATTAGTTGCCTTCACACCGAGGTGCATGTTTTGCTTAAAAAAAGAGGTTTGTGTGTTCCACACTGGTGCAGCGATGGCTCAGGGGTGGCACTGGTCCCCTGCACGGCCAGCAGCCAGCGTTGGTTCCATCCTTCGTACCACAGGTCACGGGTCTCTCAGCAGTGGAGGACACCGAACAACAGCGTTTGTGTGGGAGACCAGAACATTCCGTCTCTGTGGGATGCCTACGTTTTGACTAGGATTCCCTGGGATTCTGCAGTATGAAGATCAAACTCTTTTTCAGGTACGTTATTGTGTTATGACCTTTAATATACCATATTTCTTTTCATCTTTTGACTGCTTCACTTTTAAGCTGGAAGCTGAGGGCTTGGGCTCCTCCTGGGCACTCACACAGCTCCGGCACGGTACGTCTTCAGTTCTGGCAGGAGGCTTAGGCCCTTCCCGCAGTCCGAATGCACATTTGAAAAAAAAATGAAATGCCTGGAAGCTAACCTGCTTGCAAGTGCCCCTTCCATGTGAAAGATGATGCTTTGCTAGCCCTGTGTTTATACAGCAGAGGAAGAAAGCGAGCGTGAAGGAAAAGAGACCAGGGACCATCCCGCTGCCTTCTGTGGGAGGTCCCCTTGAAGGGGCGCGAGTCTCTGAGATGTCCCTCGCAGAGTTTCTTCTCAACCCTTTGATCTGTCAGGCAGGGGAAGCTGGGCCGATGGCTGACGAGGAACCATGAGGGTCATTCACACCCCATAGAGGTAACACTCTCTGGCTTTCACAGAATCACAGAATGTTCGGGGTTGGAAGGGACCTCTGTGGGTCATCTAGTCCAACCCCCCTGC